>OWIY01000496.1_pt1 | contig 13966 bp, 11 predicted proteins | sample 1732841 | NCBI WGS metagenome assembly OWIY01 (sample SAMN05065760, study PRJEB22554) | human gut metagenome | biome: ENVO:2100002; feature: ENVO:00000062; material: ENVO:00002003 | host: Homo sapiens | place: USA | reverse complement strand
GATCATGGCGTTCCTGTCTTCCATGAAGGGCGGCACAAAGCCCGCTGAAAATACGGAGGTAATCGACAATGCGTAAGAAGTTTCGTTTTCTGACCGTCCTTGCGGTCTGCGTCATGGTTCTGTCCTGCTTCTCGGTGACGGCGTTTGCCTACGCCGATGACACCGAGCAGAACCTTCCCGTCACGGAGGCAACTCAGCCCGAACAGCAGCCTGAAACTACTCCCGCGCCGGAAAAGCCGAAGGGTGAGCCGATTGACGATGAGGGCAACGCCTACACCCGCGACTTGCTCTATGACAAGGCAACCAACAAGCAGTTCATCACTGTCCAGACGAAGAACGGCAACACCTTCTTCATTGTCATCGACTACGATGCGCCCATCAACGAAGATGAAGAACAGTATCAGACGTACTTCCTCAACATGGTCGATGAAAGCGATCTGCTTGCGCTGCTGGATGAAGACACTGCGGCTGCGCTGACCACCTGTAACTGCAAGGAAAAATGCGCTGCCGGTCAGGTCAACACCGACTGCCCGGTCTGCAAGACCAACATGAGCGAATGCACCGGCACAGCTCCCGTTACACCTGAGCCGGACAAGGATGCGGAAACCGATGCCCCCGCCCCTAAGCCCGAAAAGAAGTCCAACATCGGCATGATCCTCGTCATCTTTGCCCTTGCCGGTGCTGCGGGTGCAGCTTATTACTACATCAAGTTCGTCAAGGGCAGAAAGCTCAAGGATGAGGATTTGGACTTCTTTGATGATGAAGGCTACGAGGAAGAGCCGTACATCAACGAGGATGATGAGCCGCAGATTGCGGAGGATGCTGAAACGGATGGTGATGAAGATTGATCTTAGTCATTACTGAAAAGCCCAGCGTTGCCCAGTCCATCGCAAAGGTGTTGGGCGCGACGTCCCGCAAGGACGGCTACATGGAGGGCGGCAATTACATCGTTTCGTGGTGCTTCGGTCATCTGGTGGAGCTGGCAGACGCCAGCTCCTACGATGAGCGGTATGCCAAGTGGCGGTATGACGATCTGCCCATTGTTCCGGAAAACTGGATGTTTAAGGTCACGAAGGACAAAGCCCAGCAGTTCAAGGTGCTGTCCTCTCTCATGAAAGACAAGCGCGTCACCGAGCTTGTCTGCGCAACCGATGCAGGGCGCGAGGGTGAGCTGATCTTCCGGCTGGTCTACAACAAAGCCGGATGTACCAAGCCCTTCAAGCGTCTGTGGATCAGTTCGTTGGAGGACTCCGCCATCCGCGAAGGCTTCCAGCATCTCCGGGACGGCAAGGAATATGACCGTCTCTATGAAGCGGCACTCAGCCGCTCGAAGGCGGACTGGATCGTCGGCATCAACGGCACCCGCCTGTTCACCACGCTCTATCACAAGAAGCTGGTGGTCGGGCGCGTCCAGACGCCGACCCTTGCAATGCTGGTGGAGCGTGACGGGAAAATCTCCACCTTCCAGAAGGAAAAGTATTTCAACGTCCACGTCGGCAAGGGCGATCTGACCGCCGATCTGGAAAAGGTCAAAACCGAAGAGGAAGCAAAGAAGATTGCGGCGGCTTGCGAAAAAAAGCAAGCCGTCGTTTCTTCTCTCAAGCGGGAGACGAAAACCGTCAATCCTCCGAAGCTCTATGATCTGACTACCTTGCAGCGCGAAGCGAACCGCTACTGCGGCTTCACCGCCCAGCAGACGCTCGATCTCGTACAAACACTCTACGAAAAGAAGCTCCTGACCTATCCGCGCACGGACAGTCAGTTTATCACGGATGATATGGAGGACACTGCCCGTCAGGTCATTTCCATCGTCTGCCGCCAGCTTCCGCTTTTCTCCGGCGTTTCGATTACTCCGGACATTGCCCGCGTAACCGACAACAGCAAGGTCACAGATCACCACGCCATTCTCCCGACCATCCAACTTGAAAAGCAGGATGTTTCCGCGCTCCCTCAGTCGGAACAGAAAATCCTCAATCTTGTCGGGATGCGCCTTCTGTGTGCGACCGGTGAGAAGCACACCTACGCAGAAACGCAGATCACGCTCTCCTGCGAGGGTTATGTGTTCAAAACCAAGGGCAAGACCGTCGTTCAAAACGGATGGAAAGCCATCGAAGAGCTGTTCAAGTCCTCCCTCAAGACGAAGGAAAAGGACGATCCCATGAAGTCCCTGCCCGAAGTCCACGAGGGCGATATGCTGGATGGTGTGTCCGCCAGCGTCACCGAACACTTCACAACGCCTCCGAAGCAGTACACGGAAGACACCCTCCTGTCTGCAATGGAGACTGCCGGAAACGATCAGTTCGACGATGACACCGAGAAGAAAGGTCTCGGCACTCCCGCGACCCGCGCCGGTATCATTGAAAAGCTGGTGAAATCCGGCTTTGCAGAGCGTAAAGGCAAATCCCTCATTCCCACAAAGGACGGCTGCAACCTTGTCTGCGTCCTGCCGGAACAGATCACATCTCCCGCAATGACGGCGGAATGGGAAAACACGCTCATGGAGATTGAGCGCGGCAATGCGGATGCAGACGCATTCCTCAGCGGCATTGTCCGGATGACCGGCGATCTCGTGAAAGCCTATCCGTTTCTCTCCGATGCCGAAGCCCAGCGTTTCGGCACAGGTAAGGAGGAAATCGGCAAATGTCCCCGCTGCGGCTCTCCGGTCTACGTCGGCAAGGGCAATTTCTACTGCTCGAACAAGGAATGCTCCTTCTGCCTGTGGGAAGACAACAAGTTCTTTTCCAGCAAGAAAAAGAAGCTGACCAAGAAGATTGCAAAGGAGCTGCTGGACAAGGGCTGGTGCCGAGTGACCGGGCTTTACACGCCGAAGAAGCCTCAGCTCTACGATGCGGTGATCCGGCTGGATGACAGCGGCGGCAAATACGTCAGCTTCAAGATGGAGTTTGATCGATGACCCGCCCAAAGTATGTTGCTTCATGCAGCGGAGGCAAAGACAGCGTAGCGACGCTCCTGCTGGCTGCACAGCACAATGAGCCGCTTGACGAGGCGGTTTTCAGTGAGGTCATGTTCGACAAAGACACAAGCGGCGAAGTCCCGGAACACCGGGACTTCATTTATGACCGGCTCAAGCCCTTCTGCGAAAAGGAGCTGGGCATCAAGTTCACCATTCTCCATGCAGGCAAGACCTACGATGACGTATTTCATCATGTCATCACCCGCGGACCTCATAGGGGCGAGGTTCGCGGTTTTGCGTGGGCCGGGATGTGCGCGGTCAATCGGGACTGCAAAATCCCGCCCGTCCGCAAGTACAATGCCGAGCTTTCTCCGGACACCGTGAGCTATGTCGGCATTGCGGAGGATGAGCCAAAACGCCTTGTGCGTCTGGACGGCGCGAAGAAGGTCAGTCTGCTTGTCAAGTACGGCATGACCGAAGCGGACGCCTACAAGCTCTGTCAGGAACACGGGCTGCTTTCCCCAATCTACACTCACTGCCGGAGAAACGGCTGCTGGTTCTGTCCCAATGCAAGCGACAAAGAACTGCTGCACATGATCACAAATCACCCGGAGATGTTTGATCGGCTGATTGAATGGGAGAACGAGGATAACATCTTCCATCGTCGGATGACGCGCAAAGAAACCCCGTCTGAGGTAAAGGCTCGTTTATTAAGCAAATCCCAGATGGGGTTTTCTTCGCCCAAAAGCAAATAAGAAATGGAGGTTTGAGATGGCTGAAAACAAAAATGCACAGCAAGTCCGTGAAATCACGGACAAGCTGGAACAGGGCATCAAGGAGCTTTTTGAATCCGAGCGGTTCAAGGAATATCTCCGCACGATGTCCAAGTTCTACAACTATTCCTTCAATAACACGCTGCTCATTGCGATGCAGAAGCCGGAGGCAACCTATGTTGCCGGTTATACCTCGTGGCAGCGCAACTTTGACCGTCAGGTCATGAAGGGCGAAAAGGGAATCAAGATTCTTGCACCCGCACCGTACAAGGCGCAGGAAGAGCGCGAGAAGATTGACCCTATGACGCAGAAGCCTGTGATCGGCGCAGATGGAAAAACTGTCACGGAAACGGTCGAAGTCCTGCGTCCTGCCTTCAAGGTGGTAAGTGTCTTTGATGTTTCCCAGACGGACGGCAAGGAGCTTCCGGACATTATCGTCGATGAGCTGAAAGGCACCGTCGAAAACTACGAGGCGTTCTTCGACGCGCTCAGGCAGGAATCTCCCGTCCCTATCTCCTTTGAGGACATTCCGGGCGGTGCAAAGGGATTCTTCTCGCCGGTTGAAAGCCGCATTGCCATTCAGGAGGGCATGAGCGAAATCCAGACGGTCAAAACCGCCATTCACGAGATCGCCCATGCAAAGCTCCACGCCGTCAAGCCGGATGAGAAAGCCGCGCCAGAAGATAAGAAGGATCGGCACACCAAGGAGGTTGAAGCGGAAAGCGTTGCCTACACCGTCTGCCAACGGTACGGCATTGAAACCTCGGACTACTCCTTCGGTTACATCGCCGGTTGGTCATCCGGCAAGGAAACCAAGGAACTGAAAAGCTCTCTGGACACCATCCGCAAGACGGCGGCTGAGATGATCGAGGGCATTGACGCCAAGCTCAAGGTGCTGCTGGCAGAGAAAGCACAGTCCGAAGAGAAGGCAGCCGAGGCACCCGTGGAAGCGGTGCCGGAAGTCCCCATTTACCACGAGACAGCGAATTACGCCTATGAAGCCGGTGAGCTGGAGTCATATCGTGCTTCTCTCGCTGCAAACGTGGAATGCCGCCGTGCGATTGAAGCGGCAATCAGCTCCAACTACGGAGATAACCGGCTGGATGCGGATGCTGCCGTAAAAAGCGTCCTTGAGCAATTCTCTCCGGAGCGTGTCCGATATGTCCTCGCAAACACCATTCAGCAGAAAGACTTTGACGGGCGCATTCCCCAGCCCCTCAAGGAATGGGCGAAGACCGTTGATATCTGCCCCGAAAACGCCTCTCGCTTCCTTGTGGATAAACCCAATCCCGGACTGACGGCACTTTTCGTGGATGCGTTCCGTCAGCAGACCGAACCCCAGAAGGAAGTCACTTCTGAGAAAACAGAGGAAAGAGACCCGGAGGTCGTTGCATGGGAGAACGATGAGATTACCTCTATTGAGGTAAAAACCGTGGAGGTCAAGTCTCCCTTTGCTCCCTTGCCGGAGGAAGCAGCGCAAGCACCGAAGGCGCACCGTCTGACTGCGGAAGAGAAGGAAATCAAAGCCGCCGTCATAGACACGCTCAAGGGGCAGATTGCCTATAACAACGACGGAATGCGGGCTTCCTACCGCGCCTCTAACCACTCCTTCAATCTGCTGGCACGGAACGGCGTCAGGATTGAGGGCAACACGGTCACGCAGAATGGTGAGCCGCTGTTCAAAATCCATCGCCGTCATGCGGCGCGGAAAACACAGGGCTGTTACCGTGAGCTGATGCCGACGCTGGAATACGTCAAGCAGGAGCAGAAGCAGGAAAAGCCCTCTATCCGCGATCAGCTCAAAGCTGCCGCGAAAACGCAGCCGGAGAAGAAGTCTCCGGCCAAATTCAAAACGCACGACATGGAGTTGTGAGAAAGGAGACGCATGAAGAAATACACAGACGTTGACATCGTTGCGGAGCTGCAGAAGCTCGTGGACAGTCATGTAGACAGCTACAAGGAAGACTTCGACATCGACAAGCGTATCATCCGCCGCGCTGCCGAAAGCCGGAATCCCGAAGACAAAACGCTGATGTGGTTCTGCCGTCCGCATGGAACGCACTGTCTCAACGAAAATCAGGTCTTTATTCAGGGGACGCGGGATCACAACACCTTCCGCTTTTATGCGGAACAGACCTACGACGAGTGCGTTGCCCGCGTCATTGTCCCGAAATCCGTCAAGCGCGGCAAGGTCTTCGGAGATGTCTTTGAGATCAACTACCGGGAACAGGCTGCAAATGTGGCGCAGAACGCGGTTGCGCCGGATCATGACCGGCTGACCTTCGCAGACGGCTTTGTGCTGGAAGCCCCCTGCCGCAGCAGCTTCGATGCAGCAATGGCTCTGGTCGGTGAGCATGGCGGCGTCAAAACCCACCAGACGCTCCCGAAGGACGCGGATGCTCTGGCGGAAGTGCTGTCCAAGCAGAAAAGCCGCCGTGACAGACTGCCGGAGGCAGAAAGGACAGAGGCGCTTTCGCCTCTGCCCGTTGCAGAACTCCGCAAGTACGAGGCAGTCAAAAAGGCGCATCCCGACGCGCTGGTTTGCTTTGCCCAGAACGGCTATTTTGAGCTGTACGGCAAGGACGCGGAAAAAGCCGCGCCCTTGCTCGGCACGAAGATCCTTGAGAAGAAGGTGCGCGGCAAGCCCTCCATGCCGGTGACTGGCTTCCGTGAAACTGCATGGGTAGCTGCATCAAAGAAGCTCTGGCAGTCCGGAGCGGATGTCTTTCTCAGCAAGGACGGCGAGACCTTCAAGGAACTCAAAGCCGCAGATTACATTCCTGTCGGCGCGACGCTGAATGTGGACGGCATCAAGTGCAGAATTGACGCGGTTAATTTTGCCGCTGATGAAGTCCGGCTGACCAACATCGAGGACAAGAACCGCCCCATCCGCTTTTCGGAAAGCATCCAGTATGTCCGCTCGTATGTGGAGGATGCCGGTATTGCCGTCTATGACACCGTTCCGAAGAAGTCCGCTGCCCGTGAATCCATCCGCGACAAGCTGAAATCCGCGCAGAAAGCCCCGCCGCCTCACACGCCGAAGCCGCAGAAAAACAAAGGAAAGGATATGGAACTCTGATATGAAGAACTTTACCGTGGAAGAAATCAACCTGATGTGCTGCTTCAACACGTCCAGCCGCAAGCGGCTGATCGACGATATGAAGGGCGTCACCCTGAACGACATGGACGGCGAGATCGCAGAGCTGATGTATAAGACCGTCCGGAAGCTCGAAGCCATGACGGACACGGAGTTTGAGGAACTGTATATCATGCCGGACGGCATGATGGATGACTGAAAGGAGGATGCCTATGCCCGTATTAGACGGTGATTTTGAAGCCTTCGTCACGAACCTTGGCAAGTACAACGAGGGTATGCTGGTCGGTGAGTGGGTGAAGTTCCCGACAACCGAAGAAGAGATGCAGAAGGTCTTTGAGCGCATCGGAATCGGTCAGCAGGATGAGTTCGGTCAGCCCTACGAAGAGTGGTTTATCACTGACTACGAATGCCCGATCTATGGCGTTCAGAAGATGCTTGGCGAGTACGAGAGCCTTGATAAGCTCAACTACCTTGCCGCTTTGATTGACGAGCTTTCCCTGAGCGATCAGGAAAAGCTCGTTGCCATTATGGAGGCTGGCTGCGATGAGGTCAGCGACATCGACGATCTCATCAACCTGACGTTCAATCTGGACTGCTACGACATCATGCCCGGTATCAACGACGAATCCGACCTCGGCTATTATTACGCACACGAAGCCGGTATCTACTCTGAAAAGGATCTCGGACCTCTGGCAAATTACATCGACTATGAACGCTATGGTCACGACATCGCTTATGATGAACAGGGACGCTTCACCGATGAAGGCTATGTCCGCGTCGCAAGCGAACGCTGGGACAGACAGTTTAACGGTGAGCTGGACGATATTCCCGACGAATACCGGATCACCGGCTCAGGGGAAGACGCCGAGCATGACAGCACCATCGCTGTTCTTATCGTCGAGCCGGGAAAGGAGCCTTATGTGAAGGAGATTGACTCGGATCTCAAGTCCTTGCAGCATGAGGTCGGCGGCTACATCGAGGCAATTTATCCCTACGAAGACCCGGTTGCCTTAGTCTGCAACGAGGAAGGCAAGCTGGAAGGTTTGCCCCTGAACCGCGCTCTGCGTGATGAGGACGGTGACATCTACGACGTTGTTGCCGGAACATTCTTGGTAGTTGGCTTGACGGATGACAGCTTCGGCTCTCTGACCGTAGAGCAGATGCAGAAGTTCTCCGACCTCTTCAAAGTTCCGGAGCAGTTTGTTAAGTTGGGCGATAAGATTGTTGCGATCCCCATGATCTCGAAGGAGCAGCAGAAGCAGGAAGCTACCGAGCAGAAGGACTTTGAGATGAATGCCGACACCTCCGGTCTGACGGTTGCCGGTCACATCGGGACGTGGCACACCATTGACCAGCACGAGGTCGGCGGTCACAGCTTTTACCTGATGGAGCATGACACCTACGGCGATGAAGCGGCTTGCATCATCGTCGATGAGCGCGGCAAGCTCGTCCTTGATGATGTCTACAACGGCTTTGACGATGACACGCTCCGCCTTCTTGACCTTGAGGTCAAGGAAGTGCCGGAAATGCCCGATCCCACGCTCTCCGTTCAGGATATGAAGGACTACGGCTACGCATGGGCTGGCGTTCTTCCCGCCGGTCAGGAGGCGGCTGAGAAGGCTTTGGAGAAGGGCTGCGAGGTTTACCGTCTTTATTCCGATAACACAGAGGGCTTGTGCGTGGATGCCAAGGAGATTGCCGATCATGCGGCAAAGGACGGAATGCTCGGTATCAGCAAGGAAAGCTGGATGGCGGCACTTGAGAAGGAAAACTACCTCAAGGCAGCGGAGATGTCGATGGAGGATGACTACGGCATGATTGACGGGATCATCAACAACGGTCCGAAGGAGGACAAGACCGCAGAGGTCAAAGCCCCCGAAAGGGGCGAGAAGTCTTCCATCATGGACAGGCTCAAGTCTGCAAAGGCTGAAAAGCAGAAGGACTGCTACCCTCCCAAAAAGCACAAAGGAGAGATTGAGCTGTGAGCAGAAGTCAGAAGTGGCGGCAGGAGTGGTCGTTCTTCATCGGAGATAGCGGACGCCGGAAGTATAACCGCTTCTGCGTCCGCTGCGTCCATAGCTGCAAGCAGAGCTTCCGTGCGGATCTCATCGCCTGTCCGCACTTCTCCCGCAAGGCATCGCGGTGTAGACAGTTAGGGGTCGAAAAAGTCTGTGATTGCAAGCCTCAGAGCGACGAGGAATGACCGCCCAGTGTGATTATATTCCCCGCACAGTTCCAGCAATAGAGCGAGAATAAGTGTCGATTTCGGCACTTGTTTGAATGCCCGGAAAACGAACCAAAAGCCTCTGTCGATGCCCAGTTTGGGTGTCGGCAGAGGCTCTTTTTTTATGACATATTATGACATATTCAAAATAGCGGACAGCAGCTCTTGAACCTGTTGCCGGTATTCCGGCTTTATATCCGAAATACGTCTGGCAAGCGCAAGGGCTTCCGCTTCTGGCTCATCGGTCCCAAAGATAATTCGGTCCGCACTGACGCCCAGCAAACGGCAAAGACGCTGCAAGGCTTCAAGAGAAATACCGGAAGCACCACGCTCAATAGCGCTCAGGTGATTCGGCGTCATGCCAAGCATTTCTGAGAGCGTGTCCTGCGTATAGCCCGCCTGTTCTCTTGCCACTTGAATATTGCCGCCGATTTCAATATTGATGTCCTTCTTCTCTCGCATAGCCTCACCACCTTTGCATTTAGTGTACCTAACGGCGGTGTCATTATCCACGGCACGCCGTCGTTAATTTTACTAACGACAATGCGTTGACTGTCCGTGATGAGGGTGATAGAATGGAGTTACCTACCAAAAGAGTGAAAGAAGGGGTGTCATGTCGCGCATTATTGAGTTTAGAAAGTCTGCTCAAAAAGCTGAAAAGCAATCCGTTCAAGGCAAGACTTGTGCGTTTACCGGTCATAGACCGCAGAGTCTTCCGTTCGGCTTTGATGAATCCGATAAGCGTTGTACTTCTTTGAAATCTGTTATGCGGGATCAGATTGTAGCACTCATCGAGAACGAGGGCGTCACGCATTTTATTACCGGCATGGCTCTTGGCGTCGATATGTACGCTGCGGAAATTGTACTCGATTTGAAATCAAAATACCCTCACATTACTCTGGAAAGTGCAATCCCTTGTGAGACACAAGCGATCAAATGGTCTGTGGCTTCACGGGAACGGTATTATAATATCGCGGCAAAGTGTGACAAGGAGACCATGCTGCAACGGGAGTACACGTCGGACTGCATGGACAAGAGAACTCGGTACATGGTCGATCACGCCGATTATATTCTCGCAGTATGGAATGGATGTCCCAGCGGTACCGGGAATACCGTGAGATATGCCCACAAAAAGGGCAAGACCGTCATCGTCATCAATCCGGTTTCCCTTGATGTCACGCGGGAATAAGGCAAAAAAATCCCTTCTGAATCAAGCGTTGTGAAAACCGTGAAGTATTTCCCGATAGCGAATACCCATTGCACTGCTCAGTGATTATTGGAAACGTGTACGGCGTATGCTGCCCAGTGAACATCTCCATGGAACACATCGAATTTTCGCGGCATCGCAAAACGGAAAGTGTCACCTTATGGACAGTCCATTGCCGAGGGAAAAATAAATCGCTGGAAACGGGAACGCCCCCGGCACTGTGCGTCTGGCACAGTGTCGGGGGCGTTTTTCCGTGTCTTAGTTATGAGCCAGTTCATTTAGGAGCAGCTTTCGATAGTCCACATCCAAGATGCCGCGATGGAAGTCCATCAAACGGTGTTCGTCGAACAGCTTTTCACAGAGCTTGGTCAGCGGATGATTCATTAGCTTTGCAGAAATGCCAGTCTCGTTGAAAAACCTTGCCCATGTGAAGACCTCTTCTAAATCCTCCTGCCCAAGCGTGGCAGGAATGATAGCGTTGCAGAGACGGACAATGGGGCTGTCCGCAAATCGCTCTGCGACTTCCTCCGGTGTGCATTCATAGCGGTCACAGTCAAAGGAAAGCGCATCCTCAATTTTAAGATAATTTTCGGTTTCATCCCGCGTCAAGGTTATGGTGTAGTCTCCCATACCGGACGGCACATCAATATTCTCCATGACATCAAGCTCGAAACGGGAGCCGCCGATGATCGCTTCAAAGGAGAAGGACTGACAGATTACTGCTGGGTTTTTGTCTATCTTGTCCTCATTCAGAAATGACAGCGGATTATACTCCGTCAGTTCCCAGCCGATTTTACCTCTCTCTGTTTGCTCGGCAATCTGCTGGATCAGATGTTGTTCTTCTTCGTGCAGATTTTCATTGTACAACATGATACACCTCCGTTTTCTGATTGTCGTTTTTGGGGGGGCTGCTCTATGTTTCCGAAGAGACTGCCGTTTGTATCATCATTCCTTGGCTGAGGGCAGACCTTCGTAAAACTTCCTAAGTTCGTCCAAACTGCTTGTCCGATTTTTGATAGGCAGGGAGTCCCATGTAATGTCATGATAGCGTTCCGGCGGCTCGTCCCGCAGTCTTCGGTCGATAATGCAGACAATGCCGGTGTCTGTGAAATTGCGGATCAATCGCCCGATACCTTGCTTGAGCTTGATAATCATTTCGGGAACGCGGACATCCATCAGGGCATCCTTTGCGACGGAACACTTATACTCGATAATTGGATCGGGGACAGGGAACGGAAGCCGGAAAATGATGACATTGGAAAGGCTTTTTCCTTCAATGCTGATTCCTTCCCAATATGCACCCGTCCCCAGAAGTACGGAGTTCGTATCTTCCTTAAACTCAAGCAGCACCTTGTCCTGCGACGATCCCGGCTGCTGCATCAGGATTTTGTACGGAAGATTTTTCTCACTGAGAATGGAGTAGACCTCTTCCATGTCGGTCTTTGCCGTAAACAGCACGAGTGCCTTTCCATTGGAAATGCTCAGGATCTCAAGCAGCCGCTCCACACCCTTTTCAATGAAGGCTTCATGTTCTCTGGTCGGGTGCGGGAGATCGTCGCAATAGTAGATCATGGCGTGTTCATCGTATGGATATGGGGAAGGCTTTGGCTCGGATAAGCAGCCGCGATCACCAGCGGGAAAGCCGGTATTGCTGATAAAGTAAGAATACTGTTCTTCCAGAGACCCGCTCGTGGCGTTCGTCAGCGTGGCAGAGGTCAAGATGGTTCTTTCATCACCATTGAAGTATAGGCGGCTCACAATTTCTTTTGTGTTTTTAGGGCAATAGACGAGTTCCGTGTTGCTGCCGTGCTGCTCAATCCAGATCAGCATATCATCTATCCGGTCAAGAAGCTCTGAAAGGGACTCGCTGACGGCATCCAGATCATCAGAGGCAGCAAAGGAACGGTTGTTTCTGAAATCCATGCTGGAATAAATCTGAATGCTGGACGAAAGGTTGTGTATGGCGGCGTTCATCTCGGTAAGCAGTTCAATCGCACTGCCGCTTTGGTCAAAGAAAAAGCGGTCAGCGTAGCGCATATCCTGATCTGCATCGTCGATCTGCTTTTGAACTTGTGCTTTCAGGCAGTTATAGAAGGCGATGATTGCGCTCTCTGCCTCTCGCTTTTCACCGGACACACTGCTTTGGTCAGAGGGTCGCAGTTCATAGAATGCGCTTTTAATCATTCCAAAGAGCATACCTTGCCCGAAACGCTCCGTTGTGGCACTCCGCACCTTATCATCCAAGTTGTGCGCTTCATCCACGACAAGCAGATCAGCGGCGGCGTTAATCAGTCCGTCCTGCCCGCGTCGTAGTTTCATGAGATGCTGGGTAAGAAAGTCCTGATTGCACAGAACAACACCGTCCGTGTATTTTAACGATGCACGGACCTTGTAATACTTGCATTTCTTTTCGCAGGAGCCGCAATTCTTCATGCTGAACCGCTGCACGTTTACCTTGTCCCAGACGCCTTGCGGCAAAACCTCCGGGAAATCCTTGCGTTCCTCATACCCCTGCTGGATTCCTTCTTTGAGCGCGTCCGGTGGGTCTGCTTTCGGGTCACACATATACTCGTCTGCGCGTTTGTTGCAGAGATAATGGGTCTGTCCTTTTGCGAGGATGACATCTCTGTTCAGCCCAAGAAGGGGCATTACCGCGTGGACATCGCGCCAGAGCTGTTCTTGAAGCGCAATGGTCGAGGTTGCGATGATGACCGGCTTGTTCATGCGTTTGCTGTACAGCAGCACCGGCACAAGATAGCCAAAGGACTTGCCAATGCCCACGCCAGCTTCAATCGCAAAGTGCTGGTCGTTTATGAGGGCGTCCACAATCTCAAATGACATATCCTGCTGCCCTTCACGCATTTCCAATCCATGCTGCGGGGCTTCATCCCAAAAGAAGGTGCTGACTTGCTCACTCATGGAGTACAGCTCTGCTTTTCTGCGCTTTTTCCGTTCCTCCGATGTATTGAATCCAAAATAGAATCTGTTGTCCATCCACATTCCTCCCGGAATAGAAACCAAGGCTATCCGCGTTTCAGTTCAATGCTGACGTTTCCGTTCTCGTCGATGGTCAGCGTCATGTGCTTGATGTGCTTCTCATAGAACTGCCGCCGCTCTGCGGGAGACATTTCGATCCTCGTGTTTCGCAGAGCTGCATCAAACATATCGTTGACGTTCAGGTGAACGGAGTTGTCAATCCAGCGGTACATCTCCTTGAACAGTGCGTTTTTCTTGATGTCCTCGCTGTTGCCGGAGTAGAAGTCATCCAGATAGCAGTAGAATATCCCGGATTCTGCAAGTGCTGCCTTCATATCCGGTCCGCATTTTTCCCGCTCAATCATGACAAGGAATCTGGCATCCGGTAAGGAAGAGATCAGCCCCCAGTAGTCGGAATCGCTTGAGACGATGACGAAGGAATCCACTTGCTTCTGGTAGTGTTCCTGACAGGCTCTTGCGGTGAGCTTGATGTCTACCAGTGATTTGTTCTGCTTGATCCGCTCAATCATGATATGCTCAACGGGAATGCGGGTGTAGTTTTCAAGAATCCGCCATGCCGTAGCGGTGTGTACGTCATCAAAGAGAATGATCGCCGTAATCTTTTGCATGACCTCATAATCAAGATTTTTGAGCGTGGCACACAGTTTGTACGGGTCGGAGTTTTCGCAGTCCACCACCAATACGGTTTTCTCGCTGTCATCTATGAAGTCGTAGATATTGTTTTTTACAAAAGCCCCTGCATCAGAGACTTTAC
>OWIY01000495.1_pt1 | contig 13973 bp, 10 predicted proteins | sample 1732841 | NCBI WGS metagenome assembly OWIY01 (sample SAMN05065760, study PRJEB22554) | human gut metagenome | biome: ENVO:2100002; feature: ENVO:00000062; material: ENVO:00002003 | host: Homo sapiens | place: USA | reverse complement strand
CATCTGCAATATAGGATTGGGGCTTTCCCTTCACCGTGAACAGATTTCCGTAATACCAAACTTCCAGCAGTTCATTGCCGGCGGCGGAACACAATGTCACAGTGGGCAGACGCTTCTCCGTCCATTCTTTCACATGGCCGATGAGCCAGGTGGGATATTTCTCAGTCATCATAATATTTCTCCTTCTATTTCAATTTCAGCACAAGTCCCCAGATGCTCACCACAATCAGGAGAAGGCCCAACAGGAAGAACACCACCCGCCGGTATCCTCTGCTGTAACGGTAAGCACCCCGTATTCCGGTGGGGTCACAGAGCCAGTTCCAGTTGCGGACTGCTCCAATCAAAATCACGGCCCCGATGATCACCGAGGCAATATGCCAATGTTCCTGCAAGAATGCTGTGATCGGTTCGCGGTTCATTTACATATATCCCCCTTTTCATCATCGGGAGTTTCCTTTTGGATAATTTCCCTCCCGCTCTTTTAAATCCAGCTCCAGAGCTTTTTCCTCCTCCAGATATTCCTCACAGTCCCGAACCAGTTTTTGAGCGTCCAGGGCAATAAAATCCTTGACTTTTCTCTTTTTCATGGCGTTCTCCTTACGCAAATACCTGCAGGTATTTCTCTTTCAGTTCCTTCGGCGCCGTCTTGATAACCTTGCTGCCGCCGTTCTGAGAATCCTTTCCCCAGATGGCCCAGAGCAGGCTCTGCCAAGCGATAGCCTGGAATTTTGCATCCTTTCTCTCGTCTGGCAGGAGATAGGCGGAGAAGCGGTGCTTGACTGTCAGCAGAGCATCCAGGCTTTCCTCATTGGCAATCAGGCTGCGGAATTCCTTGGCAGGCTCCAGCCACTGCATAGATAATGCGCCCCGCACCAGTACGCCCAAGGTCCACAGCTGAAAACCGAACTTGCGGATAAAAGCATGGAGGAATTTCTCTTGCAAGGAAGAGTGCTCATCATCACATAGATCCAGATACTCTGCCACCAGCGGTGCCCACTGTTCTCCTTCCAGCCCCAGGGCAAACACGGCGAAAGTTCCGGGCATGGCACAGGATTCATCGGGGAGGTTGTTGTACCATTCGTACTCCCGCATGGCCAGCCGTGCATACCGCTCAATATCGGCGTGTAATCTGGGGTACTGGACAGCACAGGCAAAGAGCTGATTCACTCCCTTTTTCGGAAGTCCAGAAATGGGCAGATAGTTTTTCTCTGGGCCACGGAACTCCACAGAGTAACTGCGGGGGAAGTCCTCCTGCTCCAGCACCGCGCACAGATAGTCTAGGATTTCAGCATAGCACTCATCTGTGGAGTCCTTGGCGGTGATGCGGATGACAGCGAAAGCGTCGTTGGCCGAGGCGGTCAGGTGCTTTGTTTTCCGCTTTTGGATGTTAGGCGGCAATTTTCCGCTGCCACTCGTTTTCAGCTCCTTTACCATGTCCGGGCGGAGCTGGGAAACCAGGCCGAGAATATGCTCGGTCGTGAGAGCTTCAAAACTCTGCCCATATACTGTATGGCAGACAGCCACATAGCAGGCAAAGTGCAGCAATCCTTCATCCACATCCTCCGGGCGCAATTCTGCCCACACCGTGCAGGGAGGAAAGACTGTAAACCCATCTTCACGCTCTCCCACAAGGAAGTACCGTTCCTGCACCTGCTTTTCTATGTACTTCTCCAACTTATAGCGGATCTCATTCCAGCCCGCCAACCGCCGCAGGGCATCGCAGAATACAACCGCCTCCTCGTAGGGAAATCCCTTCAAAGGCAGCTTGGACAGATACCGATCCAGCAGCTGACTGGGAAGGAAGGGAGTTCCGCTTTGATTCCGAACTACCATCGGGGAGCCAGAATGGTTTTCTTTTGCGGTTCCATCCAACACATCCCGGATGCACTGATCTGCGTGTTCCAGCACTTCGAGGTTAGTATCCGGTTTATGTATCAGATAATAACGGTCATTTACGCCGTCGCGTTTTGGTAAACTCATGCTTGATCACCTCTTTTTAGACAATAAAAAAGCCCCACGCCGCACTGTCATGAAGACAGGCTGACGCAGGACATGAAGAAGCCGCGTTGAAGGAGCCGCATCCACCAGCAGATGTAGTTTCTTCAACAACCAAAATATTTTTTTCGTATCTTAAAGCAGCAAATGGCTGTCCAATATATCGATTCATCGCAGCACCCTTTTTGTTCGCATAGCATTGTTTTTTATTATACCATGTCCTCCGGACATGGTATCCCTCCGGGAGAATTAGGCGCCTGGCTTTCTGCTGTGAACGCAGAAACCAGATGCGCGATAATATAATGTCTGTTTCCAGACATTATATCACATATCGTTTGATTCGGGAATATTTTTCTTACAGGAATCCATATGTACATGGTATGCTTCATCGTTCCTCTGCGCTCCAACTTCTTGAATGAGGTGTTGATGAGATAAATACGCCGCCAATCAAACCAGAATGGAAATCCCACTTCAGCAGATCATTCAATTTCATAGCTTACCAGTCTGCCTCTGTGAGTCCATTCGGTTTTCGCCTTGGCCGATGGCTCAGACCAATCTGATCTATAACCCGGATAAAAACGTTCCCACATACTCACCATTTATGAGGAGCTTTTGAAAAAACACGCGCTCCTACCGTACGCCGGAGGTCATGGTGTATATGATTTTAGTGCTGGTAAGCGGCGTCAGCCACAATACCATTCTTTTGAACCAGACGGTTTCCTTGGAGGAAATAAAAACCCCCTCTATGAAAGCGGAAGGTGCTTAGTACATTTCGAGTACAACCGACTTTTTTAGGAAACATCGGCGCTGATAGCGTTTCAATATGTACGTCGTTTTGGAGAACTTCGCAGTTATATGGGGGATATTACTAAATCCAGCTTGACAAAGCAGCTTCGTGATCTTGATAGTGATGATTTCATTTCTCGTTATGATCATCATGAAGTACCGCCCCGTGTAGAATATTCTCTAACTGAGTTGGTACAGAGTTTTATCCCGGTACTTAAGCACACGAAACAAAATTCTTATTGCTAGCACTGTTATACATCCGCATTTTTTTTGGAAGTAGTTCAATTTAAAAGAAGGATTCTGAATTTCTTTATACAATTCAGAAGTGTTGTAAATTGTCAGCATGGAGGCGTCAATGATTTGGGGATGACACTGGTTAAAAACCTCTGCGGTCGCCTTAGCTCCAATTTCTCCACGGCCTGCACCAGAAATTCCGGTCAGATAGAAGAAATTGTAGCTGATTCCCGCTTCCTCCATCTTCTTACAGTGTTCAATAATATCTTCCCGCCGATACCCTTTATTCATAAAAGCAAGGGCTTCATCATCTCCGGTTTCCACACCAAAAGTAATGCCATCATAGCCAAGAGCACGGAGCTCTTTCAATTCTTCCACCGTTTTATTTTTCACATCAGTTATGCGTCCAAAGCACCCAATCGACTTGTAATTCGGATAATATTCCTTTACCATCTTTGCCAGTGTTTTCAGCTTGTCTGTGCTCAGGACAAACGGGTTTGCGCCAGTAAAGAAAATCCGGGGAACGTTCCTCACATAATGGCTTGCTTCTGCGAGATCTTCTTTCACTTCCGACAGTGGGGACATTCGGAATTTGAAAGGTAAGTCCTCATACAAGGTACAGAATTTGCAGGAATGGTGTGTACATCCTGCTGTAACCTGAATCAATAAAGAATAGGCTTCATATGGCGGTCGCCAAATCGTTCCATCGTAATGCATAAATTATATCTCCTTTCAAAGTCATGCGTTTTTAAGTATTTCCTGCCGTAAAATTTCGGCTTTATTTATCTGTTCCCACGGGAGAGATAAATCGTCTCTGCCGAAGTGACCATAGGCAGCAGTTGGTTTGTAAATCGGTCTGCGAAGATTGAGCCCTTTCATAATGGCAGATGGGCGAAGATCGAAATGTTCCATAACCAACTTTAATATTTGCTCGTCCGGTATAATGCCAGTGCCAAAGGTATCAACGAAAACAGAAACAGGCTTTGCCACCCCAATCGCATAGGCAATCTGAATCTCGCATTGGTGTGCGATACCGGCGGCCACCAGATTCTTTGCAATATAGCGAGCCGCATAAGCAATTGAAGGGTATATTTTCGCCAAAGTTTTTTGGGAAACAGATCGCTGGTGTGAAAGATATTGCAAGATATACCGAACCCGTCCGACTGGGAAAACGTGACGAAAGAAACATAAAAGCAAAATCATTTGTCGGCTTCATTTACCGAGTATCAGCATAATATTGCATGGCAGATGAACAACTGGCTCTTCTTGTTCCCTGGAATGAGAAAGTGCAAGAAGCATGCGGCAATAAAGTAGAGTAAAATACTCGCAAATCTTGCTGTCTAGCAACGATGGTAGGTTTTTTTTGATTTCTACCCTTAAACTAAGCGGTTACGTATTAGAACATAATGAATAACAAAGCAGCCAGCCGGAACCGGCTGGCTAAATCTTTATCTCGACCAACCACCGGGTTGGGGCTGGTCATTTTCTGTTCTGTCTGAATATACGATGAATTTCTTAACTGCAAGTCTGGCTCTCCGTAAATATTGGTAAATCATTGGTAAAATTGAGCCGGAGACGCAGAAAACATTTGATTTATAAGTATTTTATCATGTCCGGGTAAATATATGTATTTGTCCTTCTTGGGAGTGTAAGTACACCCGTTATTGTATATAAAACATCTACTCAAAATTATGTCTCGAATAGTCGGATGTTAATCTTTATCCTTTGTTTCTGAAGTTCCTCATCGTACGGGACTTCAATTCCTTCTTTGAATATCATAAGTTCACTTGCTTTACATTTGGAAGACACACTGTAATTCAAATCATACAGACGCATCGAATAATCCCTGTAGATATCTTCTATTTCTGAAGCATCATCGTAGGTTATAATCCAGTCACATTTTACATAGTCTCTTATCGCTCTCTCAATACGAACATGGTCTTCTAATTGGAAGTAATTCATATAGAGTTGTTTCCCCTTCTTAAAGTACGGAGGATCAAAATAAACAAGTGTATTTTCCTCATACAGAGGGATATATCGTGTAATAAAGCTATTAATATCCTTGTTGTAAAGCTTTATATCTGATTTTCTCTCAGCGATACTCTCTATCCTTCGGATTAACTCTTCTCTATTGAAACGGGCATCCATCTTCCATGATCCAGACTGATCCATACCGCCGATCACACCGCCCTTGATAATACCAGAACGGTTCGTACGGTTCATATAAAATGTTGCAAAACCAAGTTCAAAGCTGTATTTATCGTTTCGCGTGAGGCAGATATCGCGCTGTCGATACCATTCTTCCATAGTAAGAGGAACAACTGCAAGTTCCGCTATAAATCGATCAGTCTCTGTAAGGACAGCTTTCCAAAAAGACCAGATTCCTTTATCATAGTCATTGATGACTATCTTGCTGACAACACCTCGAAGGAGCAGTTCAATTGCAATGCCTGCCCCGCCAGCAAAAGGCTCAATATATGTTCCTCCACTATGTCCAAGTTGATCAATCATGTATTTCATAAATTCAGCCAATTTACCTTTTCCGCCGGGATATCTTAATGGGGAATAGAACATATATCTCACCTCCTTCGCTCATTCATTTATTCGTTGATTTTTCCCAGATACTCCATAAAGGTATTTGGAAGCCAGTCTGATAAATTGTAGGGGTTCAGATACAGCTTACCTTTTTCATTTCTTTCCCGCTTTCTTAATGACGGAATAACTTCAAATACAATATTATCTTTTGCAGATATGCCTTTTGACTCTCTGATCAGTTTCTTCAGAGGCGCCAGATAAACTTCCTGCTCTTCTTCTGAATAATCTTCCGGATATTTTCCATCCAGAGCATATTCGAGGAGCTGTGCAGCCAGTGTTCTGTCAAAGATATCGTGATTTCTCTGGTTATAGAAATTATCAAGACAATTTCTGCATGACCTCGAACAGGTACATCCAGTCACGATCTCTTTTGCTCTTGAAAGAACATCATCAAGCACTCCGTCTTCTCCGATAAGGGAAGAATAGCCAGCACCGCTGGTCAGATTGTCATAGAAGAACATCTCGATGTGTACTTCGCCGTTTTCCTCAAGACGCGTTCTCCATCCGCCGTTGATTTCATTGTAATCGATATCCAGTGAAAGAGACACTGCCTTTTTGATTGCCTCATGCAGGGTCGTTGCCGCAGAACGTAGAATGTTCTTTTCCTCACTGTCATAGTTGGATACTAGCTTCTGATTGTCATATCTGATATCTAACATAAACATATCTGTCAGAAATTCATATCCGAGATAAATATTTGTCGCAACTGTGCCTTCATGTCTACAAAGATAGCGATCATGATACGGCTGGGAGAATCGAAAATCACCCGTCTGAAGCGGTTCTGCTACCTCTGCTCCACCGCATTTAGTACAGATATTAAATCCGTTTTTCTTCTTTCCCATATTAACAGTCAATACCTTGCGGTTCTGAAGATTTGCAAAGCGGATGTGACTGTGCTTATAATTCTGCATTTCCGTATCTCTCGGAACATAGGAATAATATGGCGCTTCCGCATATGTCTTCTCTTCTTCTTCGTCTTCGTACTTGACCGAATCACCCTTAACCGGGGCAAATCCCCATGGCTTAATCATTGAACGTCGCTCCACCCGTGCATGGCAGTAAGGGCATTCCGTATATTCTTCCTGCCCGTCACCGAACCAATTGCATTCCGTGCAAACAATGATGTCCTTCTTGTAATCCTTACTCGTGAAATAGTATTCCGCCTGATTATGCTCATATCCCTTTGGTCTCGGATTTGAATACAGTCCGCCACTCTTGTATATCTTCTTATCGATAGTAATGAAACGCCCTGGGGCATATTCACTGATGGCAACAGCAATGTCTCTTTCAGGAGCATATTTAATGTCCTTAGGAGCTCTCCGTCCATGTTCAGAATCTTTTTCCACGCAGAATCTTACGACATTCTTCGGGAAAGAATAGGAAGGAATATATCCCTCGGAATAGAATACATCAAACGCAGGAGTTTCTTCATCCCCATTAAAATACTCATTTCTCTTGCCTTCTGAAAGCACCATGTCTCTTATCTTACAGAATATCTCGACCGTACTATCTGTCGGAAAATCAAGAGATTGTGCATGTTCGATAAATGCATCTGCATATTTCTCACAGAATGTTACGATGCCGACCTTGACAATACTGTCAAACTTGCTGCGCATCGGCTCCGTCGACATGAAGCTGTTTAACGCTTTCATATTATAATGGCGCTGCTCAATCTTCGGATTTTCCCTGTCGATCCACGGCTTTCTAGGTTCTCCAGAAATCATCTCATCCGGATGCTTGAAGTAGTGGCTGTCATGGACACCTCCGAAAGCATAGGTAACGATGGTGGAAATGCCAGAATTCTTTCGACCAGCACGGCCCGCTCTCTGCTGGTAGTTCTCACGCATAGGAGGAATGTTTCTCAATCCTACTGCTGTCAGGGAACCAATATCGATACCAACCTCCATGGTAGTAGTACAGCTTAATACATCGATGGAATCCTCACCAAACTCGCCGACATCAATATCCTGGAAGCGAATCTCATAGTCCTCGGTTCTGCTTAAGATATCGCTCGTTGTTTCCTTGTGGGAGAGCTGAGCGGTATGTTCCTCGGTATCAATGGTGTAGATTTTCTCTTCGCCATCAATGGCAGCAAGCACTGGCTTTCTCCAAAAATCAAATCTGGAAAGGTCCAAATTGGTGATGACATGGAGATTTTTAGATTCAAAGCAGGAACCACAGTAATCACCAAGCTTGTAAGGAGAAATTTTTCCGCATCTCTCACATCGATACCAGTTGAAATCCTTTTCCGTAATGACAATCTTTACCGCATCAAGTTTAATATAATATCGCTGGTTTGTTCCTGGTCCAAAGAAATAGCTCTTTATACAGTTCAGAAACTCTCCCATTTTTCTATCATTAAGCCCAGTCATATCTTTTACGATACGAATGAACTTTTTATCAACGGAAGCAGTAAAGTCTCCACCAAGACCAAAGGACTGTATCTTACTTCGTCCCGGAAGGTTTCTTCTGACATCATCCTCAATGGCATTACCAAGAGCAGCACTTCCGTCCATGACATCCCAGAAAAGCAGGACTAAAACGGAACGAAGCATTTCTTCATCAATTGCGATGTCATAATCATCCTCAAGCTCATAAGCACATTCTTCCAGAGTTCCGTCCATAGGTCCGAGGAAACCGAGACCGATATCTTTGAAGGAACGTGGACTCTCTGTAAAGAAGTTTAACAGCTGTCCGTAATAGTCATATGGCAGCGGTTCAAAATTTTCTTTTGAAATATCCCTATGTTTTCCGAGTTTTTTACGTATCTTCTCAAGATGATCATGGAATATGTCTGCGCTGCCACCGGAGAAAAATTCCAGTCTCTGCTCTACGCAGACCGCAAGGAACACGTTATAGAGTTCTTTCAAGGAATGTTCCCTTCCGTCTGCAGACAGTTTCTTTGCAGCCAACATGACAGCCTGACGGAATCCATCCGCATCGGATGATTTGGACAAGTCAAGCGCAAGCTTTGCCGCATTCTGTCTGGAGTCTGAGAACAGAAGCACCTTCTTGCCTTCGTTAATAAGTTTAGGAAGTCTTGCCGGTTGGAGCTCGAACTGCGCTTTGGTCAGGTTATAAAAAGGAATATTACCTTTCGTTGCCAGATCCGTAGGCTTCTTTAACGGCATGATCTTTTTGCATTTCGGGCATGTACCAAACATAAAACGATTGTGTTTTTCATCATATTCCGGATAGAGAACTTTAAGCAATCCATCGTCATTCTGGTAGTCAAGATAAAGTTTTCCTGTTACAGAGTCGAGATATCCCACTTTATCTTTACTTTTCAGCTCATATCCATCCGGGCAAATGTAAAGAAGCATCTCCGTCAGGTCGTTCGCTCCACCGCTCAACCCCTTATTCGGGAACACATACCAATATCCTGTCCCAGATATCTTTTGGACATATACCTTAAAATACAGTGCTCCGCATTTGATATGGTTTACAAGCTCATACATCCTGCCACCACATCCACACTTTTCACGCGGAATGGAAATTATCTTACCAAGAGGAATCTTTTCCTCATCAGAATATTTCGCCCCACAGGTGCACTTTGGATTGGAGCAGGCATATAATCCCTGGATCCCGCGCACAAACATATGTAATCTTACAGGGAAAAGAATCTCACCATTCTTTTTTGCGAGGGAAACAACAACGAGCAATGCATCAAGAGCATCTGCTGCATGCTCACTGTTCCCAAATATCTTCTCTTTTAATTCTGTATAGGATTTCGCACCGTCTCTACACAATTCATGAAGCTTCACAAATGCCTGATAATCTGGAAGATTTTCAAACAGCCATTCCTGCGCATCTGATGTGGAAATATCAAAAGGCAGTTCAAGCTGGAACACATTTCGGGCAAAGGCGCACACTCTTGTGCTAATCTCTGCCTCCGTTACCTGGCTCGTTCCGATGGCAGCGAGAGCCGCAGCATCCGTCATTACCTTAAAATCAGTATGAATTTTTTCCTTGTCACCAAAAAGAGAAACACATTCTGAATATTTCTTTCCGGTAAGCCCATTAAAGAAGTCAGAAATAGCTCTTTCGTCTTCTGTTGTCATACTTGCGGTCGTAAGGATAAACTGTACTTTCTCAAGAGGAATATCAAGACGTGAAAAGAGTCTGTCAAGAAGGAATGCAATTTCTCCGCCTGCGGAACCTCTGTACATATGAGCTTCATCAAGGACAATGAGAAGTCTGTTTTCCTCTGATTTATTCAGCCATTCTTTCGTATCATCCCATATACCTGCCTCCATCTGACGCATAAGCATGTACTCGAGCATGGAATAGTTCGTAATCAGGATATCCGGAGTGTTTTTCTGGATCTCAAATCTGGTAATATATTCTGCATCATAAGGGCCCGGCTGATGAATTCCTTTCTCGAGATTGTTAATAAAATCCTTCATCCCTTCTTCTCCGCCGTATCTTGCAGGATATTTATTGATGCTCTTGAATCCTTTTATCTTTCTTAACTGTTCTTTCCGTTCTTTTTCCGTTGCGCACTCTTCCATGAGATACTGTTCACGGTATGTCTCTGCGAGTTTGATATTACTCTGTTTCTTTGACTCTCCTGAATATGGAGTTCTTCCGGTATACATGCCAAAATGCGGGATACGTCCTGCTCCCGAGGAAGATATAAAGATATTCATGAACTCTTCTGAACCCATGATCTTACGGAATCTGGCAAGTTGGTCAGATACCAGTGCATTCATAGGATAAATGATAAGAGTCCTTACAGCCGGCATTTTAAAATCTTCCGGCCTGTTGAGAGATTCCTCGATAGCACGCGCAATAATCGGCCAAAGGAAACACTCTGTCTTACCTGAGCCTGTACCGGTAGATACAAACAGGTCTTTCCCCTTCAAGGCGCTTGTAAGAGCCTTTACCTGGTGGGCAAAGGGAGTGGAATAAATACCGAGCTTTGCATCAGCAAGCTTTAAAAGGACTTCCTTAACATTATCCTCAATATCAGCTGTCCGGATACCATCATTTACCTTTCGGTAGGAAGAGGACGTCTCGATATACGGTTCCCTTGCGATGTTAATATCTTCCGGACACATCTCTCCGAGGATTTCATCTGCATATAGAAGCAATGTTTCACTGTTGGCAAGATAATCCGACTTGATATAGTTTACCAAGCGGTTCCTTATTGTCTGGTAGTACTGCTGTGCTCCGTTCGTGTTTCTATCCATAAAATTCACCATTTCTTGCAGTAAATCCTATCTTTCCAAGAACTTCTGCCGTTTGTGCTGTTAATTCATTTCGTATGATAAAATTGTTCCGATCAGAAAAACTATATCTTGGCCATGCATTCATAAGCAGATAAAAGTATTCCCTATTCGGCAATTGTCCAAGAATGCGAATGTAGGAATATTCCTCATCTATCGGACATAAGAGGAGCTGCATCGGATTGTCATAGTGCTGCTTAAGAGCAACATATAACCGTCGGAATTCTGCTCCCGTTAGAGCGTCAAGCTCATCTGTACTGTTATCATCAGCGTAAAGAAGCATACCATCTTCTTTTCTAATAACTCTATAATATGGTCCCATCGTACTTTTCCGTGCCATCGTCATATCGGATTTCATGCGTCCATGCCACGAGCTGGATACATTTCCATAATAGAACGGATTGAAAAACTCCAGTTCCTCCACATCGATATCCCGCTCATCAAAATCACACTCGTCATATTTTACTTTTAAGTATTCTTCCGGCGTCAAACTGTCACGTATGAGAAAATCATTTAGTTTTATCTCATGTTTACCGCTCCCGCAGTGGATTCCAAGCCCGTTTACAATATAGCATGTTGCTGGCAGTCCAAGGTACAGATGATCTGTATCAGAGATTCTTACGGTTTCCCCGCTGTTATTCAGAACATTATAATTATTATCAAGCGTCTGCAGATATCCTGTCTGTTCATAGATATTCCGGATAAACACAGCGATATCGGTATTTCTTGAAACAAACACAGAATGTTTTGCCATCGGACACAACTCAATATATTTTTTAGACAGGTCATGTAGCAAGATGCTCTGTGCGTTCTTGCTAATTCCTTTCTTATTTTCATCTTCACTGAGTGCTGATTTAAGGCACCACAGACCGAGTGCTGAATAGATGATCCTGTACCCAAAGGATTCAACTGGTTCGTTTGTATAAGGGCGTATGTTCATGTCATCTGCCATGATATTGATCAATTCATTCACTATCCAAACCACCTCATCAAAATATCTTTCTTCGGACAGCGCCCCGCCTCTCCGGCATATCGCTGAAGACGTTTAGAACAGTTGTAAGGATTCTTTCCAAGAACTTTGGACACATATGGAAGAAGAGTGAACATCAGCATTTCGTTCAAATGGTTTTCATCTTCGATCATATCAGCCATCGCACATGCTGTATCCTTTCCTAATCCGCATTCACATGCAATCTCATAGAATATCTTCTGTGACCGGTTGTTAGCTCCTACATTGCTTTTGTATACAGACAAGATTTCTTTTACTTCGGAAGGATCCTCCGTAATATCCCTAATTCTTAATACCGAACTGAATACATCTGCACTGATAAAATGAACTGAAGAAAGAATTTCGCGCGGAACAAACCTCAATGTCTGGTCATACATATAGGTAAGGATGATGATCTTATTACGATACTGTTCGATCATCGGGACTAATTCCATTTCATTACAGTTCCCAATAAAACCGTCAATGCAGACGACCCGGTCAGGAATATCTGCAAGAAATTCACTTATCTTCTGTATGCCTGCATCTTCCGAATACAGCAGATGAGCTGCAACCGGCACACCGTAAATCGTGTTTGCCAGACAGTTGGCCAAATTGATTCCCGGTCCTCTTTTTATCAGCACCGGAATACCACGGAAAAAGCTCTTTTCAAGATAATCTACAAAATCTGATGCCCCCTCCTCATTCCCGTTGAATCCGATGTTTTTAAGGTTATGGCTGAAATATTCATCAAAATCATCCATATCTTCTGGACATAACGGCATCTTTCGGTCGGTATTTGCATATCTTTTTGAAACAGCTTCTGCTGCAGTCTCGATATTTCTCTGCGCTTCCAGTGTTTCTTCCAGCTCCTTATTCTTCTGCAGATAGGATTCTTTTTCTGTACTAAGCGCAGAAAGACATTCTTTATATACTTTTTCAACACCAAGCGCTTTGTCAAGTGCGTCCTTGAGCTCTCTAATCTGCTTCCGATTAGATTCTTGGTCTGTTAAAAACGTTGCTCTTTCTGCTTTATATGTAAAAAGCTGTTTTTCACGGTTTCTTACCTTGTTTTTCCATGTCTCAATATCATCCTCAGCGGAAGAAAGTCTGGATGCATATTCGGAGATGCTGGTCTCGTATCCTGCTGCCTTTTCGATTTGGTCCTTTAGTCGGGAAGTAAGGGTATCGATCTTCTGTTGCATCTCCACAGTCTTCCATACCTCATCATCCTGAGTTTTTTTTAGTTTTACTTCCAGTTTATCTACTTTTTCGGAAAGACGAGTATTCTTTTTCTTCTCCTGCTCGAGCTGTTCTATTTTTTCATTTAATTCGTTTTTCAGCTCTGCTTCCTTTTTTCTCAGATTTTCTGCATTCTTCTCCTCATCCGAAATCCTGTTCTTCAACTCTTCCTGAATACCAGTAAGTTCCTGATGTTTTTTCTTTAAGGAATCCAGTTCTTCTTCATCTGTTTTCTGATGAGCAGACTGATAAGAAACAGCGGAACCCATGACTTTCAGATAATCTTCGGACTTTTCTTCCCCTTTGATTTTGAAGAACAGCTCAACGTTTCTAGAAAAAAATGAACGTGACAAAACATCAATATAAGCAGCCTCCTGATCAAGTCCGTGCTCGAGCGCTTTTGCCAATTCTCCATCAATTTCTTCAATCCATTGTTCAATATGCTTGATTAGAAAAGAAGCGATAAAATCCCTGTTGCGAAAGTCATAAAGCGTTCGGATGACGGTATCCTCATTCAATGACTTTACACGAAATCCCGGTTTTAATTCGGTAAATTCTTTCGGATATTTTCTGAAGTATGCAGATACCTCCTTAAATGGTATAACAGTACATACATATTTAATTTCTTCTTTTGTGAGATCTATCAAATAGTTCAAATCAGTCCCTCCTTGATGTACCGTTTAGCAACTGTATTGATTCGTCCGCTCCTGTAACAGTTTTCCAAGTATGCTAAGACTGTTTCATCTGTTGTGTTATCCATAAAATCATCCGGTTCAAATGATGTTGTATAAATAAAGTTGACACCTTATTCTCAAAGAATTCATGTATAATAGCATCCACGCCCTCCTTACAGATCTTTGCAAGACCACGGGTGGTGTAATTCCAGTCCTCTGGCAAAGACAGCATCA
>OWIY01000493.1_pt1 | contig 13983 bp, 10 predicted proteins | sample 1732841 | NCBI WGS metagenome assembly OWIY01 (sample SAMN05065760, study PRJEB22554) | human gut metagenome | biome: ENVO:2100002; feature: ENVO:00000062; material: ENVO:00002003 | host: Homo sapiens | place: USA | reverse complement strand
TAAACATAATACAAGATGACAAGAGAAGGAGGAATTTACATGAACGAACAGGATCGTGTAACAGGAAGCTTATATGGGATGGCAACTGGAGATGCGTTAGGGGTACCATCTTCATTTATGACACAGGACTATATTGCTGAAAAATGGGGCTGGATTGATACCTTTTATCCACCGGAAAAAGGTCATATTTTTCATGATGGGCTGAAAGCAGGAGAATATACAGATGATACAGAGCAGGCAATGGCACTGATGAAATCGTTTATTCGAAACAAGAAAGTAGATTCTCATGATGTAGTGAATGAAATACTTGCATGGGCAGAAAGAGTAAAGGATAAATATGCAAGTCCTTTAGGTCCGAGTACAGAAAGAGCATTGAAAGCAATTAAGGATGGGGCAGATATCAATGTAAGTGGAAGATATGGAAATACCAATGGTTCTGCAATGAGAATCAGCCCGGTAGGAATCATCCATGGACTGAGAGGATCAACTTGTGAAGAAATGGTAAAAGATGTTTATCTTACATGTTTGCCTACACATAATACAACTGTTTGTGTTTCATCAGCAGCGGCAATTGCATGGGGAGTTGCTCTTTGTGTAAGAGGTGAACAGGATATTGATTTTATCGTAAAGGAAACAATGAGAGCTGCTGAAATTGGAAAGCAATATGGATATCCAATTGTGTCACCTTCTATTTCCAGAAGGGTTGAGTTTGTATACGATATTGTGAAAAAATCAAGTGATGATAAAGAAACGATGAAAGAACTCTATAATTATTTTGGTGGCGGTGATCTTGCAGCAGAATCTATACCGGTTGCTATTGGATTATTTGCCCTAGGCAAAGGAAATGTGAAGCTTGTAAATGAGTATTGTGTAAATTTCGGCGGAGACTGTGATACAAATGCAGCAATGGCTGGTGCAATGGCCGGGGCATATTCTGGCATTGAGGCAGTGCCGGTGGAATGGAGAGAAACAATTAAAAAAGTAAATGGTGTTGATTTTGAAGAATTTGCAAAACAGATTATTAATTTGATTCCTGAATGGGAATGTTAAGTATTTGCATTTGAATGTTAGAAAAATGTGAAAAAATATGGGTGCTTTGTTAAGTAATGTTAAGCAAAGATATACAATATGCATAAAAATAAAAATGTTACATGGAATAAATTAGATAAAAAGACGAAAACATGTATTGATGAGAATACATCTATAGTTTAATATTGACAATGATGATAGTCAGTGTTAAGATGCACTTGTAAACATGTATTTGATATAATACATCATTAAAACAAGGCGCCCATAAAATGATGTATTGAGAAAGGAGAAACCGGATGGATGTTCCGAATCAAATGCAGGTACGTAAAAAGAAAAAGCTGCGAAAAAAAATAGAACCTTTTTTGTATTTGCTTCCTGCACTTTTGTTTTTTGTAGGTTTTACCTATTATCCATTTGCAAAAACTATTTTTAATAGTTTTTTCTTGGTTAATTCGATGGGAGAAATCAGGGAGTTTGTAGGATTGGAGAATTATATTAGTGTATTGACCAACTCAGCTTTTTTGCAGACAATAAAAAATACATTGATATATGTGGTGATTTCATCACCGGTAGCGATTTTTATAGCATTGCTGTTGGCAATGATTGCAAACAAAAAAACAAAAATGTCACCTTTATATGAAACTTTGTATGCAATCACAATGGCTGTTTCAATGTCTGTAGCTGCAATGATTTTTCAGTTAATGTATAATCCGACAATCGGTGTATTGAACTATGTTCTGGGAACACATTTTAACTGGCTGAATGATAAAAAAATTGCAATGATTGCCATCAGTTTAATTGCGGTATGGATGAACATTGGTTACAATTTCTTATTTTTGCTTTCTGCAATCAGAGGTTTATCACCGGAATTACTGGAAAGTGCAGATATTGACGGAGCAAATATGGTGCAGAGAACATGGAAGATTATCCTGCCTATCATTTCGCCAACTGTATTTTATCTGATTTGTAACTCTCTGGCTAAGAACATGATGATGTCCGGACTGGTGCTGATTTTAACACAGGGTGGTCCACAGGGATCAACAGAGACTATGATCTCATTTATGTATAAGCAGTCGGTTAATAATTTAAATTATAATGATGCTTATGCAGCAGCAGTAATTGCTTTTATTTTAACTGGAATTGCGATGGCAGTCAGCTTTTCATTTGAAAAGAAAGGAGTGCATTATACCTAATGAAATCATATAACCCAGTTGCAAATAAGAGAAAGAAAGTTGTGAAAAATGTTCTCTTTCAGATATTTGCAGTAATCGTTGGTATCGTTATAATCTCGCCAATTATATATGCGTTTTTTATTTCGATTATGCCATCGAATCAAATATTAAGTAATCCGCCTAAACTTATTCCGAGAAGTGTTACTTTGGATCATTATAAATCTGCAATTTCAGCAACAACACTTGGAAGATATATGTTGAACTCATTAGTTTTGGCAGGTGTATCATCAATTGTCAGAATTATCACGGCAAGTATGGCGGCATATGCGTTTGCTTTTTATGAATTTAAAGGTAAAAATTTTATTTTTGCAATTGTAATGGGAACAGTAATGATCCCGGGAGATGTAGTTCTGGTTACAAACTATCAGACAGTATCCAGACTTGGGCTGGTAAATACATACCTTGGTATGATGGTTGTATTTCTGGTATCTGCAATGAACATCTTTATTATGAGACAGAATTTCCTGACATTTTCCAAGGAAATTAAAGAAGCTTCAGAAGTAGATGGATGCGGAAACTTCCGATTCTTTGCAACAATATTATTACCATTGAATAAACCGGTAATTACAACAGTATTTATTTCTGCGTTTATGGGTACATGGAATACTTACCTGTGGCCAATGATGGTTACAAACCAGAATGAATTAAGAACGATTCAGGTAGGTGTAACTATGCTTAACTTCCCGGAAGGAACTGTATATGGACCAATTATGGCTGCATCAATTCTGGCATTACTTCCAATCGCAGTGATATTTGTAATATTCAGAAGACAGATCGTTGGTGGTCTGATGGGTGGAGCTGTTAAAGGTTGATAAAAAATAAAAAAAGGAGAAATAATTTTATGAAGATGAGAAAAGTAATGAGCGTAGCGTTAGTAGTAGCAATGTGTGCAACAATGTGTCCGATTACTGCAAGCGCAAAAGATGACAATGTAACAATTGAATACTGGCATACAATGGCTGGTGTGAACGGCGAAGCAATGGAAACAATTGTAAATGATTTCAATGAGACTGTTGGAAAAGAAAAGGGAATTACAGTAAAGAGTGTGTATCAGGGAGATGATGTAAGTGAAAAATTGAAAACTCTGGCACAGGCAAATGATACCAAAAACTTCCCGAATGTAGCTCAGATTGTATGTAGTGGTATTCCTTCTGCGATTAATTATGAGCAGTTAGTAAAGGTTGAAGATTTATATAAAGAAGGACAGGATATTACTGTAGCTCAGGAAGACTTAGATGAACATGCTGTAAGAGCTGTCTCATATGACGGTGAAATGATTGCAATGCCGTTTAATGCCTCCAGTATTTTACTGTATTATAACAAGACAATGTTTGAAGAAGCTGGATTAGATCCGGAAAATCCTCCTGCAACTATCGCTGAAATGGCAGATGCATGTTCAAAACTGGTAGAAAAGGATGGTGACAATGTTACGAGATATGGTTTAAATGTTGCTGTCAGAAGATATCAGTTTGTTAACTGGATTGGCGGTCAGGGCGATTATAATTTCGTAGGAGATAATGAAGGTGGACGTGCAGGAATGATGACGAAACTTACCTGTGATGAAGATGGTACACTGGATAAATTCCTTACGGAATGGGAAAAAGTAATCAAATCAGGTGGATATAAACCAACCGAAGATAATATTAATGAAGAGTTTGCAATGCAGTTGTTTGGAATGGCAGTTATGTCTTCTGCACGTATTGGAACAATTAACAGTCTGGTAGGAGATAACTTTGAATGGGGTACTGCACCACTTCCAAAGGTTGATGCAAATGATAAAGGTGGCACTGCTATTGGTGGTTCCTGCGAAGCTATTTTCAACAAAGGTGATGAAGACCAGGTTGATGCATCCTGGATCTTTACACAGTATCTTGCTTCACCGGAAGTTCAGGCAAAATTTGACAGTGCAACAGGATATCTTCCAGTAAATGCCAAGACATACGATGAAGAAGCTATGGCAACATATCTGGAAGAAAATCTTAACTATAAAGTAGCTGTAGACCAGATGAATGCGTCTAATCCAAATGTTCAGGAACCATTCGATATTATTAACTGGGAAATGGATGAAGTAATCAGAAATAATATGGAAGAATTCGGAAACGGAAATCAGGATAAAGATACAACATATAATAATATTGTTGATCAGTGTGACGAAAAACTGGCAGCGTATGTAAGAGCTAATGGCTAGAATAATTTGAGAGGTGATTGAGTGGTTAAGTTAGTCATCAGTGACATGGATGGAACTTTGATAGACAGAGATGAAGTCTTGCCGAAAAAAGCAGTTGAAATGGCTCATGCGCTGCGTGAAAAAGGTATTCTTTTTACAATTGCAACCGGACGTGTAGAATGTATGGCAGAAAAATATGTTCAGGAGTTGGATATACAGATTCCATATATCGCATGTAATGGTGTGACAATTGTTCAGGGAGATACTGTCCTTAAGCGGAATAAAATTCCGCTTAAGGGGTTACAGGGAATTATCCGCAAAGCAGATGAAATGGGGATGTCTCTGGTGTACAGCATTGATGGAAAAGAAACTGTTTATAAAGTTACTCCGTGGATTTTGAAACAGAGAGAAACGTTTAACCGTTATTTTGATACACATGAATTTACAGAAGAGGAATGGGAGAGCTTATACATAGATAAACTGATGGTGATGGATGATGTAAGAACAGGAGCCATTGCCATTTTGGAAGATATGTGCAAAACTCTCTCCGATGAGTATGGATTTACCAGATATACGAATAAATCTGTGGAAATTGTTAATAAAGACTCTACAAAAGCATCAGCACTTCGAATACTGGCACAGCATTTGGAAATAGACTTAAAAGATATTATGGCTATTGGGGATCATCAAAATGATATTGAAATGTTGACAGAAGCAGGAATTGGAGTTGCAGTTGGAAACGCTACGGATGAAGCTAAAAATTCAGCAGATTTTGTTGCGGAAGGCAGATGTATTGATGGAGTTGCGGAAGCAGTAGAGAAATACTGTGATATTGTAATCTAAAAGAAATGAGGAAATGAGATGAGATTGTCAACGTCAACTTGTATGTATTTTAACAGACCAGATGGTACAAAGGCGAGAATTGAAGATTGTATTAAAATGTGCAGCGAAGCGGGATATAGAGTAATGGATATGAATTTCCTTGACTGTACAAATTTTGATACACCATTTCGAACAGAGAGATGGGAAGAATGGGTGCATGAACTGGCAGAGTTGGCAAATGAAAAACATGTAGAGTTTTCTCAGGGACATTCTTATTTTTATAATTTTTGTGATGATAACATTAAAGACAGGGAAACAGAGGATGAATTTATCAGAAGAAGTATCATAGGTGCGTCTGTACTTGGAATTCCATGGCTGGTTATTCATGCCGGAACAGACTTTGATTCAGCAACGCCAGTAAAAAGCTCTAAAGAAAAAACAATAGAATACCTTAAACCAAGATTAGAACTTGCTGCCCGATATCATGTTGGCATTGCTATTGAAAATCTGTGGGAACTGAACATTTCTCCAAAACGGCGTTATACTACAACAGCAGAAGAACTGATCGACCTTGTGGATACATTGTCAAAAGACTTTGACAATGTGGGTATATGCTGGGATGTAGAACATTCAGAAATTATGCAAATGGATATAAGCAAACAATTACAATTGGTTGGAAAACGTCTGAAGGCAACACATATTTCTGATTATATAAGCCGGTATGAAGATCATCTATTACCATTTAGTGGAGATACAGACTGGAGAAAAGTAGTACGGTCTTTGAAAGCCATTGAATACACAGGCGACTTTACATATGAAGTTCATCGTTATACGATGAGACTGCCTCAGGAATTAGTGTTATCTGCACTGAAACATAGTGTTGCAGTGGGAAATTATTTATTGAGATTGGAATAAGCAGTAAGATAAGGCAAGATGGCAAACTTGAAAAAGTTTCTGTTATCTTGCCTTTGCTATATAGGATTGAGAAAAGGAGACTGGAATGGGGAAAGACTTATGGAATGCAGTATATAGTCAGAGGGAATTAATATTTCGGATGCTTGCATCATGTATATTGGGTGGAGCTATAGGATTTGAAAGAAAACACAGACATAAAGGTGCCGGAATGAGAACGCATGCCCTAGTTTGCCTGGGGTCGGCCTTAATGATGATTGTATCAAAATATGGTTTTACGGATTTTCCGGATATAGATGGTTCGAGAATTGCGGCACAGGTAGTAAGTGGAATTGGATTTCTGGGAGCTGGAGTTATTTTTGTAAGAAATAATGCAGTGAATGGATTAACTACTGCGGCTGGATTATGGGTTACTTCAGGAATTGGATTATCAATAGGAGCTGGACAGTGGGTATTGTCTACAATAGCAACTGTGATCGTAATCTGCGTTCAGTTTGTCTTGCATAATATTCGGGTTTTAGCAAATGAACCGTATAGGGCCAATGTAAGAGTTGAATATATGGATGATGAGCAGGTACTTAAAGAAGTAGAAGAAGTCTTGAAGAAGGATAAGATATCAATTGCAGCTATGAAAATGAGAAAAAAGAATTCTGGAAAAATTGATATGGATATAGAAGCGGTTTTTCCAGCAGGATATGAAAAAGTGGAAGTACTTAATAAGATATCTGAATTAAAAGGAGTATCTATTATTGATATATAGAAAACCATTATAGAATAAATTTTAACAAAAAAATGTCAGAGCTGTTTTTAATATCGGCTCTGGCATTTTTTGTTTATCAAATATTAATCAGCTTTAACCTAAATAGTTATCAAGTGATTATGTTGAATGCATATGAAATGTATCATTGCTTTTGGTAAATGATAAAGCAAAACGAACACGATCACCCAACCATAGTGTATTAGAGGATTCTAAAGGCAGACCATTGTCCAGATAAGAAATTCCTTTGATGTTAATTAAAGGAGTATCATATGCAGAATTTAATAACTGACTATCGGATAAACTTGCACGTACTGTTTCAAGGATATCATCTACACGTACTATATTTAAGTGATATCGTTCTTTCATTGTTTGAGAAAGGGAATTATTGATTAATCCATCTTTTTCTAAATCAGGTACCAGTTTGCAGGGAAGCCAGGAACGACCAATTGCGATTGGTCTGTTGTCACACTGGAACAGACGTTTAAAATAAATAGCAGATTCACCTTCTTTTAATTTTAAGGTTTCACAAACAGATTTGTAAGGATTATCAATCTTTTTCAGTTCAAGCATTTCAGCAGAAATAGGATGTTCACTGTCCGTCTCATAATTTCCACTGACTAAAGAGTAGCGTAACTGATGAATAAATTGTTTGGGGTTGTCATTGACAACAGAACGTTTTCCACGGGAACGTTTAATAAGGTCATCTTTTTCCAATTCAGCGAGTGCCTGACGTAAAGTAACACGGCTGACACTATATTGTTCGATTAATTCAGATTCGGAATCGAGTTGACCATTACTTCCCCATTCGCCATTATTAATGCGGTTTCTTAAATCAGCAGCAACCTGATAATAAACAGGTACCGGAGATTCGCGATTGATATTATAGCTTTTCATAAAGAACTCCATTTCCAATTGAATTTTACGTCTTTGAGTATTAATGTTAATACAAGCTAATACAAGTATAATGCACATATAAAGGAAAGTCAAGCCGTTTTGTAGAACACGGATAGGAAATAGTAGATTTGGTTTGTAAAGTAAAAAAATAGAATTAGGGGGAATTTTATCGAACTATTTATGATAATACTTATTGACAAATGTAGGACTAAATTGTATATATAAATTATAAGAAAATAATGATTTTAAAGAAAATATATTTATAAAAGATAAAAAGAAAGATAATAAAGAAAAGGAGGGATGAAGATGGGGGAATGAAAGATATAGATAGGAGGCCGATGTAAGAAAGGAGGAATATGCGTATGAGCAATAAAAAGGAAAATGGTAAAACAGATGTTAATGTTGATATGAGAAATGGAAAACTTAAATTTGAAGTGTCAATATTTTCGTTAACTACTGCGGCTGGAGCTGCATTTAATATTTTGTTGAAGTATGATTCTTCAGCAATGCCTTATGTGTATGAAACATGGAACAGAGAGGTAAATACTGGATTATTAGGGAGTGGGTGGAGTTTAAATATAGAGGATAATATTTTTGCTGTTGTTGATGGAGCAGATTTACGCTATTTTTTAGCATTTAAGGGGATGTTATTTACATTAATGCAGGATGAAGTAACAACAGATAAGATAACATATAAAACATCACCTATCTCTAATTATATTGTAGAATATGTTACCCAAGGCTACTTTATGCTTTACGATGAATATGGAATAAAATATATTTTTGGAAGAGATGATTCGTTTTCAGTGAATGAAAAAGGAGCATATAATTCATTTACTGGTATGTATGAAAAAAGTTCTGACGAATATTTAAATGTTCGTAAAAAAATCTCACATCCTACAGGGGATAATGATCCGGTATCTCCTGATGTAGATAATACTATTAGTTCAACCAGGGAAAATTCTGTATCATGGGGGGAATGGAATGGTCCATCGGTGAATACTCTTAACCAGTTTTCTAAGACAACATGTTGGAGATTATCTCATATTATGGATGCATTTGGAGGGATGATAGTATTTAGCTATATTCAACATATTTCAAATGTGGCAAAAGGAGAAGAATCAAAGCAGTACTGTATTTGTAGTTACCTATACAGGATAACTGTATACTTAAATCAAATTGAAACAGAAAAAATATTATTTGAATACGAAGAAAAAAAATCTGAAGAATATTGTATTGATTATACATTGTTGGAACGACCAAATGGAATACAATATAAATTCCAAAAGTTATTTCTTTCTCAAATAGTACATTGCAAAAATATGATAGAAGATAAAATCTATTCTTTCAATACAGATTTTATTCAACTTGCGGATAATATTGAATTTTTATCAAAAAGACAGTTGTATAAGATTGAAATAAAAAGAAAATTTGAAGAAAAAGTAATGTTTGAACCAGGATATTCTTTTGAATATTACAATAAAAATGATGGTGTGCAACTTGGAAATGATGGATTTTCAGAAAAAAATAAAGTTTATCAGGCTTCTAATGGTGCGGTATATGGACTGATAAAAAAGATACAGTATCCGACCGGAAGATGTGAAAAATATTCATATAGTGAGAATCGAATGAGTTCAGTTCCACTTGATTTAGAGGAAAATATATATAATCTGAAGAAACAAAAACAAGTAATTAGTCCATATGGAACACATGTTATTTTAAGATTATTTAATGATAATCGTTATACAATTAATGTATATAAATATTCTGTACAGGGATGGTTTGCTAATGAATTATTTTCAGGAGAAACCACGGAAGCTATGTTTGATGCATACGATACGGATATATATGTGGATTTTACAGATAATGATCTGGTAATAACGTCATTGGATTATTTAACAGTAAAAGTATATAGATTATCCAATTCTGTTATTAACAAATGGAAAGAAATTAATTATACAACTTTGTATGAAGGAACAGTTACAGATGTAAATATTGGAAATAATAAGTTACTGATTTCTACAGTGATAAATGGAGATTTTTATTTATATCCATATATATTCGATGGTGCACAATATCATTTGGTTGGTAATGCGATTAATGTAAAAGAAAAATGTGGTATAACTGCAATGGTAGCAGCGACTTGTATGCAGGATAACTGGGGAATTTTTACTCTATACAAAGACAGCTATTCGATAGCTCCTGTAGGATTTGCGGGACGGGCACTTACTTATTATAAAAATATTTTGCGGTGTTTTTTTATTAGAAATGATGGAACAACCAGTCAGGTGCAGGATATAGGATATGTTCCTAATGTTGTTGTTATGACAAATTTTACATCGTCAGTCCCTCCAATAGTTGCAAGTCCGATTGAATTATCAGCACATATAACAATAGGGGGAAACATTTCTAAAATTGGAAAAGTAGAAAAATTGGGTAATGTAATATATCTCCCGTTAAAGGCAAAAAATTTAATTGGATTTTATGCGAGAAATAATCCGACTCAATCGTCATACATGAGAGAACTGGCAGAAATGGACTGGGGAGTTGAAATTCTTTTAAATAAACAGGAAGAAAAATTTAAACTATTGGGAGAATCTTATTTAAGACAAATTCAATATGAAGATGATAAATTTTATACGGAAGATGTAAATAGTATGTACTTATCAACCAGTGCAGCAGCATCAGGAAATGGAATTACATATACCTATGTTTTTAATATGCCAGAAAGAAATATTAAAAATTTTGAAACGCAAGGGACTGTTGAATATATTTATGATGGAGTTAATATAAAAAATAATAAAAATTTTATTGAAAAGAATCATAAATGTATTTTTAGAGATAACTTTTTTGAAACATTTTATACGAAGATATCCGAAGGAACAGCAGGAATTTATCAAAAAACTTACAAGTATTATGATCAGGAAAAAATGGAGTTTAAAAAAATTGAAACGGGAAGTATTGACTCAACTCAAATAATAACTGATCAGCAAGAAGAAAAATGGCTGAAATATTTAGGCTATACGGGGTTGGCATTTTCGATTATGTTATTGCCATTAGGATTTACGTCCATTTTTGGAACGATATTATCAGTGTTATCAATTGCGTTGATGGCGGGCTCTACTATTGTGCAGCAGTTGTTAGAGAACAGTATTAAAATTACAATAGACCCTAATACGGCATTTTACGGAAATCGTTTTATGGTTGATGGAAAAACTGTATGGTTTAGAGAAAATGGTCAAAATCAATTGAGTGCGCTTGGAAAAGGTTTGAATTTTGAAAGCGGTGAAATCCAAGGTGATGTTTTAACAGATATATATTCATATGGCAATATTTATAATTATATTCCTTTTTTTACAAGTGAAAATAAAATTTATTATAGTACAATTAAAAATGGAAAATTAAAAAAACCTGCCTTATTAAGTGGATGGGCAGAGGGCATTACAGGAATGATGCTAAATGATTCCAGAGGAACAGAAATAACATTATTTAAAGGAAACAAAAAATATACATTTAAAAATTGCCTTTTTGAAAAAAGTGAAGAGTTAGAAATTGCAAATGAAAAAGTGTTTGTGGATGCAGCAGTGAATCTTCCAGAGGATAATTTAATATTTTATTTTTCGGGGAAATATTACTATATTCAAAATACAGCATATTCGTGGGAAATAAATAAACAAGAAATAAAAAATGGAATAAAGGGAAGCCAATTTGAACATGTAGATGCTGCATTATTTGCAAAATGGAAAGAAACAAAAGGAATTTATTTATTCAGTGATCAGTTTTTTGAATATGCAGTATTTTCCAATAATAAATTAACAGTGGTGGAAAGGGGCAATTTATCTGAATGGGAATATCCAAATAGTTTTGAAAAAATTGATGCAGCATGCCATCTAAATGGAAGTATGTATATGCTTACCAGAGAGAGTAAATATATGATTGCAAATGCTCAGGATGGAATCATTTTACAGACAGGATATTTAGGAGAATATTTTAAGTGGAATATAAACGTAGAAAACACAGATATGTGGTTTAATTATGATACGTTACTACTCAATGTTAAAGGAACAGATAGTACACAGTTCATTTTAAAGAAATTTTGCGATGATTCTCTTCAGAAGGTACTTAATGATTATGTGATACAAAAGGTTGAAACAATTTTGGAAACAGATGAAAATGTCGTAGATCAGACTTTATATGAGTATGATACTTATATGGCTACGTACATAAGAGATGCAAAATCTGTTATTTATAATGAAGTTAATGCCTATATCGAAGAGGAGGTGTAATGTATGAGAAGAATAATAGAATCTATAAAACTATATAAAGGTAGAGAAGATTTAAAACAGGTAAAAGTAGGAGAAAACTTGGAAGATGCAGATTTGTACGGGCTTTCACTGTTAGGAAAAGTGTCTAATATGGCGAAAACAAAAGACGATAGCTTAATATACTCATTTCCTTATTTTACAAAGCCGGAAGCTAGGCAGTATAAAGATTGTTATTCTTGTGGGGGATATTATTTTTTTAGAGAAGAAAAGGAACTCCATGAATTAGCTGAGTTATCAGATTATTTCAAAGTAGCAGCAGGAATAATTAATTTTGGAGGATATTTGGTTCATCCTCAATATGGAATACGAGGATTAGTTGGATTTGGTGAAAGTTTGTATATGACAAATGCATCGAACAAATATACATATATTGGAAAAAGAACAGAATTTTTATCTGATAAATATACAAGTATATTTTATACAGGCGAATCTTATATCGCAATTGATGATGAGTCAAAGTATCATGTGGCAATAGTGACCTACGATTCAGAGATGAAACCTAATTTTAATATTGATTCAGGAGAAATACCTCTTAGTGATGCAGCTCAATTAATTAATCCGGTTTGTGGAAGTACCATGGTATCATTAGGAAAATATGCAAATTATTATGTTAATAAAAGTGGAAGCTATGCTTATATTAATAATATGAATAATGTTCCTCAATACTCTTTTGGAAAATTTAAGGTAGACTTTGATAAAATTAAAAAAAATTTCATGCAGGATTATGTATATAGTATTGATAATAATGATATATCATTACCATATAAAGTGACTAAGAATCAAGATGGAATTCAAAGTTACTGTGAAAGTATTTATAATGAAAAGAGACAGATAAAAGAAACAAATGAAAGTATTAATGGATGGAACGATAATCTGACATCAATTGTAAAAAACATGACAAAAAGAACCTCGTATGTGTATGCTTGGGAAAAATCAGAAGCCACATATTCAAATATTGCTAAAACGGCAATAGCATTGTTGGACAATGTGGCAGAAAAAATTCTGGATTTTACAGGTAAACAAGTTCAATATAATGAGGTAAGTAGCTCATATACAACAAGAAAAGATATAGATAATACAGACAGGCTGATTTATTTAAGTTCTAGTTGTCAGGATGGTATAACTGAAACTAGTCATGTTAAAGTTAACGAAGTTTTGTCATATGATCAGATGGGACATACTAGATTAACTGGTGGAGTTGTCTATGGTGGAGTAACAGGAGCTGGATTTCGATTATATAGTCAGGCACAGTATTCATCAAAAGAACCAGATATGTTATTAGCAACATTTGATGGGGTTTGCTATAGTGATGAAAATGAAAAGTGTATGTCTGCTTATACAGGATTTGAACCATATGAAAATGTGGAGTATATTTCTGGAAAAATAGTGACAGATGGTTATATTTTAGAAAATGCAGTTTTAGCGGGAAATTCATTGTGGGGAAGCAGAACTGCATATTTTCCTCAGGGAGGTGTTATAAAGCTAAGTGACAATGTGTATGTTAATTCTCTTCTTAATCTGAAATATGTAGTTTGTTGTGTAACTAGAAAAGATGGATATGGAAATGATTGGAAGATTGAAACTACCTATATAAATGCTGGAAACTTGCCGCAGACGAGAATTATTAAAAATATTCCGGCTGGAACATATGTTGAGATGATTTTATTTAAGGCTTCTGATTGTGAAAGTAAAATATATTTATATAATTCAGATACATATGATTTGAAAGGATATATAGATAATAATTTTGTGCCTACAATTCAGATGTTAGATTTGATAACAAAAAAAGTAGAATCTGTCTCTTATACACATCTGACGCTGCCGACGATCGCATAAGTGTAG
>OWIY01000475.1_pt1 | contig 14180 bp, 8 predicted proteins | sample 1732841 | NCBI WGS metagenome assembly OWIY01 (sample SAMN05065760, study PRJEB22554) | human gut metagenome | biome: ENVO:2100002; feature: ENVO:00000062; material: ENVO:00002003 | host: Homo sapiens | place: USA | reverse complement strand
ACTCCGGCGCTAAGAAGCGCTTTAAGCTGACCAAGAACGGCAAGATCAAGCGCGGTCATGCATTCCGCAGCCACATCCTGACCAAGAAGACCACCAAGCTGACCCGTGGCTACCGTCAGCCCAGCTACGTTGACAAGACCAACGCAGCTACCATCAAGAGCATGCTGCCCTACGCCTAAGAGCGAGCCGCAAGCGAACACATTCTACTGAGATACTAAAGGAGATATAAAAAATGGCACGTATTAAGGGCGCAACCATGACTCACAAACGTCGCAAGAAGATGCTGAAGCTGGCCAAGGGCTTCTACGGCTGCAAGAGCAAGCACTTTAAGATGGCTAAGCAGCAGGTCATGAAGAGCGGCAACTACGCTCTGGCTGGCCGCCGCATGAAGAAGCGTCAGTTCCGCAACCTGTGGATCTGCCGCATCAACAACGCTGTCCGTCCTCTGGGCATGAACTACTCCAGCTTCATGGCTGGCCTGAAGAAGGCTGGCATCGAGCTGAACCGCAAGATGCTCAGCGAGATGGCCATCAACGATCCCAAGAGCTTCGCAGCTCTGGTCGAGACCGTGAAGAACGCCTAATAGACCTTAAAAAAGACGCCCGCGCGTACTGATACGCGGGCGTCCTTTTTGTATGTTTTGGCAGTAGGAGGAAAGACGGATGGAGAAGATCACCAGCCGGGAAAACGCAAAAGTCAAATACGCCTGCCGTCTGGCGTCCAGCGGGGCGTTCCGCCGCGCCGAGGGCCGCTTTCTGGCCGAGGGGCGGAAGCTCTGCCCCGAGCTTTGCCGGGGCGCAGAGCTGGAGACCCTCTTCTGTACCGAGGCGGCGCTGGAAAAATGCCCGGAGCTTTCCGGCCTGCCGGGGGAGCACTATCTGGTGGAGGACCATGTGGCCGACAAGCTGGCCGATGTGGGCACCCATCAGGGGGTGTTCGGTGTTTTCCGTACTCCGGTGCATACCTTGGAAGAGGTGAAGAAGGGCGGACGCTACCTCGCCCTCGAGCGGGTGCAGGACCCCGGCAATGTGGGCACCCTGCTGCGCTCGGCAGCGGCCTTCGGCTTCGACGGCGTGCTGCTCAGCGACGGCTGTGCCAGCGTTTTCGCCCCCAAGACCCTCCGGGCCTCCATGGGGGCGGCGGTGCGCATCCCGGTCATCGAGGCCGGAAAGATGCCCGAGACCATCGCCCGGCTGCGGGCACTGGGCATCACCTGTCTCGCCGCTGCCCTCTACCAGTCCCAGCCCCTGAGCGCGGCGGCGTCCAGCTGCCCGGACGGCGTCTGCGTCGTCATCGGCAGCGAGGGGCAGGGCCTGACGGATGAGACCATCGCCGCCTGCACCGGCACGGTGCGTATCCCCATGACCGACCGGGTCGAGAGCCTGAACGCAGGCATTGCGGGCAGCATCCTGCTGTGGCACTTCCGGGAGGAGAGCCTGTGAACCGGGCCGGGGAGGGGCAGCTGAGCCTTTTCCCGCCTGAGCCTGCCCCCGACCCGCTCCTGTGCTGGCTCTGGCTGGCGGGGACGCTGGGGGCGGGCAGCCTGCGGGCCGGAGCCGTGCTGGACGCTTTCGGCGGAGCGCAGGAGGCATGGGAGGCCCGGGACACCGACGCCTTTGCCGCCGCTGTCGGCCCTGCCGCCGCCCAGCGGGCCTGTCTGCCCGACAACACGCCGGTGCACTACGGCGCTTTTGCGCGGCGGTGTGCGGCCCGCCGCATCCGCATCCTGACCTATGACGACCCCGACTACCCGCTGGCCTTCTCCCGCATCCCGGATATGCCGCTGGTGCTCTACTGCACCGGCGACCCCCGCTGGCTCAACGAGCCTGCCGCCGTGGGGATGGTGGGGACGAGAAGACCCACCGAATACGGCCTGCGGGCCGCTGCCGACATCGGGAAGGGCCTCGCCCGGGCGGGGGCCATCATCGTGAGCGGTCTGGCCGACGGGCTGGACAGTGCCGGACACCGGGCGGCGGTGGGGGAGAACTGCCCCACCATCGCGGTGATGGGCGTCCCCATCGACCGCACCTATCCCGCCGCCAACCGGGAGCTGCGCCGGGCCATCGAGCAGAAGGGATGTGTCATCAGCGAGTACCCGCCCGAGAGCGACGCTGTGGGGACGGTGGGCTTTTTGCAGCGCAACCGCCTCATCGCGGCCCTCTCGGGGGCGCTGGTGGTGCTGGAAGCCAAGGAAAAGAGCGGCACCATGTCCACCGTGGCCCACGCGGAGCGGTACGGCAAGCCGGTGTTCGCGCTGCCGGGAAGCATCTTTTCGCCTTCCTCGGCGGGGACGAACGCTCTTCTGCGGGATGGCCGCGCAAAAGCGGTCTGTACAGCAGAGGATTTATTTGGTACACTGGGGCTGAGCGCTGCAAGGTCGGCCCCGCCGCCCAAGGCTGCGCCCCAGCCTCTGAGCGAGAACGAGCGGCTCGTGCTCTCCTGCATGAGCGGCAGAACGCAGGGCATCGAGGAGCTGGGCGTCAGGAGCGGCCTGCCCACGGCGGCACTGCTGGGCGTCCTGATGCGGCTCGAGCTTTCCGGCAGGGTGACCTGCCTGCCGGGCAAACGGTATATTCTGCGCTGAGGACGCGCAATTTAAAGAGAGCAAACCTCTCAGTCCGCCAAGGCCGGGCTTCGCCTCTGCCCGCGCGGCAGCGGCTGATGGGGATCTATATATAGGAGTAAAGTGTAATGGCAAAACTCGTGATCGTGGAGTCGCCTGCCAAGGCGAAGACCATCGGCAAATATCTGGGCAATGACTATGAGGTTACGGCCAGCATGGGCCATATCCGCGACTTGCCCGCCTCCCAGCTGGGCATCGATGTCGAGCATGACTATACGCCGCAGTACATCAGCATCAAGGGCAAGGAAAAGCTCATCAAGGAGCTGAAGAGCAAGGCCAAGCACGCCGACGGCGTGATCCTTGCGACCGACCCGGACCGCGAAGGCGAAGCCATCAGCTGGCATCTGGCCAACATCCTCGGCCTTGACCCCCACGCCCCCAACCGCGTGACCTTCGATGAGATCACCAAGAAGGGCGTCAAGGAGGGCATGGCCCACCCCCGCGCCATCGACGAAGACCTCTTCAACGCCCAGCAGGCCCGCCGTGTGCTGGACCGTCTCGTGGGCTACAAGCTCAGCCCCTTCCTCTGGCGGAAGGTGCGCCGGGGCCTGTCGGCGGGCCGCGTCCAGAGCGTAGCCGTCCGCCTGATCGACGACCGCGAGAAGGAGATCGAGGCCTTCAAGCCCGAGGAATACTGGAATGTGGACGCCACGCTGGGCGTGGGCCACAAGAGTTTCACCGCCCGGCTGGCCTCCGACGCCAAGGGCAAAAAGCTCCTGCCCCGCACCGAGGCCGAGGCCCGCGCCATCGAGCAGGGCCTCGAGGGGGCCGAGTACACCGTGACCGAGCTGAAGAAGGGCAAGCGCGCAAAGCAGCCCACCCCGGCCTTCATCACCAGTACGCTGCAGCAGGAGGCCTCCCGCCGTCTGGGCTTCACGGCCACCCGCACCATGCGGGCCGCCCAGACCCTCTACGAAGGCGTGGACATCGCGGGCCACGGCACCATGGGCCTCATCACCTATATGCGTACCGACAGCCTCCGCATCTCGGATGAGGCCGTCGCCGCCGCCAAGGAGTATATCGCCGGGGCCTACGGCGAGAGCTACATCTGCCCCTACAAGCGCACTTGGAAGACCAAGAGCGCCACGGCAGCGCAGGATGCCCATGAGGCCATCCGCCCCTCTGTGCCGGGCCTGACCCCCGATGAAGTGGACAAGAGCATCAGCGGCGATACCGCCAAGCTCTACCGGATGATCTGGAGCCGCTTCATGGCCAGCCAGATGGCCGACTGCCAGCAGGACACCGTCTCCGTCACCGTCACCGCCGGGGGCTACCGCTTCAAGGCCAGCGGCTACACCGTCACCTTCGACGGCTTTACCGTTCTCTACGAGGAGGCCACCGACGAGAAGGAGAAGAAAGAGACCAGCCTGCCCCCTCTCGAGGAGGGTCAGGTGCTCAAGCTACGGGAGCTGAAGAGCGAGCAGAAGTTCACCCAGCCCCCCGCCCGCTATACCGAAGCCACCCTCATCAAGGCGCTGGAAGAGAACGGCATCGGCCGCCCCTCTACCTACGCCCCCATCATCACCACCATCATCGACCGCGGCTATGTGGAGCGGGAGCAGAAGAAGCTCAAGCCCACCCTGCTGGGCCGTGCCGTGGACGGCCTGATGCTGGAGCAGTTCCCCCACATCGTGGACGTGGACTTCTCCGCGGAGATGGAAAAGAACCTTGATAAGGTGGAGAGCGGCAAGGCCGACTGGCACAAGACGGTGGACGACTTCTACAAGGGCTTCGCCGCCAGCCTCGAGCAGGCCGAGAAGAACATGGAGGGCAAGAAGGTCAAGGTGCCCGATGAACCGTCCAGCGAGGTCTGCGACCTCTGCGGACGCCCCATGGTCATCAAGGTGGGCAAGTTCGGCAAGTTCCTTGCCTGCAGCGGCTTCCCCGAGTGCCGGGGCACCAAGCGTCTCGTGAAGGATACCGGCGGCATCTGCCCCAAGTGCGGCAAGGGCCGTATGCTGGAGCGCAAGAGCGCCAAGGGCCGCATCTACTACGGCTGCGAGCGCTACCCCGACTGTGACTTCATGACCTGGGATATGCCGGTACCCACCAAGTGTGAGAAGTGCGGCTCCACCCTCTTCCGCAAAGGCTCCAAGCTCTACTGCGCAAAGGAGGGCTGCGGCTTCGAGATGCCGGTGCCGAAAAAGGGCGATTAAGAGATAAACGGGCTTGCCCTCTTGGATAGAGCACTTTCCCGTTAGGACCTCTCAGGCGCTTCGCGCCAGCTCCCCTTAAAAGGGGAGCCATTGGCAGGCCGGGCAGCTCTGAGCTGGACGCCTGAGGCCCAATGTGGCGCAAAAGGGCGGGCCTTGCTACAGAGGCCAGCGGCTTCTGGACAAGCGAATCTTGTCAAGCTGCCGTGAATCGAGGCAGCAGGGCACTACTGTTTTCGAAATATCGGGCTTTGTTCGTCCCGCGTGGGCCTGACCGGCTCGCTTGTGCCTCTCCCTCTGGGAGAGGTGGCAGCGCGGCAGCGCTGACGGAGAGGGCAAGCCCGCTAAAGGATAAGATGATAACAATGAGCAACTATAAAGTTACCGTATTAGGCGCCGGTCTGGCGGGCTGCGAAGCGGCCCTCTGGCTGGCGGGCCGGGGCGTGCAGGTGGAGCTTTACGAGCAGAAGCCCACACACTTCTCCCCGGCCCACAAGAGCGAGGGTTTCGCGGAGCTGATCTGCTCCAACAGCCTCAAGGCCGAGCGGCTGGACTCCGCCTCCGGCCTGCTGAAGGAGGAGATGCGCCGGATGGGCAGCCAGCTCCTGAATGCCGCCGAGACGGCCCGCGTGGCCGCAGGCGGTGCGCTGGCGGTAGACCGCGACACCTTCAGCGCCGAAGTCACCCGGATGGTGGAGGAATGCCCGGGCATCACCGTCCACCGCGAGCGGGTGGAGCACATTGATGAGAGCGCCCCCGTCCTCGTGGCCACCGGCCCGCTGACCGACGGCGCGCTGGCGGACGAGATCGGACGCCTCACCGGAGATGAGCGCCTCCACTTCTATGACGCTGTGGCCCCCATCGTGACGGCGGAGAGCCTCGATTACGAGAAGGTCTTTGCCGCCTCCCGGTACGACCGGGGCGAGGCCGACTACCTCAACTGCCCCTTCAATAAGGCCGAGTACGAGGCCTTCCACGCCGCGCTGGCCTCTGCCGAGCGCGCTCCCCTCCACGATTTTGATGCAGGGGCAGAGCAGGGCGCACAGCCCGACCCCGACGCCCACGGCAAGAAGGCCGACACCGTCACGGTCTATGAGGGCTGTATGCCCATCGAGATCATGGCGGCGCGGGGCGCGGACACCATGCGGTTCGGCCCGCTGCGCCCGGTGGGCCTTATCGACCCCCGCACGGGCCACCGCCCGTGGGCCAACGTCCAGCTCCGGGCTGAAAATAAGGAGCGGACGCTGTATAATATCGTGGGCTTCCAGACCAACCTGAAATGGGGGGAGCAGAAGCGGGTGTTCAGCATGATCCCCGGCCTCGAGAACGCCGAGTTCGTCCGGTACGGCGTCATGCACCGCAACACCTTCCTCGACGCGCCCCGGGTGCTGAGCACCGGCCTGTACCTCAAGGAGCACCCCAATGTCTTCTTCGCGGGCCAGATCACCGGCTTTGAGGGTTATATGGAGAGCGCGGCCTGCGGCCTGCTGGCGGCCCGCAGCCTCTACGCCCGTCTGGAGGGGAAAGAGCTGCCCGCGCCGCCCATCGATACCATGTGCGGCGCGCTCATCCAGTACCTCACCACCGAGAACAAGCATTTCCAGCCGATGGGCGCGAACATGGGCATCCTGCCCCCGCTGCCCGCCGAGACCCGCCCGCGGGACAAGCGCCTGCGTTACATGGCCGTGGCCGAACGCGCCGTGGCCAGCTTCCAGCAGTGGCTGGATGCGAACAATTTCTGAACGGGCAGCGGGCTTGCCCTCTCAGGAGCGCTCCCATAGAGCGCTGGCCCGGAAGGACCTCTCAGGCGCTTCGCGCCAGCTCCCCTTAAAAGGGGAGCCAAAAGCCTCTCCCTTTGGGAGAGGTGGCATTGCGAAGCAATGACGGAGAGGGCAAGGACGCTGACAGAAAGGACAAAACCTATGAAGATCATCGTGGATATGATGGGCGGCGACAACGCCCCGCTGGCTGTGCTGGAGGGCGCAGCCGCAGCTGTCAAGGAGTATGGCGTCCAGCTCATCGGCGTGGGCGATGAGGCCCTTGTCCGCAAGACTGCTGCGGACAACAACATCCCGCTGGACGGCATCGAACTGGTCAACTGCACCGAGGTCATCGAGATGTGCGACGAGCCGGCCAGGGCCATCCGCACCAAGAAGGACTCCTCCATCGTCGTGGGCCTGAACCTGCTGAAGGAGGGCAGGGGCGACGCATTCGTCTCGGCCGGCAGCACCGGCGCGCTCCATGTGGGCGCAAGCCTTATCGTCCGCACCCTGCGGGGCATCAAGCGCCCGGCGCTGGCCACCATGGTGCCTGCCAAGAATAAGGCCTACCTGCTGCTGGACTGCGGCGCGAATGTGGAGTGCCGCCCCGAGATGCTGGCTGCCTTCGCCGTCATGGGCAGCTGCTATGTGAACAAGGTAGAGGGCCGCACCTCCCCCAGCGTGGCGCTGGCCAACAACGGCGCGGAGGAGAGCAAGGGCACGCCCATGCTCAAGGAGGCCCACCAGCTCCTCAAGACCACCCCGGGCATCCGCTTCGTGGGCAACATCGAGCCGCGGGACGTGCCGAACGGCGACGTGGACGTCGTCGTCTGCGACGGTTTTACCGGCAATGTCATCCTCAAGCTCACCGAGGGTGTGGCCAGGATGCTGCTGGGGATGCTGAAGGAGATGTTCCTGAAAAATCTGGGCGGAAAGCTGGCTTTCCTGCTGCTGAAGAACAGCGTGTCCGGCCTCAAGCATCAGATGGACAGCGAGGAGTACGGCGGCGCACCTTTCCTCGGCGCAAAGCAGCCGGTCATCAAGGCCCACGGCTCCTCCAAGGCCAAGGGCATCAAGAACGCCATCCGGCAGGCAAAGATCTGCGTGGAAAACGACCTGTGCGGCACCATGCAGACTGCGCTGGATGAGCTGAATACTGCGAAGGAATAAGGAAATCAAGGGAGTTAAAAAGACATGAGCCATCCGTTGGAAACTATCATTGGCTACAAGTTCAAGCACCCGGAGCTGCTGGAAACGGCGCTCACCCACACCAGCTACGCCAACGAGACCCGCCCGCCGGTCAAGCACAATGAGCGTCTGGAATTTCTGGGCGACAGCGTGCTTCAGATCGTTTCGGCAGACTACCTCTTCCACGCCTACGCCGACCGTCCCGAGGGCGACCTGACCCGCATCCGTGCCAGCCTCGTCAGCGAGGGGGCACTGTTCCAGTTTGCGCAGGAGATCCATCTGGGCGACTACCTGCGTCTGGGCCGCGGCGAGGAGCGCTGCGGCGGACGCACCCGCCCCAGCGTCGTGTCGGACGCCTTCGAGGCTGTCATTGCCGCCCTCTATCTTGACGGCGGCATGGAGGTGGCCAAGGGCTTCATCCTGCCCTTCATCACCGAGGGCAAGCACGCCGAGGCCGACTATAAGACCCGTCTGCAGGAGATCGTCCAGCAGAACCCCGAAGAGAAACTGAGCTATGTGGTGGAGCAGGAGACCGGCCCCGACCATGACAAGCACTTCGTGGTGGCGGTCCGGTTCAACTCGGACTGCATCGCCCGGGGCGAGGGCCGCAGTAAGAAAATGGCAGAGCAGCACGCTGCCCGGGAGGCCCTGAAGCTGCTGGGCGTCATTAAGGAAAAGTAAAATGGTGTTCAAGGAACTGGAGATCCAAGGCTTCAAGAGCTTTCCGGACAAGGTTCGGATACGGTTCGACGAGGGCGTCACCGGCGTCGTCGGCCCCAACGGCTCGGGCAAGTCGAACCTGTCGGACGCGGTGCGGTGGGTGCTGGGCGAGACCAGCTCCCGCCAGCTTCGCGCTGCCGGCAAGATGGAGGACGTCATCTTTGGCGGCACCCGCCGCCGGGGGGCCATGGGCTTTGCCATGGTGCGTCTGACACTGGACAACAGCGCCCACACGCTGGACATCGACGCTGATGAGGCCGTCATCGGCCGCAAATACTACCGCTCCGGCGAGAGCGAATACACCATCAACGGTCAGGTCTGCCGCCTCAAGGACATCTACGAGCTGCTGCTGGATACCGGCATCGGCCGGGATGGCTACTCTGTCATCGGGCAGGGCCGCATCGCGGAGATCGTTGCCGCAAAGAGCAGCGAGCGCCGCGAGATCTTCGAGGAGGCCTGCGGCATCGCAAAGTACCGCTACCGCAGGAACGAGGCCGAGCGCCGTCTGGCCGCAGCGGCCGAGAACCTCGAGCGTCTGCGGGACATCCTCGGCGAACTGGAGGCCCGGGTCGGCCCGCTGGAAAAGGAGAGCGAAAAGGCCCAGCGCTTCCTCGAGCTGAGCGCCCGGCGCAAGACGCTGGAAGTCACCCTCTGGACCGACGGCGTCCACCGCGCCCGGGAGGCCGTCCGCCGTCAGGTGCGGGACTATGAGACCGCGCAGGCCGACTATGAGCGGTTCGACCGGGAGGCCAAGGCCGCCGAAGCCGAGGCTGAGAAGATCCGTATGCAGGCACAGCAGTTGACCATCGCCGTCGAGCGCCTGAATGGGGATATTCGCAGCATCACCGAAGAACTGAACGGCAGCGACAGCCGCATCGCCGTGCTGGAAAACGACATCGCCCGCAACGAGGAGAGCGCCGCTGCTTTACAGGCGGACATCGCCGCCGGGGAACAGGACAGCACCGAAGCCGCCGCCGCGCTGGAACGCCACCGCGCCGTGGCCCGGTCGATGGCGGTAGCAGGGGAGAGGCTGGCCGCAGAGCTGGCCGAGCTGGACGCAGAGCTTCTGCGGCTGACCAGTGAGAACAACGCCAGCGGTGCCCGCCGGGACACCCTGCGGGCAGAGGTGGCCGACCTGACTGCCAAGCGCACTGAGGCACAGGTGGCGAAAGCCGCTGCCGAGGCCGCCGCTGAGGCGGCGCAGCAGCAGCTGCCCACCCTCGCCGAGAACGCTGAGGCCCTCGAGGCCCAGCGGGATGAAGCAAAGCAGGACCTCGCCGATACCATCCAGTACCGGAAGCTGCTGGACGAGAACGAAAAGCAGCTGGCCAACGTCAGGGCGGGCCTCAGACTCAAGCTCAAGGGCCGGAAAGCCGCCCTCAGCGAGGCCGATGCCGCCGAGCAGAAGCTGGGCCGGGAGCTGGACGCCGCCCGCCAGCGCCTCGGCGTGCTGAAAGAGCTGGAAAAGAACATGGACGGCTACCAGAACTCGGTCAAGACCGTCATGCGCGCCGCCTCGGCCCGCCGCCTGCGGGGCATCATCGGGCCGGTGTCGTCCATCCTCAGCGTCGAGCCGGGCCGGGAAGTGGCCATCGAGACGGCGCTGGGCGGCGCTTTGCAGAACATTGTGGTGGAGAACGAAGCTGCCGCCAAGGCTGGCATCGCCCTCCTCCGCAGCGAGAATGCGGGCCGCGCCACCTTTCTGCCGCTGGATACCGTCCAGCCCGGCTTTTTCCGGGGAAACCTCTCCGGCTCGGCCCGGCTGGCCTCCACCCTCGTGAAGGCAGACCCCCGCTACGCCAACATCGTGTCGAACCTGCTGGGACGCATCGTGGTGGTGGACGACATCAACGAAGCCTCCCGGGTGGCCCGGGAGCTGGGTTACCACAACAAGGTGGTGACGCTGGATGGTCAGGTCATCAACGCAGGCGGCAGCTTCACCGGCGGCAGCGTCCAGCGGTCGGCGGGCCTGTTCACCCGCAGGCAGGAGATGGAAGAGCTGCGGGTCAAGGCCGCCAAGCTCCAGAAGGACTGCCTCGCGGCACAGGAGCGCACCGACGAGCTGAAGACGCAGACCGATGCGCTGGCCGCAGAGCTGACCGCCGCCGAGAGCGAGATCATCACCGCTGCCAATGACCGCGTCCGCGCCGAGGCCGAGCAGAAACGGCTTGAGGCGGCTGTGACGCAGTCGGAAGCTGCTCTTGCAGGCCGTCAGGACGAGATGGAGCGGTGGAAGGCCCAGCTGGAAGCCGCCCGCGCCCGGGCCGACGAGGCAGAGAAGCAGGAAGCGGCCTTCGCCGCCGACATCGACGCCCGCACGGCAGAGCTGGAACGCATCGCCGAGGGCGACGACGCCTTCCTTGCCCGGCAGCGGAGCCTCGCCGAGCGGCTGAGTGCCAAGCGGATGGAGCAGCTGGCCCGCCAGAAGGACGCCGAGCTGGCCCGCAGCCAGATCGAGGCGCTGGAAAAGCAGGCTAAGGACGCCGAGAGCCGCCGCGCTGCGCTGGAAGAGAGTCTCACCGCCCTTGCTGCCCGCAGCGGGGCTTGTCAGGAGGAGATCGAAGCCATCCGGCGGGCCAAGGTGGACAGCACCGGGCTCATCGCCGAGAAGGAGGCGGAGATCCGTGCCGCCACCGAGAAGCGGCTGCTCTGTCAGAAGAGCGAGACCGAGGCGATGGCCAAGGGCCGTGCCGCCTCCGACGAGCGGGAAGAGATGGGCCGGGAGATGGCCCGTCTGGCCGAGCGGAAGGCCGCCGCCGAGAGCGAATACGACCAGATGGCCGCAAAGCTCTGGGATGAGTACCAGCTGACCCTCTCGCAGGCCGAGGCGCTCTGTGTGGAGTTCGAGAACGTCAACGCCCTCCGGGCACAGGTGGCCGACCTGCGCGGAAAGATCCGCGCACTGGGCAGCGTCAACGTCAGCGCCATCGAGGAATATCAGGAGGTCAAAGCCCGCTACGATGCCCTCCGGGCACAGGTGGAGGACGTTGAGGGCAGCAAAAACGAGCTGACCCGGATGATAAACGGTCTGTCGAACCAGATGAGGGACATCTTCACCGACAGCTTCCGTGCCATCAACGAGAACTTCGGGCGGGTCTTCACGGAGCTGTTCGGCGGCGGCGAGGCCAGCCTCGTCCTCGAGGACGAGAGCGATGTGCTCGCCTGCGGCATTGGCATCCGGGTGGCCCCGCCGGGCAAGGTCATCAAGAATCTGGAGGCGCTGTCCGGCGGCGAGCAGGCGCTGGTGGCCATCAGCATCTACTTCGCTATCCTTGCCGTCAACCCTGCGCCCTTCTGCATCCTCGATGAGATCGAAGCCGCGCTGGACGACGCCAACGTCGTCCGCTTTGCCCAGTATCTCCGCCGGGTGAGCGACAAGACCCAGTTCATCGTCATCACCCACCGCCGCGGCACGATGGAGGCCGCCAATGTCCTCTACGGCGTCACCATGCAGGAGGACGGCGTCTCCAAGCTGCTCAAGCTCGACCTTGAACAGGTTGACGCGGAGATGGTTTCGTAGGTATAATAGGAACAACCTCTCAGTCTGCTTCGCAGACAGCTCCCCTACCGAGGGGAGCCTCTGGCGAAGAGGAAAACTTTCCGGTATGCCAAGGCCTCCCCTCGATAGGGGAGGTGGCACGGCGTCAGCCGTGACGGAGAGGTTATCCCAATCAACATAAGTTAAGGAGAGAACCAATGGGACTCTTTGGATTTGGCAAAAAAGAAAAGGACAAAATGAAGAATGGCCTCGAAAAGACCCGCACGGGCTTTTGGGGCAGCATCATGAACACCCTCACCGGCAGCAAGATCGACGACGACCTTTACGATGAGCTGGAAGAGCAGCTCATCCTCGCCGACGTGGGCGGCGATGTGGCCATCAAGCTGGTGGATGCGCTCCGCGACCGGGTGCAGGAAAAGGGCCTCAAGACCGGCGAACAGGCGGCCGACGCTCTGCGCGGCCTCATCGCCGACGAGATGCGCCCGGAGGCCGAGATGGCGCTGGACGGCCACCCCGCCGTCATCCTCGTCATCGGCGTCAACGGCGTGGGCAAGACCACCAGCATCGCCAAGCTGGCCGACTACTACACCCGTCAGGGCAAAAAGGTCATGCTGGCCGCAGGCGACACCTTCCGCGCCGCCGCCAGCGAGCAGCTGGAGATCTGGGCCGGTCGGGCCGGTGTGCCCATCGTCAAGGCAGGCGAGGGCGCGGACCCTGCCGCTGTCATCTTCGACACCGTGAAGTCCGCCGCCGCCCGGGGCTATGACATGGTCATCGCCGACACCGCAGGCCGTCTGCACAACAAGTCGAACCTGATGAATGAGCTGTCCAAGATCAGCCGGAGCGTCAAGAAGGCCGCGCCCGAGGCCAGCCTCGAGACGCTGCTGGTGCTGGACGCCATCACGGGCCAGAACGCCATCAGTCAGGCCAAGGAATTCTGCAAGGCCGCCGACGCCACCGGCATCATCCTCACCAAGCTCGACGGTACGGCGAAGGGCGGCTGCGTGGTGGCCGTCAAGCAGCGCCTCGGCCTGCCGGTGCGGTTCATCGGCGTGGGCGAGGGCATCGACGACCTCATCCCCTTCACCCCGGAGGGCTTTGTGGAAGAGCTGATCCCCCGCACGGGATGGAAGCATTGAGCCCTCTCCGTCACCTGCGGTGACACCTCTCCCCAAGAGGGGCAACGACGACGACCGCCGCCAGTGGCGGAAACAGGGAGGAGTTGTTGGGGCAGCGGCCAGCAGGATGCGAGCGACAGTGAAGCAGACGCTGGGTGCCGCAACCCGGGTGCGAAGCACCACTGGCGTGCCGGGCAGGCCGACGCTGGACGAGCAAGGCTCGATGCCCCGGAGACAGTAGTGCCCTGCTGCCGAGGGCAGGGGGCAACAGAAATAGAAAGGGAACAACCCGATGAGAATTTGTGCAGCTACCGGCAACGCCGGAAAGCTCCGCGAGCTGCGGCGCATCCTCGAGGCACAGGGCCACGAGGTGGTCAGCCAGAAGGAGCTTGGCATCACCATTGAGCCGGACGAGACCGGCACCACCTTTGAGGAGAATGCCCTCATCAAGGCCGAGACCATCTGCAGGGCCAGCGGCCTGCCCACCATCGCCGACGACTCCGGCCTCTGCGTGGACGCGCTGAGCGGTGCGCCCGGCGTCTACAGCGCCCGCTACTGCGGCCATCACGGCGACGACGAGGCCAACAACGACAAACTCCTCGAGGAGATGAAGGACGTCCCGGCGGAGCAGCGCGGCGCGAAGTTCGTGGCAGCGGTCTGCTTCATCCTGCCCACCGGACAGCATCTCACCTGCCGGGGCGAGTGCCCGGGCAGGGTGGCCTTCGAGCGGCTGGCCGGGGACTACGGCTTCGGCTACGACCCGCTCTTCATCCCGGCCGAGTGCGGCGTGGGCAGGACCGGCAAGCGCCCCAACGCGGAGGGCCGCAGCTACGCCCAGCTCACCCCCGACGAAAAGGACGCCATCAGCCACCGCGGCAATGCGCTGGCCCAGATGGAGAGGCAGCTGCCGGAGTTTTTGGAAAAGGCCTGAAGGCTCTCCCTTTGGGAGAGCTGGCGCGTAAGCGCCTGAGAGGGCAAGGACGCTGACAGAAAAGTGCAAGCACGGCGATAGCATCGCACTGACAAAGAATCTGCCTATCGCTGTGCGGCGGCTCTTGAAAAACGGGCTTGCCCTCTCCGTCACCTTCGGTGACACCTCTCCCAAAGGGAGAGGCTTGA
>OWIY01000459.1_pt1 | contig 14374 bp, 13 predicted proteins | sample 1732841 | NCBI WGS metagenome assembly OWIY01 (sample SAMN05065760, study PRJEB22554) | human gut metagenome | biome: ENVO:2100002; feature: ENVO:00000062; material: ENVO:00002003 | host: Homo sapiens | place: USA | reverse complement strand
CACTTATGCGATCGTCGGCAGCGTCAGATGTGTATAAGAGACAGCCATATACACACAGGTATGCGCCGCCGATTCCAACTGCATTTTCCGGTGTCCATGGTCTTGCCGGGTTGTATTTGGTCGTTACCATACGGTGTCTCGGATCAACGGGTGTTGCAACCGGAGCTCCAAGATAAACATCGCCAAGTCCAAGTACCAGATAATCCGCATCAAATACAATCTTCTTTACATCCTCTATGCTGTCTAAGCCGTTGATCCTGCGGATAAATTCCGGGTTGCTCGGACACCATGGTGCGTTTGGTCTTACCGTCTGCTGATAACGCTTCGCTGCAAGCTGTGTCTGCGGATCATCCCAGGATAACGGAAGCCAGATGATTCTTGACGGAACCGTTACATCGGAAAGTTCCGGTAATGTGCGGTTGGTTTCAAGTACCGCTGCAAGCATTTCCTTAAGGGAAATCTTTTCGATATCAAAATGTATCTGTAAGGAACGGATGCCCGGTGTCAGGTCAATGACCGGCAGATCTTTTTTCTTTAACTCCTGCATGAGAACGTGAACCCGGAAACGGATCGCAATATCGAGTTCCATCTCTCCGTATTCCACCAGAATATTATCTTCACCATCAAGTCTTGCAACGATCTTTGTTCCCGCTGCCGTTTCCTCCGCGAGGATCGCGTAATGGTAATCAAGATCTTTTTGCTCCGGCAGTACAACTTCTTGATATTCATGACGAAGATTTGCTTCCTCCGCTTCCCGGATTTCCTTTGCCTGATCTAAATCAAGAAGCCTGAAGTGAACTTTATCGCCCGGATGAAGCTGTCCTAATTTCCACATCTCGCCTTTTGCCGTTGTCACGGAACATACGAATCCTCCAAGGCTCGGACCGTCCGGTCCAAGTAAAATGGACTGGTCACCGGTCAGATCCAGGGTACCTACCGCATAGGCATTGTCGTGAATGTTTGACGGATGAAGTCCTGCCTCGCCGCCATCCTCCCGTACCCACTGAGGGATCGGGCCATTTAAACGGATACCGGTTCTCGCGCTGTTAAAGTTTACCTCATACTCAGATTCTGTTAAGGTCTTTAAGTATTCCGGTTTCAAATATTCCGGTGTCGGCTGTGGCCCCGGGATCACACCGATCGTCCACTCATTCGTCAGTTTTGGACGATATTTTTCCGGCATGGAATCGATCGAATCGATCACACATTTTTCCTGTAAACGAAGCACATCTCCGGTGCGTAAGGTACGTCCGTTGTGTCCGCCGAATTTTCCATCAATAAAGGTAGAACTGCTGCCCATGATCTTTGGCATATCAAATCCGCCTGCCACTAAGAGATAGGTTCTCATTCCGACTTTACAGTCTTTAAATTTCAACACCTGCATGGCGGATGCATGTACCACCTGATACATCGGGATCTCCACTCCATCTAAGGTTGCCTTCATATCTGCACCTGTGATACAGAAACTTACGGTTGTACGGAAACGGTAACTGCCGCCTCTTAATGTCAGCTCTAATCCCGGTGCACTCTCATCATTGCCAAGAATGCTGTTTCCAATTCGGAAGTTATAAGCATCCATTGGGCCACATGGTGGAACTCCTACAAACCAGTAACCGATCATGCCCGGATAATCCTGAACCGTTGTCTGTACTCCGCCGTCAAGTACTTCGATTGCATGCTCCTGTGGCATAAAATCTTTTAACATTCCGGTAAATAATGCACCGGTCTGATAGGTTTCTGTTTTTAACAGTGCTGCTAAATACTGCATATTTGAGGTAATTCCGTACACTCTTGAATCTTTAAGTACACGTTCCATCTTTGCGATCGCATCGGCACGGTCACTTCCATGTACGATCAGTTTTGCAAGCATCGGATCATAAAGGGATGTTACCTCCACACCTTTCTGGATCCAGGTCTCCACACGCGCTTCCGGTGAAAATGTAACCGCATCGATCTTTCCTGTGCCAGGGCGGAATCCGTTAATGCAGTCCTCAGCATAGACACGAACCTCGATCGCATGTCCCTGCGGCTTATGTACCAGTGATTTTATATTTTTTAACTCACCGGCAGCCTCTTTGACCATCCACTCCACAAGGTCGATCCCAAGTACCTCCTCTGTGATACCATGTTCTACCTGAAGTCTTGTATTTACCTCAAGGAAATAAAATCCTTCCGTCTGATCATCGTATAAAAACTCAACCGTTCCGGCACTTCTGTAGGAAGCTTCCTTTGCAAGCCGTTCTGCTGCCGCATACATTTTTTCCCTGACTTCATCCGAAAGGTTTGGTGCCGGGCTTTCCTCAACTACTTTCTGGTTTCTTCTCTGTACCGAGCAGTCTCTCTCTGCCAGTGCTGTTGTCTCACCGTATTCGTTGCCGAAAATCTGCACTTCCACATGGCGGGAACGTGTTACATATTTTTCAAGAAATACGCCGGCATCGTTAAAGTTTGCTGCAGCAAGATGACAAACTGCATCATAAGCCTGCCGTAATTCTTCGGTGGAGTTACAGATCCTCATTCCGATTCCACCGCCGCCTGCGGTGCTCTTTAAGATAACCGGATATCCGATTTTTTCTGCCTCTGTAACTGCTTCTTCCACTCCGGACAAAAGTCCGGTTCCAGGTAACAGTGGAACATCTGCCTTCTCTGCAAGTGCTCTTGCGGAATGTTTCAAACCGAATAACTTGATCTGTTCAGAATCCGGTCCAATGAACTTAATGCCGTTCTCCTCACATTCTTTCGCAAAATCTGTATTCTCACTCAAAAATCCGTATCCCGGATGGATGGCTTTTGCACCGGTATCCAGTGCAGCCTTTATGATCTTTTTTGTATCGAGGTATGTCTCTTTTGCCGTACCATCGCCAATGTATACTGCCTCGTCTGCACGTTCCACATGTAAACTATCCTGATCCGCCTTCGAATATACAGCAACACTGCCGATTCCCATTTTCTTTAAGGTACGTTCAATTCGAACTGCGATTGCTCCACGATTTGCTATCAGTACTTTATCAAACATAGGGAATCCTCCAAACTTTTTTCACATTTTTACTCTGCGTCCCAGATCAGCATCCTGATCGGGGTCGGGTTGTATGCATTACATGGATTATTGAGCTGCGGACAGTTGCTGACTAACACCATCGTATGCTCTAACGCTTTCATCTCCACATATTTGCCCGGTGCAGAAACACCATCATCGAATTTTGAACCGCCATCCTTTGACACCGGAACATTCATGAAAAAGTTAATGTTTGGGGCAAGGTCACGTTTCATGAAACCATGCGTATCGTCTGCAAGCTGTAACATGAAGCTGTCTCTGCAGTTGTGCATGTAAATTTTTTCTCTTGCATATCTTACGGTATTGCTCTGCGCGGAACATGCACCGCCGATCGTATCATGACGCCCGGTCAGATCTGCTGTGATCTCTAACAGCGGTTTTCCAGACTCGGTTCTAAGGATCGTACCCGTAGTCAGATAGATATTTTTCTGCATCACGATCGTTGGGATTGCTCCGTAATGATCCTCCGGGTTGGTCATGTCATAAAATGTGGTATCGACTGCCTGATTTCCTTCCATGTCTACAATTCTTAAGGACTGTCCCGGAAGCAGTTCATGCATCCAGCCTTTCCCGGCTTCCACGACTTCGTTATAAATTGCATTTTCTTCTTTTAAATCACTTGTTTTCTCTATAAATCCGTACATATCTCTTAACCTCCGTTTTCTACAACAATTTTCTCTGCCTGATTGTTTACTGATTTGGCTCCGTTCTGCCTTTTAACGTCCCAGCAGGTTGTAATATTCCCATGTATTTTCAAATGCTCTGTAATTCTCCGGACGATAATTGACACATTCATCTGTCAGGTCAACTTCCGGTGCATCATATACTTCAATGGAAACCGGAACCGAAGGAAATTCTTTTGCAGGATCTAACGGGTTTGGCGTGTTTGATACGATAAAGATCATATCCATCTCCGTGCGGAGTGTTACGGTTGCGCCCTCTTTGCAGTGTCCTTCCTCAAAATGCATGCTGCCATCTTCCTCGATGTAAACTTTTGAGAAGAGATTCACACATGGAACTAAATCTCTTGCACTCATATTGTTGCGGACAAGTTCCATTTTGAAGTTTTCCTCTCCGCAACGGTGCCAGTCATTTCTCATTTCCTGATAAGTTGTCTTTCCGTATTTCTCATCGGTGAGAAGCCTTGTCGTATATCCTGAGATCGTATCATGCCATCCAAGGCTGTCCTCCACGATACTGGCCAACACACGTCCGTTATCGCTCATCAGCACATTTCCTTTTGTCAGGGAGGAAATAAACTGTGCTTTTAACGTATCCGGCATGTTATAGCGCTCCGAAGTATCTAACATGTTGTACATCAACATGGAAACATTTGCGTCATCGCCGAGTGCCTTGAAATGAATATATTTTCCACGTCCAATATTTCCTGACCATTTTTCTCCCGGTCTTAATGTCCTGCTCCAGATTTTCTTCATAATAATTTCCACCTTTCTTTGAATCTGCTGATCAAACGCTTATTTTGGGTACAAAAAAAGAGGAAACGCAAAGGCTGCTTTTTATGCACCTTTGCATTTCCTCTTTCTGTTTTCTTATGCACTGATTGTAGCATCGGAAAAATAATGTGACAATTGAACTTTGTATGCATTTTTTTCTGTATAATTAGAACTTTTTTAGAACTTTGTAGAGTTATATGTCTCTAAAACATTACGAAGCTGCGCTCTGGTGTCTACCCCTACTTTTTCAAAAATATGGTAAACATGTTTTTTTACCGTAGAAAGACTGATTCCCATATTCTCTGCGATCTGGGCATTTGTCATTCCCCCGTCCATACAGGTCAGTGCTTCTTTTTCCCGCTCTGACAGTTCAAATTCTGCCGCAAGATGTGCAAGCATCTTATTCCTGTCGCCTGCCGCCTGCTTTGTTCCATTGAGTAGTCCTGCCAGTTTATGGGAAAGGTGCCCCTTTAGCACTTCTAAGATAAACATATCCTTGTCCGAAAAATCCCCAAGAAGTTCACTTCGGAAAAAATTAACAATACCAATCGGTTTTCCATATCTGCGAAGCAGTATCCCCGCGCCAAACGGGATATGATTCGGTTTTAAAAATCCCCGATAGAACTCTGTTTTCTGGCGCATGGACTCCTCCATAATATCGGTGTCACGGTAAGTGATCGTGTGCTCGGATAATTCAAATGTATATTTCAGATAATCCTTTTCGTAATAAGAGTTTAAATATTCCTCGTAGACGCCAGGCTCCATCTCAATGTAAGAAGACTTTTCCCCTTCAATGCCGCCATTTTCATCAAAAACGATGAAATATCCTTTTGTGTAAGGGATCAGCATACGCCAGGTTTTTAATACCCGTTCTGCAAACTGGTTCACATCCATAATGTCATACATTTCCAGCAAAACCTTATTAATGGTCATCCATTCTGTCTCTTTTAGTATATTTTCCATGCGCTTCATCCCTTTTCGTATTTTTCACATTCTATCACAGGAAAAAGCATACGACAACAATCCATTGATGTTTATTTCTCCACAAGCAGCTGCGCCGGTTCTACTGACTTTTCAATAATTCCTCTATCAAGATAGAACTGGGATATCTTCCCGACTGCCTGATATACGAGACCGCCCTCTTTTAATTCCGCAGATGAATCCTCCGGTGAATAAAGTTTTATTGTGGAGACCATAGAATCTGCCTCATCTGCACTCACTTCAAGATGTTTTGCCACGATCTCTACCGCCTCGTCATGTGTACCGGCATCATTTAAGTAATCAAGTCCTTTCCTATATGCTTCATCTATCTGCGCAAGCCATTCTGCGTCCTTATGATCCGTACCTACGGCTAATACATCCACGATGGAGCCCGGTGCATCTTTACTTGAAAAGATCAGTTTTCCTACTCCCTGCTCTACCGCATTGCTAAGATATGGCTCCCATGTAACTGCCGCATCCAGATCACCACTGATAAAGGATACTCCGGCATCAGAGGAAGTCATATTGACAAGATCTACATCCGCATCCGTAAGTCCTGCTGTCTCAAGTGCCTGCATCAACAGATAATGTGACGTCTGGTTGATAGACACGCCGACTGTCTTTCCTTTCAGATCTGCAATACTGTTAATATCATTTTTGACAAGGATTCCATCCGCTCCGGCAGACTCGTCCACGATTGCCGTTACATCTAACATATCTTCCTCATACTGGCTCTCCGCAATGATCGCTGCATCCAAAGTTGTATACGCAAGATCAACTTTTCCTGCTAACAGTGCCGAGCAGGATGCACTCGAATCATCAAAATCCACCATGGAAAAATCAAGTCCACAGTCCTTGAAAAATCCTTTATCCATCGCAACATAAAATGGCGCCAATCCCACAAACGGATTTGACGCCATCGTCACAGTTATATTTTCAGTTGTATCTGCTGATGTATCCGCATCTTTCTGCTCTGTCTTCTCTGTCCCTTTACTTCCACAGCCTGTCATAAGCCCTGTCGCCATCGTCAAAACAAGTACCATCGCAATTATTTTTTTCTTCATCATTCACACACCTCTTTCTCACTGATCACTGATCCATGCTGTAAATATTCGATTGCCGCAAGTGCTGCCTCATGCGCCGCAAGAGAGGATCCTCCCGCAGCCTCGCGCACCACATGAATGTGATAATCATGCTGATGCGCATCCGCACAGGTATAATGTACGCAGACATCCGTCAGAAGACCAACTGCATAGATATGTTCAACGCCAAGTCCTTTTAACAAAATCTCCAGATCCGTCCCAAAGAAACCGCTGTACCGTCTTTTTACCATCTGATATTCTTCCGGCAGCGGCTCGATGCCATCAAAATAATCAGCCGCACCCGAAACATAATGGTTTGCATAGGCAAAAACATTTTTTTCAAAATGAGGCAGAAATGTCTGCAAAATTTCCATCTCATGATGATAAGCCCGCATCCCATATCTAATTTCTGGGGTTTAAAATACTCACGGTAAATCACCGATGATCTTCGTTTCTCATCCGTTAAAAGATCGGTATCGCGGTATGCCATTGATTTTGTAAAATTGCACATCTGCATCAGATAGTCTTTTGCAAAATAAGTATCTAAGTATTTCCGTTTCATGACAGGATCCACATTTTCAAATACCGAATGCGCCACGTCTAACCTGCCGTCTTCATCTATCACTAAAAAATAACCCTGCGCATATGGAATCAATATACGGATCAGTTTTAAACATCTTTCTCCAAACGTCTCCAGGCCTCCGGCATAATAGATTTCCAGAAGAATGTCATTGAACATGCGCCATTCTTTTTCTGTCATAACGTAATATCCTCCACGGACACTCCAAGAGATGCCAGCTTTGCAATCGTCACTTTGATCTGATACTCCAGCTCCTGATTTTCCACCCCATTGTTTGCACGTTTGATGCGCTGTAAATCTGTATATTTATCAATTAAAACTGTAATCAGTTCTTTTTCTGTCATATCCTCCATCCTCACTACCGCCTTTCTCCGATATAAAAAATAATAGCCTGCGCTTTGCGAACATTTTATTGTTGTGAATTGTATCTGCATTCTGTAATTTTCTATATTTTAGCGGATTTTATTTTTGGTGTAAACATGCAACTTCCATTTATCTTTTGTACTTCCCGCCATCTGTTTCCTGCTGTTGTTCACACCTATGGTGTGAACAGCAGCAATTTTCTTTCACAATCTGATGCCATGCCTGACTTTGTGCTTTTGTTCCTATTCCAGTTTTTGTCTATACAACAATCCCTGCACCTTTTATTCCTTCTCTTTCACATACACCGTCATGCGTTCCTTTGTTCCATCCTCACTGGCGTAGACATAAGACCTGCCAGCTGCTTTCGCAGTGATAACCCCGTTTGCATCTACCGACACCACATTGGAGTTAGAGCAGGAATACGCCGGCTGATTGCCGGAAGATACCGTCGCATTTATTCTTGCACGTTCCCCCGGATGAAGTGTAATCGTCGTCTGCTCAAATGTAATCTTTGGAGATCTGACCGTCACTTCACAATTTTTGCTGACTCCATCTACGGTTACAGTAATGACTGCCGTTCCATGTTTGACCGCGGTTACTTTTCCTGTTTCATCCACAGTCGCCACACTTTTTTTGTTGGTTTTCCACACTGGTGTTGTTTTTGACGTGGAAGATACCTTAAGTTTATACTTTTCCCGTCTGTATAACGAGATTTTAGACGGCATCAGGCGGACTGTCGGACTTTTTACTGTCACTTTACAATTCACAGATGTACCGTCAACCTTTGCAGTAACCGTAGTTGTTCCCGGCTTCTTTGCTGTTACTTTTCCATTTTCACTTACCGATGCAATGCTTGTCTTTGCCGACTTCCACGTTACCTTATGCCCGGTGGATGAGGCTGCCGTAAGCACTGCACTTTCCCCATTTTCCAATATCAGGCTGGTCTTATTTAAGGTAACTTTTGTCTTTGTGACAGTAACCTTACAGCTTGCCTCCGCATTTTTTGTTTTTGCCGTAATCGTCGCACTTCCCGCCTTTTTTGTGGTGATTTTTCCGTAGGTATTAACCGATACGACCTTTGAATCACTGGATGTAAATGTCGGTTTTTTACTGCCGGATGAAACCACAGACAGACAATAAGTGTCCCCTGTTTTTAATGTTTTTTCATATGCACTTAAGAAAATGAACCCATATCCTGAGGCTGCATATACTTCTACTTTCTGATACTCTGAAATAAAAAGCATGGAAACCATGCAGAGGATGGCTAATGCCACCCGGATGACTTTTTTTCCTGATTTCATAGATATTTCCCCCAATCCTTCTCTGATTAATAGATGATATATTTCACAGATAAACCTGTTTTTACGGACAGATCTCTGTCATCAAAACCATCTATTTTTTCGGATGGCGGGAATCGTACAAAAGAAAAGACTCTCCGGCGCATTTTCCCCACCAAAGAGCCTTAATATTAAATTATCATAGTCAATTACGGTTGTAAATCGAACAAATCATAAAGTTTTTATAACTCTGTCAAATTCCATACAGATCGGGTATCCTCCATCACTCATCACCAGTTTTGCATCAATCCCATAAATTTCCCGGATATTTTCCCTCGTGATCACATCTGCCGGTCTTCCCTCACAGACAACCTTGCCATTTTTCAGTCCAATAATGTGATCTGCAAAGCGGCAGGCTTCGTTTAAGTCATGCAGCACCATCACGATCGTAAGCTGTTTTTCCCGGTTCATGCGCTCTAAAAGCTGCAGCACGTCCAGCTGATATGCCATATCCAGATATGTCGTCGGCTCATCAAGCAAGATCATTTCCGTCTCCTGCGCAAGTGTCATGGCGATCCATGCGCGCTGTCTCTGTCCGCCGGATAATTCTGTCACAAGGCGGCCGGAAATTTCTGTCAGACCTGTTTTTTCAAGCGCCCAGTCCACCTGCTCTATGTCGTGGCGGCTCATACCTCCGATCGCTTTGCGGTAAGGAAAACGTCCGTAGGAAACCAGCTCACGCACGGTAATTGCATCCGGACAGGTCGGAGTCTGCGGGAGGACAGCAACTTTTTTGGCAATATATTCTGCTTTTTCTTTGCAAAGATCCATTCCATCAATCCTGACTTCTCCCCGTTTTGCGGGCAAAATCCTTGAAATCACTTTTAATAATGTGGATTTTCCGCAGCCATTTGCACCGATAATGATCGTGATGTTTCCCTTCGGTATTTTTAAATTCATCTCCTCTATGATCATGCGGTCCTCATATGCCGCCCAGAGTCCTTTTACCTCTATCGCATTTATTGTTTCCATATCCTCGCTACTCCTTCCACATCAGGTATACAAAATACGGTACACCAACCAGCGACACCGCAATTCCCGCCGGGATTTCGATTGGTGAAAATAAATTTCCTGCGACCGTATCTGCAAAAATCAGCATGACTGCAGCGATCAAAGACGCAAGAAGCAGTGATACCCGGTGTCCGTTTCCAACAACTTTTTTTGCTGCATGCGGCGCAAGCAGTCCGATAAAGCCGATATTTCCAGCAAATGCAGTCGATGCTCCCGCAAGAATAACTGCACAGAGCAACATTTTTTTCCGTTCACGCTCGATGGAAATTCCCCAGCCAATCGCCGTTTCATCCGAAAAACTTAACGCGTCCAACATTCGGCCTTTATAAAAAATATATGCCCCGCCAAGTAAAATCACGGGTACCAAAGCTCTGACGTATGCCCATCCGGCCCCCCAGAGTGAGCCGGACGTCCAGATCATTACCCGGTTGTAATCCCCAGGACCTCCCTTGAACATAAAAAAAGTGATAAACGCATTTAGTCCGGCATTGATCCCAATTCCGGTCAAAAGCAGACGTTTTGGTTTTAACCCTTTCCTGCTGGAGAGAAAATAAATGCAAAATGCCGCTGCAAGTGCCCCTGAAATTGCCATAAGTGGAAGCAGATAAATAGAAAATGTCCCAAGTTCACTGAAATATGCGTTTGTCTGAAACTGGATAAACAACACTGCTGCCGTTGCACCGCCCGCATTGATGCCAATGATTCCCGGGTCAGCAAGCTCATTCCTTGTCATTGTCTGTAAAACACCGCCCGATATCGCAAGCCCTGCCGCCACAAAAATACCAAGCAGGATACGCGGTAAACGGATTCCAAAAATTGCCGTATTCTGTATTTTGGTTCCATTTCCAAGCAGCGTCGCAATGACTTCATGCACCGATATCTCATAACTGCCCCAGCAAAGTCCCAAGAGGATGGCACAGAAAAATAATACGATCACGCACGCAAAAACTGCTGTTTTTCTTTTTTTCATACGCATCATCCACGCTCCTTTCCCGCCATGTATAAAAAGAATGGCACTCCAAGCATTGCTGTAAAAATTCCAATCGGTACCTCATATGGCTGATAGATCATGCGCGCTGCAATATCCGCATAAGTTAAAAGTACGGCTCCGCACAGAAAACTAAGCGGAATTACCCGCCTGTAATCTGTGCCTGCAAACAGCCTTATCGTCTGTGGAATCATAAGTCCGACAAAACCTATTGTTTTTCCCACCACCACTGCTGCCGCACATAACGGAATCATCAAAAGAATTGTGATAAGGCGCACCCTCTGCGGATGGATACCAAGTCCGGTTGCCATATCATCTCCAAGGCTGATCACACTAATTTTCGGTGCAAGGAGCACTGCTGCCAGAAATCCCGGTATCCCTGCCGCTAAAATAATTTTTACATCCAGCCACGTTGCCCCGCGAAATCCGCCGGATACCCAGAATCCAACCATCTGTGACTGATTCGACAAAAGGCCCGCCACCGAAGTGAGTGCCGTAAAAAAGGTGCTCATTGCCGTTCCCGCTAAAAGTAATTTTGTAATGCTTAAATTTCCCGGATTTTTCATGGTAAATATAAGTACAGGCACACCGGAAAAAAATGCTCCAAGCAATGCTGCAAGCAGCGTATTTCCCGCAGTTGCACCAATTCCTGACGCGTAAAGAAGGGCGACAAAAAGCGTCGCCCCCTGACTGATCCCCAGCAGTGACGGTTCCGCAATCGGATTGCGCGTCACCCCCTGCATCATTGCTCCGGTCATTCCAAGGATACCGCCTGTCACCAGTACACAAATCACCCTCGGAAGCCGTACATCACGGATCATCATGTCCGTAAGAGATCCGGTATTATGAAAAATGCCATTCCAGATATCCACCGGCAGAATCTCCATGGCGCCCATACAGACCGCAAGCAAAATTCCCGGTATCAACAGACAGACACCTGCAATCGCAACACCCCAGGTCCGCTTAATTCTTTGCCGTTCCATCTAACATCTCCAAAATCTCATCTAAAAGCAGCTCACGTCCGATCGGACTGTAACCCTGATTAAAATACGGTGATGCCGGAAGTTCTACCACCTGTCCGCTCTGTACTGCCGGCAGACTGTTCCAGACTGCATTCTGGTCAAGTTCTGCTTTGTCTTCATCCGTTGCCATCAGGAAAATATAATCTGCTCCGATCGATGCCAGACCTTCATATGTTACGACCGGCAGGGAAATATCACTCTGCTCCGGCAGACCTTCCGGTTTTGCAAGTCCCATATCTTCATAAAGCACACTTCCAAATCCGGCACCTGTGAATACAAAGAACTGTCCACCGCTCGCTAAAAATGACAGATAACTGGTATCCTCTCCATATGCAGCACGGACTGCTTCTCCGGCTTCTTTCGCCCTCTCTTCATATGAGCTGATCCACTGATCTGCCGCATCCTCTCTGCCAAATACCTGTGCAAGCGTGCGGATATCTTCTTTCCAATTCAGCGCTTCTAACTGGATCATGACTGTCGGTGCGATCTCAGAAAGCTGGTCATACATTTTTTCCTGAACTGTGGAAATGATGATCAGGTCAGGGGCTAAATTCATAACTGCCTCAATATCCATCGTATCCTGCATACTGTAACCTAAAATTTCAGCTCCCTGTAATGTATCCTCAAGATAGGTTGGGAATTTTGTATAGTCATAAGCATCACTGTTTGCGGTTCCCACAACGGAATAGCCAAGGATCGATAAGATATCACTGTTGCCGCTTAAATCTACGATCCTCTGCGGATCTGCCGGAATCTCCACCTCACCGCGGACGTCCGTCACAATAATTGTCTCACCATTTTGTCCTTCCCCGGTTATCTGCGCTTCGCTCTCCGGTACTGCGGATGCCTGATCCTCTGTACTCTCCTGCACCGTATTTGTGTTACTTCCTGGGTCTGCATTTGCGTTGCTGCCTGTATTCCCACATCCCGCTAACAGGGTGATGGTAAGCATACCTGCCGTGATAATGGAAAATAAATGATTTTTTTTCATGTAAAAGTTCTCCTTTATGTTTTGTTTTCATTCTTCGCAAGTGTTTTGTCTGCAAACTGCAAGATATATTGCAAGTGTTAGTTTGCACTAACAAAAGTAAGTCTATTTTATCATGCATTTGATTGTTTGCAAGTGTTGCATGGATATTGATAATTTTTGTTTAGCAAATGATTATTTTATTGCGGGAATGGGGAAAATGGGGTATAGAAATTAAGAAGGAGGTTTTTCTTAGATGCTTGTTTCAAGTACAAATGAATTTCAGGCTTTTATGTTTGAACAGCTTCATTTCTTACCGGAAATGAATGGAAATTATACCTGTTACAGTGACAGGGAACACCCGGAAGGTGGGTATTGCTGTATTTATTGCCGCGAGGGGTGTTATCAGCTTGGGATTGCGGATTATACGATTCCGGAGGATTTTTCGGTTTCTTTTCGGAATCCTGCGAGACAGCTTCGGTTTGGGGTAATGCTTTCCGGGAAGACGCATTTTAAGCTTTATCAAAAGGATGCGGCTTCTTTTACACCTTCTTCTTTTATTGTGCTGGAGGAAAATATCAAAGGCCAGCAGGCATGGCGTGCCGGGGATCATTTTCACGGACTGGAACTGACGGTTTCGGCTGATTTCATAGAAAATGTTCTTTATCCTGTTTTTCCTGACTGTGTCAGTCTGTCCGCGTTTGAGGCAAATTATACCTATAAAATGCTCCCCACCGGAGTGATCAATCTGCTGAACCAGATGCATTTTCTGCATGAAAAGGATGCGCTTACACCGCTGTATTTAGAAGGACTGATCTTACAGTGTCTCGCACTGCTTGCAGAAGAATTTGAGGAAAACTCATCTCATGTGATTGCACCCAAATCTGTTCCTGCCGGAACTTTGCCTGCAACATCTGTGCGGACCGCAATAAATAAAGCTGGTCAACAACATATTCCACATGGCAAAGTAATGCACACAATAAAAGTCAGCGATACAAGAACGATTACGCTCTCAACCGCTGACCTTTCTGCTGTGCACCTCGCACACGATATTCTGACTGAAAAATATAAAAACCCGCCCACCGTCCATGAACTGAGTGAGCAGGTTTCTTTATCCATGCAAAAACTAAATTATGCGTTTCTCCACGAATACGACACGACCATTTCCGACTATATTATCTCTCTTAAGATGGAATATGGGGCAAAACTGTTAAGTGAAACACTCCTTGGCATCGATGAAATTGCATTACAGTGCGGTTATCATTACCCCGCTAATTTTATACGGATGTTTAAAAAATATTATGGGGTGACACCTTTGCAGTTTCGGAAATTCATCACCAGATAAAACACAACTCCCGCTGCCACAACTCCGATCGAAATGATCTGTGATGTGGAAAGCACTCCAATGCTTCCGCGGTAGTCGTTCCGGAAAAATTCAATAATAAATCTTCCGATTCCGTAAAGCACCATATATCCTGCTGCGACCCTGTCTCTTATACACATCTCCGAGCCCACGAGACTAGCGCTCATCTCG
>OWIY01000451.1_pt1 | contig 14447 bp, 14 predicted proteins | sample 1732841 | NCBI WGS metagenome assembly OWIY01 (sample SAMN05065760, study PRJEB22554) | human gut metagenome | biome: ENVO:2100002; feature: ENVO:00000062; material: ENVO:00002003 | host: Homo sapiens | place: USA | reverse complement strand
TATAAGAGACAGCAATATATACAAAGCAAAGAGTTTAGTATTGTTGTAAACAGAAGGCAAAGATTTCTTTGGGGGGGGGATTTTATGAAGAGTATTGTTACAGCTAAAGATATGGTGGGAATTACAAAGACAGCGGATCATCAGGAAATACAGATTAAGGGAAATACAAAGGTAAAAAAGGCCATTCGGGCATTGGCTCAGTTTGGACGGATCACATTTTCCAGGGAACAAGACTTTAAAAGTTCTCACTATACATTTCATTTTTTTAAGCCAGTTCAGGGTTTAAGGAATTTGTATAACCTTGGGAATGAAGTGTTGGTTTTATGTTGCTCAGATGGAATGCAGGATTTTAAAAGCCGCACGAAAGATTTTTTGGATTATCTTTTGACAACTAAGGGAGAATTTAAAAATCGCCTAGATAGGGTAACTTGTTTTTTGATTGATGAGACAGATAGAATCTGTGATATTGTAGATGAAGATAGAAAAAATAATCCGGAGACGAGAATTATAGTTCCTTTTTGTTTAGATGAGCTTCAGAATGGGATTGACGAATCGGAATTTTTGAATCGTATGCGAGAATTCTTGTATGAAAGGGACTTGTTTGGGATTGCTTCTCCATTGCAGAATGATATGTTGTTTTTTGGAAAAGATAGGAGCAATGTTATTTCGGAATTATACGGAAAGTATAAGCAGGGTGAGCAAGGGGGACTGTTTGGACTTAGGAGGATTGGGAAAACGTCTGTATTGAATTTACTATGTTTGAAAATCAGACAGGATCAAGGAATTGCTGTATATTTTGATTGTTCTAGCTTGCATCATCAACGCTGGAATGATTTGTTGCGTTATATCATCCAGTCTATTTATGATCAATATATAGTTAGTAAAAGCGGAAATGGAGTATCGTTGTCTAATCCTGTGTTTTCTTTTGAAGATATAGATGAACGCTATCAAGAAAAGAAAGCAGCAAGTAGTTTTCAGAAAGATATTGCTGCTTTATATAAGTTGTTGGGAGAAAAGAGGCTTCTGTTTGTTTTCGACGAGATAGAAAGTATCAGTTATACAACTTCGCCGTCAAAGCATTGGGGTAAAGAGAATGATGCATTATACTTTTGGCAGGTACTCCGCTCCATTATTCAGATGAATAATTCGTATATTTCATTTATTATTGCAGGTGTAAATCCAAAATGTGTAGAGATTAGTAGAATCAATGATTTTGATAATCCTATTTTTGGTATTTTTAGACCTATTTATATTTCATTATTCGATCATGATGATATAAAGAGTATGGTATCTGGTATTGGTGGCCATTTAGGTTTGAATTTTGAAGAGGCGGTATATTCAAAGTTGGTGGACGATTTTGGAGGTCATCCATTTTTAACCAGACAGGTGTGTAGTAAGATCAATTATGAATTGCTAGAGGCGAAAGAGAAGAGGCCATTTCTGGTAACAAAATATCGTTATGATAGCCACAGGAGGGAATATCAGTTAGGTATTAGTGAAGTAATTGAACAGATTCTGACGGTTCTTAAAATCTACTATCTGCAGGAATTTGAGCTGCTAAAAAAATTGGCATTAGATGGGCGCAATTCTTTTCATAGAGAAATTGGAGATAGGGAAAAGATGATACAACATCTTCTGGGTTACTGTCTTTTGGACAAGGATAATGGAGAATACTTTATTCGGATTAAGTCTATCGAACGGTATTTGCAGGATCAGTATATTAATGACAAGACTTTAAATACTCAAGAAGACAAGCGTATGCGTATAAATATTCGGCGCGATAAAATAGAAAAGACATTAAGGACGATTGTTTTATATAATTTGAGATCTAAATACGGTAGCAAGGCGAAGGATAAATTGTTTGATACGGTGAAAGGAACAACAACTGATGCGACTCAGGAATTGAAAATGAGGAATGGAACTTTGAAGGATTCGGTTGAAGAACTGTATTTTTCACAACTTAAGACTGTCATGTTGAAAGAGTGGAAGGATTATCAAGCGATTTTTAGTGACAAGACAAAATTTGAACAATTTTTTGATTTAATGAATCGTTCTAGAAACGTAGCGGCTCACGGGAAACCGATTTCTGATGAAGATGAAGCATTATATCATATTGCATTTCAATATTTTGAAAAAAACTTGGCTGATTATTAAGTGGGAAAATTTTCAATATATAAGAATCTTGACAAGAATGCGCAGATTATATTAGGAACAGCCTATCTTGAAGGCGGGGTAACCAACGCTCGGTTGCAATCCATATTAGAACTTCACAGTATTGAGATTGGACATATTTTATCAAGTTTAGCAGATAAGAATATGCTGATCACAGATAGGAAGGGGAGATGGACAAGCTACAAGATCAATATAGATTATGAAACAGAAGCAGAACAGCTTCAATTTGCAGCCCCCTCATCTGATATGACAGCGTTGAAAAATGAGACAGATAAAATTATTTACGAATATATAAAAGCAAATGGTTTTATCACTACGCACCAGATACTTGGCATTACCAGGATTACAACAATGGCAGGTGCATCAGTGGCATTGGGAAGGCTGATGGATGCCAAACTTATAGAAAAGGTACGGCAAGGCAGGAAATTTATATATCAATTAAAGAAATAAAGTGCTTGTTTAGTTGGAGAATCAGTTGGTGTATTGATTTTTAGTTGATGAATCAGTTAATGTATCGATTTTTAGTTGATGAATCAGTTGATGTATTCTTGAGGAAAAATGTATAAAATCCCTCCATTTACAGATACTATTTTCCAGAAACGGATAGTTAAAGCAAATGGAGGAATTTACGTTATGAAAGCTACTGGAATCGTAAGGAGAATCGACGACCTGGGCAGGGTGGTGATCCCCAAGGAGATCCGCCGCACGCTCCGGCTCCGGGAGGGCACGCCTCTGGAGATATTCACAGACCGGGAAGGGGAGATCATTCTCAAAAAGTACTCGCCGATGATGGAACTCAATGCGTTTGCCGGACAGTATGCGGACGCCATGGCCCAGGCTACGGGGCTCATGGTCTGCATTACAGACCGGGACCAGGTGATCGCGGCCGCCGGAGGCGCGAAGAAGGAGCTGCTGCAGAAGCCCATCAGCAGACAGCTGGAGCATGTGATCCAGGAGCGGGCCACCGTCCAGGCCGGGAAGGACGACCGGAATTATGTGGAGGTCTCCGCAGAGGACATGGAAGGCGTCACTGCCCAGGTGGTGACGCCGATCATTTGTGAGGGCGACGCCATCGGAGCGGTGGTCATCATGAGCCGGGAGCCCCGGGCAAAGTTTTCTGAGGGCGAGCTGCGTCTGGCAGCCACTGCCGCCGGATTCCTGGGAAGGCAGATGGAAAGCTGACGGCCTGGCCTCCAGTGCCGGGAAATCACCCATGACAAACCATATGTTTTCTGCTATATTGATATCAAGATGCCGGGGCAGAAGGGCTTTGCTCCCGGCGGCATTTCAATGGAGCCGGAGGGTAGGACGAAGGCAGGTGGGAGCGCAGAACCGCGTTCCGGATCGGCCCGTCTGTGTTCCGCGGGATCCGGCGGAGAAAGGCGGAGGATATCATGTATACATTTGACGACTTAAAGCAGATCCTGGAGAAGCTCCGGGATAAGGAGAACGGCTGTCCCTGGGACAGTGTCCAGACCCATGAGTCCATGAAAAAGTATCTGGTGGAGGAGTGCGGAGAGGTCCTGGAGGCTATCGATAACCAGGATACGGAAAATTTGTGCGAGGAGCTGGGAGATGTGCTGTACCAGATCATGATCCACTGTGAGATCGAAAAGGAGCAGGGAAATTTTACCATTGACGATGTGGTCAATGGGATCTGTGAAAAGATGGTGCGCCGTCACCCCAGGCTTTTTGGCGCGGAGATGGAGAAGGACCTGACCTGGGAAGAGATCAAAAAGAGAGAAAAAGAGGCCCGGGTGGCCCGGAAGAACCGGTAAAAGCCCAGCCTGGCCGGGTATTCCCGCATTTTTCCAATCTCTTCTTGTGTTTTCGCCCCATGAAGGCTATAATAAACATACAGGTCCCGGTAAAGCCGGGATCGTATGAACGAATATGGGGAGGAGATTCCAATGAAGATTTATGATTCCGTAAAAAAAGAGGAAGTGGAGATCGCTGATTATAAGGATCTCATTAAGATCATGAAGGATGGCAGACAGGTGGATCTGTACCTGAAAGAGAAGAAGAGCGACGATATGGGGTATCTGACCTGGGACGTAGAGCACTGGTCCAGCGTCAGTGACACCCGTTTTATCCGCTGCTACTCCTTAGAGGGCCGCGTTCTGGGCGATTCCACAGGCCACAATATCTATGATCTGGAGAACGATTTTAAGCCGGAAGAGGCAGAAAAGATCGAGCTCAGCTAAGATGACGTTTTTGGAGGCGGCGGCTTAAAAACCGCCGCCTTTTTATGTCATAGGAAAGTACGCCCCACGACATAGGAAGCTCCGATGGGATCGTCATGCGATGGAAGAAAATTATGCCGCAGGCGGGCTTCGTTCCTGCCGGGCTCCAGACCCCGGAAAACCGTGATTTTACCTCGTTCTTTTGCGGAAAAACCTTGACAAAGAAAGCAGAAACATATATAAATGTAAGAGTACAAAAAACGGTGGTCCGGCTGTGCCGGGCCGCTGTTATAAATTTAAGGACTTCGCCGGAGACGCTCTGGTGATCGTGAGCTAATTTTTAGGAGGAAATTTCAATGAACAAGACAGAATTAATCGCAGCAGTGGCAGAAAAAGCAGAGCTTTCCAAAAAGGACGCAGAAAAGGCAATGAAGGCCTTTACAGACGTTGTAGCAGAAGAATTAGTGAAGGGTGAGAAGATCCAGTTAGTTGGCTTTGGTACCTTTGAGGTATCTGAGAGACCGGAGAGAGAAGGAAGAAATCCGAAGACTGGCGAGGCTATGACCATCGCTGCTTCCAGAACTCCCAAGTTCAAAGCCGGCAAGGCATTAAAGGATCAGGTAAACGCTTAATCCATGAGACTCGATAAATTTCTTAAGGTATCCCGCCTCATCAAGCGGAGGACCGTGGCCAACGAGGCCTGCGATGCCGGACGCGTCATGATCAATGACAAGCCGGCAAAGGCGTCTGCGGCTGTGAAGCAGGGAGATATCATTGAGATCCAGTTTGGAACGAAATCTGTGAAGGTAGAGGTCCTGGACGTCCAGGAAACGGTCCGCAAGGACGACGTGAAGGAGCTTTACCGGTATCTTTAAGCTGCTGTAAGGGCGCGGCTTTTGGGGAGCTGTGCAGCCGCGCGGACAATATGGAACGCAGCTGCGGGGAGACGGCGTCTGGCGTGTGCCGCCTTCTGCGGGCGTTCAGCCGTCAACAGGAAACGTAGCCGCAAAGATATGGCGCGGTTATGAATAAAAGAGAAGACCTCCTAATATACTTATAAAAAGTATGTCAGGAGGTTTTTTTATGGATGAAAAAATGGGACTTTCCCACCAGATCATGCTGTACAACCGGGAGAAAGGGAATCTTACGGGGATCCTGGACGTGATCTCCTTTGATGAAAATACCATCGTGCTGGATACAGACATGGGGCTTCTGACCATCAAAGGAAAAGACCTCCATGTGAGCAGGCTGACTCTGGAAAAGGGGGAGATCGACATCGAGGGACAGGCGGACAGTCTTGTATATTCCTCCAGCGAAAGCTTCAAAAAGACCGGCCAGTCGTTTCTTTCCAGACTGTTTAAGTAGGACGCGGGGAGGGAGATCCTTTTGAGCCTTTACATACAGGACGAGGCGGCCCTGGCGCTCATGAGCTTTTTACTGGGGGCCGTTCTCATGATCAGCTATGATCTTCTGCGGCTTTTCCGGCTTCTGGTGCCCCACGGCTCATTATGGACAGGTCTGGAGGATCTTTTTTACTGGATCTATTGTGCGGTCATGACCTTTTCCCTGCTCTTCTGGGAGAACAGCGGCGTGGTCCGGGGGTACGTCATTGCCTGTGTGTTCTTAGCCATGGCGGCCTACGACAGAATTGTCAGCAGGAATGTATTTGTCCTCTTGAAAAAGGCCGGAAGATGGATTAAAATGAAAATAATACATATCAGAGCCCGGAGAGAAGTGAGGAATTATGAAGCGGAGCCGAAACAGAAGAAATAAAAGAAAACCGAAATATGGACTGGAGAACCGTATGGCCCTGATCGGGATCACCACAGTGGTGTTAAGCCTTGCCGTGGTGGTCAATATCGGTGCGTCCTCTCTTCGGGAAAAGGACCTGGAATACCAGGCCAGGGAGCAGAACCTGGAAAAGCTGGAGGCGAAGGAAGTCGCCAGGACCGCTCAGCTCGAGGAGTACCGCGTGTACGTCCAGACCAAGCAGTATGTGGAAAAGGTCGCCAAGGAAAAGCTGGGCCTGGTCAAAAAAGACGAGATTTTGTTTAAGGCAGAGGAATCCAGGTAGATCGTGTCATGGAATTTTTTATGGACTGCCCGGAAAACTGACAAATATTTCCCCCTGATCTGTTTATAATATGGTACGCAGGTTAGGAGGGATTTTTTGTGTTAAAAAGGCGGGCGGTACATAAGGACATGGCGGAGGCCAACGTTTACGCGGCCAGGCGGCTGAAGGACATGGCCCAGTCCCTGGGCGGGCTGGCAAAGACCTTTGGGCGGTGCCGGGAGGAGCCGGGGCTTTCCAGAGAGGACGGCATCGCGGCCCTGGAGGCGGCGTCGGCCATGGTATGCGGAGCGTGCGAGTCCTGCGGGATCCAGAGGGAATGCAGGCGGGGCGGGGATGATGAGAATTATTATCTGTATTATCTTCTGCGGACCTTTGAAAAAAAGGGCTGTGTGGAGTATGAGGACATGCCCCGGCGGTTTCTGGAGGTATGCCGGAGAAAATCGGATTATCTGGGGCAGCTGAACCGGAACCTGGGGCGGGCCACCATGAACCTGACCTGGAAAAACCGCTTTCTGGAGAGCCGGGCCGCAGTCATGACCCAGTTTGAGGAGCTGGCGGGGATCCTGGAGGAATTTTCCGGCCAGATGGAGCAGGCCCTGGATGTGACCATGACCTGGGAGGGAGAGCTGAAGACGGCCTTACGGAAACGGCAGATCGACGTGGAAAGCCTCCTGGTGCTCCAGTACGGCCAGGGACGGCGGGAGGTGTTCATGACCGCCCGGATGACCAACGGCCGCTGTATGACGGCCAGGGACGCCTCAGAGGCCATTGCCAGGGTCATGAAGGGCAGCTTCAGCGCCGCCCGGGACGGGAAGGCCATCATCACCAGGAATCCGGCCTCCTTCCGGTTCATTGAGGACGGCAGGTACCGGATCCTGTTCGGGTCCTCCAGGGTCCCCAGGGACGGCGAGGAGGTCTCCGGCGACAGCTACACCTTTAAGAGCGGCCTTCCGGGCCAGGCCATCTTAAGCCTGTCCGACGGCATGGGCAGCGGCCAGGCGGCCAGCGAGGACAGCGAGAAGGTCATGGAGCTGACGGAGCAGCTTCTGGGCACGGGCTTTTCAGCCAGGTCGGCCCTGAAGCTGGTGAACACGGTGCTTCTGCTGACCGGGCAGAACGACCGTCCGGCGACTCTGGACCTCTGCCTGGTGGATCTTTATTCCGGAGTGGCGGAGGCCATGAAGTTGGGAGCCGTGGCCTCTTTTATCATGGGCCGGGACGGTGTGGAGGTGCTGGAGTCGGAGCATGTGCCCGCCGGAGTCATGAATCCGGTGGAGCCGGTGATGATCTCAAAGAAGCTCTGGGACGGGGACCGGATCGTCATGGTCAGCGACGGCATCCTGGACGCCATGCCGGGGGCGGAAAAGGAAGCGGCGTTTACGGATTTCCTGGCCGGTCTGCCGGCGGCCGGGCCTCAGGAAACGGCGGAGATGATCATGGCCTTTGCCCTGTCCTTTGACGGGGAGCCCAGGGACGATATGACTGTGCTGGTGGGCGGTATCTACGGGAGATAGGAGCCGGAAACGGCAGGTCCGGACGCTGGCGGCGGCCTGCCGGTGCAGCGCTGGAAAACAGGAGATGAGAGAGTGACAGGAGAGGCTGTAAAACAGAGAGTAAGGGAATATATGCGGTCCTGGGAGATGACAGAGCCGGGGGACGGGCTCCTGGCCGGGGTGTCGGGAGGCGCCGATTCCGTCTGCCTTCTTTTCCTGCTGGACGAACTGAAAGAGGAGCTGGGGATCCGCCTGGCGGCCTTTCATTTAAACCATGGCCTGCGGGGAGCGGAGGCAGACCGGGATGAGGCCTATGTGAAGGAGATCTGCGGCCGTCTTGGCATCCCTCTGGCAGTGGTCCATGAAAATGTGGCGGAGTATGCGGCGTCCCGGGGGATCTCCGGGGAGGAGGCGGGCAGGATCCTGCGGTATGAGCATATGAAGGAGGCGGCAGAGCGGTTTTCCTGTCAGAAGACGGCCACGGCCCACCACCGGGACGATAGTGCGGAAACGGTGCTTTTTAACATGTTCCGGGGGAGCGGCCTTAAAGGGCTTTCCGGGATCCGCCCGGTCCGGGGGGAGGTGATCCGGCCTCTCCTCTGCCTGTCCCGGGCAGAGATCGCCGGGTATCTGGAGGAGAGAGGGATCCCCTGGTGCGAGGATTCCACCAATGGGGAAAATGTGTATACAAGAAACAGGATCCGCAACCAGCTTCTGCCCTGGGTGAAGGAAAATATCAACGCCAGGGCTCCGGAGCATATCCTGGCGGCTGCGGAGCTGGCGGCCCAGGCGGACGCGTATTTTGCGGAGCTGGCAGAAAAGCTTCTGGCGGCTGCGGGGGATCTGGAGCGGCTGCCGGAGGACGCGGGAGATGTTTCAGAGGCATTGGCAGTGTCCATCCCCACAGAGATCTTCGACCGCCAGCCGCCGGTGGTCCAGGGATATCTGGTGCGGGCCATGGCAGCCCGGGCAGCGGGCAGTCCCAGGGATATTTCCGCAAAGCATGTGGAGGCGGTGCGGGCCCTGACGGGCCCGGGGGGAGGAACGGAGGCGGTCCTTCCATACGGGCTCAGGGCCGTGCGGGGCTATGACCGCCTAGAGGTGGCTCCAGAAAAACGGCTTTTGTCCCGGGCGGCCGGAGAAAGGGCTTTGGAGGCATTTCCCATTAAGACCCGGCTGCTTCCTTATAAAAAAGGAATGGAAATTCCTAAAAACCAGTATACGAAATGGTTTGATTATGATAGAATCAAAGGTGCGTTATCCGTCAGGACCAGAGAAAGCGGTGATTATCTCATGATCGCCGGGGGAAAAAGAAAGCTTTTAAAGCGTTTTTTCATTGATGAAAAGATTCCAGAGGAGAAACGGGCGTCCATCCCGCTTCTGGCCGAGGGGGATCATGTGCTCTGGGTCATCGGATCCCGTATCAGTGAATTTTATAAGATCACGGAGAATACCCGTACTATATTGGAAGTTCAAGTTTGCAAAGGAGAAGAAAATGGCTGAAAATGTTCGCGTTTTATTGAAGGAAGAGGAAGTTGAAAAACGGATCGCAGAAGTGGCGGCAATGATCAACCGGGACTATGAGGGAAAAGAGGTGCATCTGATCTGCATCTTAAAAGGCGGCGTGTTCTTTACATGCGAGCTGGCCAAGCGTCTGACTGTTCCGGTGTCCATGGATTTTATGTCCGTTTCCAGCTATGGCAGCGGCACCGAGTCCTCCGGCGTGGTGCGGATCGTAAAGGATCTGGACGAATCCATTACCGGAAAGAATGTGCTGATCGTGGAGGATATCATCGATTCTGGCCGGACCCTGGCCTATCTGATCGAGATCTTAAAGCAGAGGAACCCAGAGTCCATCCATCTGTGCACGCTGTTGGATAAGCCGGAGCGCCGTGTGAAGAAGCAGGTGAAGGTGGATTATACGTGCTTTGAGATCCCCGATGAGTTTGTTGTGGGCTTTGGCTTGGATTACGACCAGAAATACCGGAATCTTCCGTATATCGGCGTTGTAGAATTTCAGTAAGGAGGCAGCCAGTTGAAACAGAATCAGCAGTTCCGCGGAATGGGCCTGATCCTGCTTGTGATGGCGCTGATCTTTTTTGCGTCCACACTGACCCAGCAGGGAAGCCTGTTCAGCGATGAGATGACATACCAGGAGTTTATGACCTCCGTTGAAAACGGTGCCATCGAGACCGCCCTGATCCGTCAGAACGCCCAGACGCCCACCGGCGTCGTAATGACGATCTTAAAGGACGGGGAGCGGGGAAGGATCGCCGTGTCCGATGTGATGGAGGTCCAGCGGCTTTTCCGGGAAAAGGGGATCGACTATCTGGTGGACGATGTTCCCAGGGACAACTATCTGATGACCATTATCCTTCCCATCGGTCTCTCTGCCGTGGTGATCATGTTCCTTATGATGTACATGAACGCCCGGATCGGAGGAGGCGGCGGGAACAGCAAGATGATGAACTTTGGAAAAAGCCGGGCCAAAATGAGCCGTACCAATTCCGTGGATTTTTCCAAGGTTGCCGGTCTTGAGGAAGAAAAAGAGGATTTAGAGGAAATCGTGGATTTCCTGAAAAACCCGAAAAAATATACCGACGTGGGAGCCAGGATCCCCAAGGGAGTGATCTTAGTGGGCCCTCCGGGAACTGGTAAGACCCTCTTGGCCAAGGCTGTGGCCGGGGAGGCAGGCGTTCCCTTCTTCTCTATCTCCGGCTCTGACTTTGTGGAGATGTTTGTGGGCGTGGGCGCATCCCGTGTCCGGGATCTGTTTGAGGATGCCAAGAAAAATGCGCCCTGTATCGTGTTCATCGACGAGATCGACGCTGTGGCCAGACGCCGCGGCACCGGTATGGGCGGCGGCCACGACGAGCGGGAGCAGACCTTAAACCAGCTTCTGGTGGAAATGGACGGCTTCGGTGTCAACGAGGGGATCATCGTCATGGCGGCCACCAACCGGGTCGATATCCTGGATCCGGCGATCCTGCGTCCCGGCCGTTTTGACCGGAAGGTGGGCGTTGGAAAGCCCGATATCCGCGGCCGGGAGGAGATCCTTCACGTCCATGCATCCGAAAAGCCCCTGGGCGATGACGTGGACTTAAAGCGGGTGGCCCAGACCACCGCAGGCTTTACCGGAGCGGATCTGGAGAACCTGTTAAACGAGGCGGCCATCCTGTCGGCCAAGGGAGGGCGCCGTTTCATCCGCCAGGCGGATATCGACCAGGCCTTTGTAAAGGTAGGGATCGGAGCGGAGAAGAAGAGCAAGGTGATCTCTGAAAAGGAAAAGAAGATCACTGCCTACCATGAGGCGGGCCACGGGATCCTGTTCCACGTGCTGCCGGATGTGGGCCCTGTCCATACCATTTCCATCATCCCTACGGGAATGGGCGCAGCCGGCTATACCATGCCTCTGCCGGAAAAGGATGAGATGTTCAACACAAAAGGAAAGATGCTCCAGAATATCATGGTATCCCTGGGCGGACGGATCGCGGAGGAGCTGATCTTCGGCGATGTGACCACCGGGGCGTCCCAGGATATCAAGCAGGCCACCGCCATTGCCCGAGCCATGGTGACTGAGTACGGTATGTCTGAGAAGGTGGGAATGATCAATTACGGCAGCGATGAGAATGAGGTGTTCATCGGCCGGGATCTGGCCCATGCCAGAAGCTACGGCGAGAGTGTGGCTACGGCCATTGACAGCGAGGTAAAGCGGATCATCGACGAATGCTATGAAAAAGCAAAGAAGATCATCCTGGAACATGAGAATGTGCTTCATAAGTGCTGTGAACTTCTGCTGGAAAAGGAAAAGATCAGCCAGGACGAGTTTGAGGCGCTTTTTGAATAGGCACACTTAAGAAAATAAAGTAAAACGGCGTTTGGACAAAAGAAACACAGGCAGACGCCGTTTTATTTTATCTAATATAAAATTTGAACAAAATATTGAAGGCCAAAGTAAATACTGCTAATTTTTTTTTTGAAATAAATTCATGTTTGTGCACACTTATACGGAAACGTATGCTATATTACTACTCGTAACCCCCCCAATACATTATATAGTTTTTGCTATACCCCATAAGAGACATAATACCTTTTCCGGAAAAAGGCCAGCGATTCCCCGCTGGCCTTTTTTCTGTCATGAAAGCAGGGGAAGGCCGGGCATGAAAAATAGTCCGTGCAATTCCCGGGGAAATCCTGTATAATAATAAACAGAAGAAAAATAAGACAACATCAGGAGACAGAGAGGAGAAGCTGTTTTTATGGAAAAAGCGGCTCTGTTTTGCGACGAGACCGTGGAATACCGGTGTCCGGAGGAGCCGGATCCCGGCGATCTTGTGACCCTGCGGTTTCGGACGGCAAAGGACAATGTGGATCACGTATCCATGATCATATACGGAAGCGGAAAGAGGATCGAGCTTCGTAAGACGGAGATCCGGGGACGGTTCGATTTTTATGAGACGGCGGTCACGGTGGGAGAATCGGCCCTCCGTTTTTATTTTGAGATAAAAAAGGGCGGAGAGACCTGTCTTTATAACCGGCTGGGAGTAACGAAGGATATGCAGAGACAGCAGATGTTTGCCATTACTCCTGGCTTTCATGTGCCGGACTGGGCCAAGGGGGCTCTCATGTACCAGATCTTTATTGACCGGTTCTGCAACGGCGATCCGGACAACGATGTGGTTTCAGACGAATATATTTACATTGGCTTCCCGGTGATGAAGATCGACGACTGGAGAGAGGATCTGTCGGTGCTGGATGTGGACCGGTTTTATGGCGGTGACCTCCAGGGAATCTGGGACAAGCTGGATTACCTCCAGGACATGAAGGTGGAGGTGCTGTATCTGAATCCCATATTTGTGTCGCCCTCCAACCACAAATATGACACCCAGGACTATGAGCACGTGGATCCCCATTACGGGGTGATCGTAAAGGAAGCCGAGGGCCTGGCCGACGAGTATGACAGCGACAACGGCCACTCGGAAAAATATGCGGTCCGGACCACGGATATGGAAAATCTGGAGGCCAGCGATGCGTTTTTTGCCCGGTTCATGGAGGAGGTCCATAAACGGGGCATGCGGGTGATCCTGGACGGCGTGTTCAACCACTGCGGCTCCTTTAATAAATGGCTGGACCGGGAGAAGATCTATGCCGGAAGATCTGGCTATGAGCCGGGAGCCTATCTGGATCCGGAGAGCCCCTACCGGAAGTTTTTTAAGTTTTCGGATGAGAACGGATGGCCCGACAACGGCTCCTACGAGGGCTGGTGGGACCACAATACGCTTCCGAAGCTCAACTATGAGGACTCTGGGGAGCTGAAGCAGTATATCCTGGACATTGCAAAGAAATGGCTGTCTCCGCCTTATAATATTGACGGCTGGCGGCTGGATGTGGCGGCGGACCTGGGCCACTCACCGGAGACGAACCACCAGTTCTGGCGGGATTTCCGGAAGGTGGTGAAGGAGACGAACCCGGACGCGCTGATCCTGGCAGAGCATTATGGAGACGGCTCCTCCTGGCTTGGAGGCGACCAGTGGGATACGATCATGAATTACGACGCCTTCATGGAGCCTCTTTCCTGGTTCTTAACGGGGCTTGAAAAGCACAGCGACCGGGCCGACGGCCATCTGTACCAGAACAGCCAGGCGTTCATGTGCACCATGCTCTATAATATGAGCTGGCTGCAGACGCCGTCTTTGATGGCAGCCATGAACGAGCTTTCCAACCATGACCATTCCCGCTTCCTCACCAGGACCAACCGGCAGGTGGGGCGGCTGGATTACCGCGGGAAGGCTGCGGCCTCGGAGGGGATCAATTTTGGGATCTTCCGGGCGGCGGTGGTGGTCCAGATGACCTGGCCGGGAGCGCCGACGATCTACTATGGCGATGAGGCCGGTGTCTGCGGATGGACGGATCCGGACAGCCGGAGGACGTACCCATGGGGAGAGGAGGACCTGGAGCTGATGGAGTTCCACCGGTATCTGGCGGGGATCCGCAACTGGAACCGGGCCTTCCGGACAGGCTCCTTTAAGCCGCTGCTGGCGGAGAACGGAATGATCGCCTACGGCAGATTCCAGGAAAATGAGCGGGGCGTGGTGCTGGTCAACAGTGAGAATTTTACTCAGAGAGTCCAGATCCCTGTGTGGGAGGCAGAGGTGACCGGAGATTCCATGGACCGGATCATGGAATCCAGCGTGGAGCGGTATAATGTGGGGCGTCTCCCATATCCGGTCCACAATGGGATCATGACTGTGGAGATCGGTCCCTTCTGTGCCATGATCTTTGAGGAAAAAGTGCTTGATTTTTAATTGATTTTGTGATATCATTTTGACTTGTCAGAATGATATGGGCGGGTTCCCGAGTGGCCAAAGGGGACAGACTGTAAATCTGCTGCAACTTGCTTCGGTGGTTCGAATCCACCTCCGCCCAGTAGAATTTGGAAATTTTGAATTTATTCGGATTTTCAGATCTATATGCCCAGATAGCTCAGTTGGTAGAGCAGAGGACTGAAAATCCTCGTGTCGCTGG
>OWIY01000445.1_pt1 | contig 14527 bp, 10 predicted proteins | sample 1732841 | NCBI WGS metagenome assembly OWIY01 (sample SAMN05065760, study PRJEB22554) | human gut metagenome | biome: ENVO:2100002; feature: ENVO:00000062; material: ENVO:00002003 | host: Homo sapiens | place: USA | reverse complement strand
CGTCCGAACACAGCACTTATATTTTGCGCAGCGGGCTACCGCCCCGGCCTGCTTCGGACTTTTCATTAATATTCTTTAAATTGCTATATTATGATATAATTAGGCCAGATAGAATGAGGGAGATGTGTATGAATACGGAAAAAATTTTATTAGTGGATGATGAGCGTGCCATCCGCCTGGCGGTGCGCACGGCCCTGACCCGGGAGGGGATGCAGGTGACAGAGGCTTCTGATGGAAGTGAGGCGCTGGAGCTTCTGAAAAAGCAGCAGTTCCATCTGGTGATCCTGGATGTGATGATGGAGCATGTGGGCGGTTATGAGGTACTGCAGGCCATGCGGGCGGCGGGGGATCATACGCCGGTCATGATGCTGTCGGGCAAATCTGACGAGATGGACCAGGTACTGGGACTTGGTTTTGGGGCAGACAGCTATCTTACCAAGCCATTCCACACGGCGGTTTTGATCCAGACAGCGAAAGCCCTGATACGCCGCAGCCAGATCTACAGTCAGGGCGGCGCGGAGAGCGGAATCCGGAAAGGTCCGTTTACGGTAGATACCCTGAAAATGGAGTGCCTGAAAAATGGAGAGCCGCTGAATTTTACGGCGCGGGAAATGATGTTGTTCCGGTTCCTGATGAAGCATCCGGGACAGGTATTTACAAAAGAACAGCTTTACATCCAGGTCTGGAATGAGGCCGTGGTGGACGATAATACCATCACGGTTTATGTGAAGCGGATACGGAACAAGATTGAGGATGATCCGAAGCAGCCGCAGTATCTGAAGACGGTGCGCGGAATCGGATATGTGCTGAGTGTGTGAGTACGCGGGTAGGCATTTTCTGAACTGAAAATGCCGTATGATATCGTGGTGGCAGCAGATTTTGCCGATTTGGAATGCGAAGCATCGGCAAAATCCGTTACTGTTTGCGCAACGCGTAAACAGTAACGTGTGAAGCAGGATCGGACTGAAATACACGGATGTGGCTTGACATTTCAGGGGATGCAGGAAGAAAGGAAAGACGAAGGATGCAGAAATTCCGAAGAATCGTCAGAAAACGGAAAACAGAGCTTACGGCAGCATGCCTGCTGCTGCTTTTGTCACTGGCCATGGCATTTGCAGGTTCCTGGTTTTACCGCCAGTACCGGAAACAGGTGATCCAGACGGAGGAAAGCCAGCTCTTAACGATGGCCGGAATCATTGGAAACAATCTGAATACCTATCTGGATGAGCAGTTAAAACAGATTGACCTGTTTTATGCGCAGGAGGCGGATTCTGAGAATAACATGCCGCCGGAGGATATTGAGACCCGGACCGCGTATTTTCTGAAGGAAAACGGAGGCCTATATAACTGGATTACAGTGACGGAATCGGATGGGACAAGCCTGCGGTACGAGCCGGGGAAAGAAGCAGTTCGGGAGCAGGCAGAAGAAGCTATCCGGCAAGGTAAAAATCAGCTTCCGGATCAGCCCTCCCGGATTTTTGGCAAGGCAATTTCCGGCCAGACCGGCTGGTATGAACTTTATATCCGGAAGGAAGTTCCTTCGGAGAACGGAATCTGTATACTGACCTTTGCCATGAATCTGGAAACCATCTATCAAAAGATCATTGCTCCGGTCAAAATTGGAAGAGACGGTTATTCCAGTGTCAAAGATCAGAACATGTGCATCATCATGCATCACGCCAAGGATCAGATTGGTCTGGAGGCATTTGATGACCGTATGAAAAAATACCCGGAGCTGGATCTGAGCAGCATAAATGCCTGGATTAAAAAGCAGGCGCAGGACACCTCCGGTACCGGTGTGATCGACACCTATGTCTGGGATGATCCGGGACTTTCCAGAGTACAGCGCGTGGTGGCATTCCAGTCCATTTACATTCAGGGAGAGCGCTGGATCGTCAATTCCACGATTCCGGTGCAGGAACTTTCCAGGCCGCTGGACAGTATGATGACCATGCTGACCGGCGCAGTACTTCTGTATATCCTGCTCCTGGTTGTAGCTACGGTCATTCTGTTGAAAAACCGTTTTCTGGCGGAAACTCAGCAGAAGGAAATCACCTATTTAAAAGAGATCAATCAGGGCATGGAGATGCTGGCACAGAAAAACAATGAAATCCGGCATTACCAGCGGATCCAGTCCCTCGGCATGATGGCCAGCCATATTGCCCATGAGTTCAACAATTACATGACCCCCGTGCTGATCTATGCGGAGCTTCTGGAAAATGACGATTCCATTTCAGCAGAAAATCAGGAGATGATCCATGAAATTACGGAAGCAGTGGATAAGGCATCGAACCTTTCCAGAGAGCTGCTGGCATTTTCCAGGCAGGACACCGGCGTGCGCCTGGAGCTGCTGAATTTTACGGAAGAGGTGGAGCATGCGGTTTCTGTTGTGAGGCAGCTGGCTCCGGCCGCGATCACGGTAAAAACGGAGCTCACAAAAGAACCCCTTTATGCGTTGGGGCGAAAACGTATGGCAGAGCATATCCTGATGAACCTCTGCAAAAATGCGTTTCAGGCCATGGAAAAAACGGAAAGAAAAGAGCTTTGGATCCGTCTGCGCGCGAAAGATCCCGACACGATCTGCCTGCAGGTTTCCGACACGGGCTGCGGTATCGGGAATGATGCCATGCAGAAAATTTTTGAACCGTTTTACACCACAAAAGGTTCCAGACAGGGAACCGGGCTTGGTCTTTCTGTGGTTCAGAATATCGTCACATCCGTTGGCGGAAGCATCCGGGTGGAGAGCGGGGCAGATGTCGGAACGACCTTTATTCTGGAAATCCCCCAGAGCCGATCTGAGACAGAAAAGGACAGCCGAAAACGCTTAAAACAGGTACGAAGGATTGCCATTGTCTCCCGGGAAGCGTCGGAAAAAAGCTGGAAGGGATTATCAGCCGAAAAGCAGAAAACAGTAGATCTGTATGCACATCCGGCGGCACTAATTGACCGGATCCAGAAAAATCCGGATGCATATGAGCTGGTGATCGCGGAGTATACGCTTCCAACCATGAACGGCATTGAGCTGTGCGAGGTCATCCGCCGTATTAACCCGGAAATCCGCCTGATCCTTATTGCGGAGCAGAGCGGACCTGATTTTGAATGGTATTTAAACAACGGCATGATCGACCGGTTTATGCTGAAAGCAGAGTTTCGGGAAGAATTTGCGGAGCTGCTGGTGTAGGTGATGAGGCTGCGCGGTGTTAAAAAGCATCTTGACATCCGCACGGTTTTTGGTATATGATGAGCTTAATAAAGGGGAGTAACCTACGCTGGTAATCTGCGTTTGTGATGTCGTCAGTACGATGGAAGCATCCGGTGTCACAAAGAAACGGTGAGACTTTTATTGCATTATTATTGTGCAATAAAGGTCTCTTTTTTATCGAAAAGCCTTCATTGCATAAGAAATACAGCGGACAAATGCTTAGAAAGAGGAGGCAGAAATGATGAAGGAATTTTATCAGCAAACGGTGAAAGAGGTTCTGGATCGTGTGGAAAGCAGAGAGACAGGTCTCACCAGTGAGCAGGCCGGAAAATCCCGGGAAAGATGTGGCTGGAATGAACTTGCAGAGGGAAAGAAGAAAAGTATCCCGCAGATTTTCCTGGAACAGTATAAGGATTTTCTGGTACTGATCTTAATTGCATCGGCCATCATATCCGGTATGCTTGGCGATGCGGAAAGCGCGGCCGTGATCTTGATCGTGATCACGGTCAATGCGATCCTGGGCACTGTGCAGACCGTAAAAGCGGAACAGTCTCTGCAGAGCTTAAAGAAGCTTGCAGGACCGCAGGCCAAGGTACTGCGCGATGGTTCCACGATCCAGCTTCCGGCGAGAGAGCTGGTGGTTGGAGACGTGATCCTGGTGGAAGCAGGTGATATGATCCCGGCGGACGCAAGACTGATTGAAAATGCTAGTCTTAAGGTTGACGAGAGTGCTCTTACCGGAGAGAGCCTTGCGGTCGAAAAGAGCTTAGAGGCTATTTTGGCAGAGGCTCCGCTGGGAGATCGGACCAATATGCTCTTTTCCGGCAGCTTTGTGACATATGGACGCGGAAAGGCGGTAGTAACGGACATAGGAATGCAGACGGAGGTTGGAAAGATTGCAGGACTTTTGAAGTCAACCTCCGAAAAGCAGACTCCGTTACAGGTGAGCCTGGAAGAGTTTGGAAAGAAATTATCCGTTTTGATCCTGGTATTCTGCGGAATGTTATTTGCGATCAACGTATTTCGCGGGGAAAAGATCAGCAGTGCATTCATGTTTGCCGTAGCACTGGCGGTTGCGGCAATTCCGGAAGCATTAAGTTCGATCGTGACCATTGTCCTTTCTTTCGGAACACAGAAGATGGCAAAGGAGCATGCGATCATTCGAAAACTGCAGGCAGTGGAAGGTCTTGGAAGTGTTTCCGTCATCTGCTCGGATAAAACAGGAACACTGACACAGAATAAAATGACGGTTGAGGATTACTATATAGAAGGAAAGCGGATCCCGGCAGCAGAAATTGATATAACAGATCCGGCACAGAACTATCTTCTGGAGTGCAGTATTTTATGTAATGATTCGACGAATGAAAACGGAGTGGAGATCGGGGATCCGACAGAAACCGCATTGATCAATTTGGGAAGCCGGTACGGAATCGAGGCCGCAAGCGTGCGAAACCGCTATCCGAGGGAGGGAGAGCTTCCATTTGACAGTGACCGTAAGATGATGTCAACACTTCACAGGATAAACGGTGAAAACCGGATGATCGTAAAAGGAGCAGTTGACCGGCTGCTGGAGCTGACGGAACGGATTTGGACAAAAGACGGAATCCGCGAAATCACAGAAGCAGATAAAGAAACCATACAGCAGCAGAACCGGGATTTTTCAATGGAAGGCTTGCGTGTACTGGCATTCACCTATCGCGAAATCCCAGAGGAGCATGTATTAACAGCAAAGGATGAGGATCATCTCGTATTTCTCGGTCTCATTGCCATGATGGATCCGCCGAGAGAAGAATCAAAGGCCGCAGTCGCGGAATGTATCAAAGCAGGAATCCGGCCGGTCATGATTACAGGAGATCATAAAATTACGGCAGCAGCCATAGCAAAAAGAATTGGAATCCTGCATGATTTATCGGAAGCCTGCGAGGGTGCGGACATCGAGAAAATGAGTGATGAGGAGCTGAAAGATTTTGTCCCGAATATATCTGTGTATGCAAGGGTTTCCCCGGAGCACAAAATCCGTATCGTCCGCGCATGGCAGGAAAGGGGAATGATCGTTGCAATGACCGGAGACGGTGTGAATGATGCTCCGGCGCTGAAGCAGGCGGACATCGGTGTCGCAATGGGAATCACCGGGACCGAGGTGGCAAAGGATGCGGCCGCCATGGTGCTTACCGATGACAATTTTGCAACCATTGTAAAAGCAGTAGAAAATGGACGAAATTTATATCGAAACATTCAGTATGCGATCCAGTTTCTTTTGTCGGGAAATTTTGGAGCGATTTTAGCGGTTCTGTATGCATCAGTCACAGGACTTCCGGTTCCGTTTGCACCGGTACACCTGTTGTTTATTAATCTTCTGACAGATAGCCTTCCGGCCATCGCACTTGGCATGGAGCCTTCTGACAGCGATGTGATGAATGACAAACCAAGAGCTGCGGACGAATCGATACTGACAAAGGATTTCCTTGGCAAAATCGGTCTGGAGGGCTTTGTGATCGGTGCAATGACAATGATCGCATTTTTGACAGGATATCACCAGGATGGCGCGCTGCTTGGCAGTACGTATGCGTTCGGAACACTTTGTCTGGCACGCCTGTTCCATGGATTTAACTGTAAGTCGGATCATCCGGTTATCTTTACAAAACGGTTCTTTAACAATCCATGGCTGCAGGGAGCCTTTGTGCTTGGAGCAGTGCTGATCACCGCGGTATTGACCGTTCCCGGCCTTCATCGTGTATTTCAGGTGGAGACTCTCAATCCGGTACAGCTCGGCTGCGTATATCTGTATGCCTTTGCCAGTCTTCCGATCATTCAGTTGCTGAAGTGGATTCGTATGAAATTAGGAAAAAGTGGAGAAAGATAATGGATTTCAGTAAGCTATCTATGAAAAAAATTCGGGAACTGATCATGTTCACAGCACTGCTGGCAGCCGCGTTGTGGAAATTTGATGTTGTGATCGATGTGCTGAAAACAATATGGGGGATCCTATTCCCCTTTGCGCTGGGAGGCGCAATTGCTTTTGTCATCAACGTGCCGATGAGCTTTCTGGAAAAGCTGATCTTTGGGAAGAGCAAAGCCGGAAAGAAAAAAAGCAAAAAGCTTGCCAGACCGGTAAGCCTTCTTCTGACCATGATACTGGCTGTCGGTGTCATGGTACTGGTGATGTTTGGCGTGATCCCGCAGCTCACCCGGACTATGGTAACACTGATGATGAGCATTGCCGATTTTATTCCGCAGATGCAAAGCTGGATTCGGGATTTTTCACATAATAACCAGAGTATTATGAATTATGTAAATCAGATCCAGTTTCAGCCAGATCAGGCCATTCAGTGGGGAATCAGCATTCTTGGCAGCGGAGCAGGGAATATGATGAGCACAACCATGTCAGCCGTGAGCTCGATCGTCAGCGGACTTGCCACCTTTTTCATTGCATTTTCCTTTGCCTGCTATATTCTTTTTCAGAAAGAACAATTACACATACAGATAAGAAAGGTATGTTTTGCGTTTCTTTCAAAACAGAAAGCAAATGCACTCCTTAAAATCTGTTCCCTGATTTATCGGACATTTGCCAATTTCCTTACAGGACAGTGCTTAGAGGCTGTAATTCTCGGAAGCATGTTTGCCGTCACGTTAAGCATTTTGAAAATGCCCTATGCACTGCTAATCGGAATCCTGATCGCCTTTACGGCATTGATCCCAATCTTTGGCGCGTTTATCGGATGCGCATTGGGCTGTTTTCTGATTTTTATGGTAAGTCCGAAGCAGGCAATGCTGTTTATCCTTGTATTTCTGCTGCTTCAGCAGATTGAAGGGAATCTGATCTATCCGCATGTGGTCGGAGGTTCCGTCGGACTTCCGTCCATCTGGGTTCTTGCTGCAGTTACCATCGGCGGAAATCTTATGGGAATTGCGGGGATGCTCATCTTTATTCCGCTTGCATCCGTTTGTTATACTGTTTTCAGGGAAGTTGTGTATCTGCGGCTGAGAGAAAAACATATAAAACGGGTGACAGCGACAGCGGTGGAAGAATATACCGCGCAGGAATGGATGGCTGCGGAAAAGAAATTGCAGGAAGGAGCGGAAAAATGACAAACGAAATGGAATCCCACAAGGAAAAAGCAGTATATTATATCCTGGACAGCTGTACCCGCTGCGGGCGATGCGCTCAGAAATGCCAACTTCATGCGCTGGTGCCGCGTCAGGGACATTACCGGATCGATTTACGCTTTTGCGATGGCTGCGGAATCTGTTATGAGATCTGTCCGATCGGGGCGGTGGCCATCCATATGGATTTTGATCCGCAGATATGATAAAATGGTGTAAATAGTGAAACCAGGCAGCGTACGAAAGAGAAAACACATATGACACTGACACAGCTAAAATACATCATAGAGACCGCGAAGGCCGGAACCATCAGCAGGGCAGCTGAAAAGCTGTATATTTCCCAGCCCAGTCTGACGGCAGCTATCCGGGAACTGGAGCATGAGTTTGGCATTACCATCTTCCAGAGAACCAACAAGGGAATTATCCTGACTTCGGAGGGTGAGGAATTTCTCGGCTATGCCAGACAGGTCATTACCCAGACAAGCCTGATGGAGGAACGTTATTCCGGCGCGACTCCGGTGCGTCATCAGTTCTGTGTCTCTACCCAGCATTATTCCTTCGCGGTGGAGGCCTTTGTGGAACTGCTCAAGACTTACGGAGGTAAGACTTACGATTTCCGGCTCCGGGAGACCCAGACCTATGAGATCATTGAGGATGTGGCAAAGCTGAAAAGTGAGATTGGGGTGCTCTATTTAAATCAGTTCAACGAGAACGTTCTGCGAAAAACCTTCAAGGAGCATAATCTGAAATTTGAACGGCTGTTTCTGGCAAAGCCTCATGTGTTTGTCGGATCGGGAAATCCGCTTGCCAAGCGGGAAAAGATCACTCTGCAGGATCTGGAGCCATATCCGAGGCTTTCCTACGAGCAGGGAGATCACAATGCGTTCTATTTTTCCGAGGAGATTTTAAGTACGCTGGAGAGCCGGAAAGACATCCGGGTCTGTGACCGGGCAACATTGTTTAACTTGCTGATCGGCCTGAATGGCTATACCATCTGCAGTGGTGTCATCAATGAAACCCTGAATGGCAGGGACATTGTGTCGGTGCCGCTGGAGGCAGATGATTACATGGAAATCGGGTATATCACGCACAAACAGGTGGTGCCGGGAAAATTTGCCATGCATTACATAGAAGCACTGAAAAGTTTTGCGGTAGACTAATATAAAAACCGGCAGATCAGTTGTGAAAACTGGTCTGCCGGTTTTTGTGTTCATTCGGTATTTTCTTATGTGAAAGATGATGCTGTCTGCAGATTAGTTTGCAGCAGTAGTCTCCTCAGCTGCTTCCTCGGTGGACTCAGCCTCGTCAGAGGACTCCTCAGCCTCCTCGGAAGACTCCTCAGCTTCAGATGCCTCCTCGGACTCAACAGACTCGTCTTTTGCCTCCTCGGAAGATTCCTCGGCCTCGGTGGACTCTTCAACGGTAGTCTCTTCAGCAGTGGTCTCAGCTACAGTAGTCTCTGCAGCAGTGGTCTCCTCTTTGGTACCGCCGCAAGCGGTGATTCCCATAGCTACCATAGCAGCAGCTACAACAGCGATCATGGATTTGTTAAATACTTTCTTCATCATAATTTTTTCCTCCTCTGTCCGGGATTCCCCTCGAACAAACACATACTATAAAGGAAAAATGTGACCAAATTGTGTTTAAAAAATAAAAAAATATGAAAATCCTTATCAAATTATTAAGAAAAATGGAAATTGTTTTGTATTTCCAGACAATGTCACAGAAATGAAGAGGTACAGATGGTGTTTTGAGAATAGATATACAATATTAGGAAGAACGTGCGTTCGCAAATGCTATACTTTTTATTGCCCATGTGCTATAGTAGGTTGAGGAAGGCCGTTTCGGTCAATCTCCTATTTATTATCTGTAGCTATGATTTCGGAGGAATCATTATGGACCATTTTAAACTAGTATCTGAATACGCCCCAACCGGTGACCAGCCCCAGGCCATTGCCGAACTTGTGGAGGGCTTCCTGGAGGGCAATCAGTTTGAGACGCTGCTTGGAGTTACCGGTTCCGGTAAGACCTTTACCATGGCCAATGTCATTCAGGCACTGAACAAGCCTACTCTGATCATTGCCCACAACAAAACGCTGGCGGCACAGCTTTACGGGGAGATGAAGGAATTTTTTCCGGAAAATGCCGTAGAATATTTTGTCTCCTATTATGATTATTACCAACCGGAGGCCTATGTGCCATCCACGGACACCTATATTGAGAAAGATTCCGCCATCAATGACGAGATTGATAAGCTTCGCCACTCCGCTACGGCAGCTCTTTCCGAGCGGAAGGATGTGATCATAGTGGCTTCGGTTTCCTGCATTTATGGTCTGGGCTCTCCGATCGATTATCAGGAGATGGTCATTTCTCTTCGTCCGGGCATGGAGAAGGACCGAGATGAGGTGATTCACAAGCTGATCGATATTCAGTATGCCCGCAATGACATGGACTTTCACCGCGGTACCTTCCGGGTGCGGGGAGATGTCCTGGAGATTTTTCCGGCCTATTCTGACAGTGTGGCCTACCGGGTGGAGTTTTTCGGAGACGAGATTGACCGCATAATGGAGATTGACACGCTGACCGGCGAGGCAAAGCTGCAGTTAAATCACATTGCTATTTTTCCGGCTTCTCATTATGTCGTGCCGAAGGAGAAGATGCAGCTTGCCACAGAAAATATTCTGGAAGAGCTAAAGGAGCGGGTGACTTTTTTTAAGAGTGAAGATAAGCTGCTGGAGGCGCAGCGTATTTCCGAGCGTACCAACTTTGATGTGGAGATGATGCGGGAGACTGGCTTTTGTTCCGGCATTGAGAACTATTCCCGCCACTTAAACTTCGGAAAGCCTGGAGAGCCGCCGTGGACGCTGATCGACTATTTCCCGGATGATTTTCTGATCATTGTGGATGAGTCCCATATCACGCTGCCGCAGGTACGCGGCATGTATGCGGGTGACCGCTCCCGCAAGACTACGCTGGTGGATTATGGCTTCCGACTTCCGTCCGCATTAGACAACCGTCCGTTAAACTTTACCGAGTTTGAGAGCAAGATTGACCAGATGATGTTTGTATCGGCAACGCCGGGGCCTTATGAGGCAGACCATGAGCTTCTGCGTGCCGAGCAGATCATCCGCCCGACCGGTCTTCTGGATCCGGAGATTTCGGTCCGTCCGGTGGAAGGCCAGATTGATGATCTTGTGAGTGCGGTCAACAAAGAAGTGGCAGGCCATCACAAGGTACTGATCACAACGCTGACTAAGCGGATGGCAGAAGATCTGACGGATTACATGAAAGAAATCGGTATCCGGGTCAAGTACCTGCATTCCGACATTGATACGCTGGAGCGCGCGGAAATCATCCGCGACATGCGCCTGGATGTGTTCGATGTGCTGGTAGGCATCAACCTGCTGCGAGAAGGCCTGGATATCCCGGAGATCACGCTGGTGGCGATTCTGGATGCAGATAAAGAAGGCTTCCTGCGTTCAGAGACTTCCCTGATCCAGACCATTGGCCGTGCGGCCCGAAATTCTGAGGGCCATGTCATCATGTACGCGGATACCATTACCGATTCTATGCGGGTGGCTATTGATGAGACGAACCGCCGCCGTCAGATTCAGCGGGCCTACAACGAGGAACATGGCATTACGCCGACCACCATCAAAAAGGCAGTGCGTGACCTGATCGCGATTTCCAAGGCGGCAGAGAAAGCGCCGTCCGCGGACGAAAAGGATCTGGAATCCATGAGCGAAAAAGAACTGAACAAGCTGGTGAAGGAAATCCAGAGGAAGATGCACCAGGCGGCAGCCGAGTTAAACTTCGAGGAAGCGGCCGTGCTGCGTGACCGGATGCTGGAGGTAAAAAAAGCATTACTGGATCTGGAATCCTGAAAAAACAGATAGTTCGATAAAAATATACCCTTATTGACAAATATTCTCAATAAGGGTATATTTTTTTTACACGAGTTATGAACTGCTAACTAGAAGGAGAATATCTATGAAGCTAAATGAAGGCATCATCGGCCGCACATACCGGGTGGAAAGTGTGGCAGTGAATGAGACGATTACCAGACGTCTGGAGGCACTGGGGGTTAATAACATGACTCCTGTGACTCTTTTAAATAAGAAAGGAAGCGGCTCCGTGATTTTTAAGGTGCGCGGAACCAGGCTGGCTGTGGGCAAACGAATCAGTGACGGCATTGAGATTTCGGAGATGGAGGTGCAGAACCATGGCTGAGAAAAACATGCAGATGGAGCAGGCACAGGAACAGGCGGGCGGTATGAAGCCGGAAAAGAAGCAAACCGGACAGAGCCAGCGGGAAATCCGAGTCGGCTTTGTGGGCAACCCGAACTGTGGAAAAACAACCCTGTTTAACGCCTTTACCGGCGCAAACTTAAAGGTTGCAAACTGGCCGGGTGTGACAGTCGAGCGTGTAGAGGGCCGCACCAGTTATAAAGGGAGATCCATCAAGGTCATTGACCTTCCGGGTATTTACAGCCTGACCTCCTATACCATTGAGGAAATCGTGACAAGGCGCTGCATTGAGGACGGCGAGGTGGATGTGATCATTAACGTAGTTGATGCATCTTCCCTGGAACGGAATCTTTATCTGACTCTGCAGCTGCTGGAACTGAAAAAACCGGTCATCCTGGCTCTGAATATGATGGATATTGTAGAAGAGCGGGGAATGGAGATTGACCTGCACCGTCTGCCGGAAATGCTGGGAGGTATTCCTGTGGTCCCGGTTTCCGCAAGAAAGCGTACCGGACTGGATGTGCTGATGCACGCGGTGGTCCATCATTACGAGGAGGGACCGCAGGGCGTTGTGGTGCGTTATGATGATGCACTGGAAGAAAAGATCCGCCAGATCGAGGTGATCCTGAGGGCAAAATACGGCGAAATGGAAAATATGCGCTGGCATGCGGTTAAGCTTCTGGAGCAGGACCCGGAAGTGATGAAAGACCATCCGGTGGATATCAGTCATATTGCGGAAAAAAATTATGAAAAAGACATCATCAATGAGAAATACAATTATATAGAAGAAGTTATGGAAGAATGCATGATGGGACGCGAGGAAAAATCAGCATCCACAGACCGCATCGATTCCTGGCTCACCCATCCGGTGTTTGGTGTACCGATCTTTCTCGGAATTATGGCGCTGGTCTTTTTCCTGACCTTCACGGTGGGAGATTTCCTGAAGGGATACTTTGAAACCGGCCTGGAATGGCTTTCCGGAGCGGTGCTTGCGGCTATGCAGCATGTGCAGGCATCTGACTGGCTGATTTCCCTGGTAGTAGACGGAATCGTAGCAGGTGTAGGCGGCATTTTAACCTTCCTGCCGAACATCTTTATCCTGTTTCTGGCTCTGGCGTTCCTGGAAGACAGCGGATACATGGCCAGAGTTGCCTATGTTATGAATGAGATCATGGGCCGTGTGGGGCTCTCCGGAAAGGCTTTTCTGCCGATGCTTCTGGGCTTTGGCTGTACGGTTCCGGCGGTCATGGCATCCCGTGCGCTGGCAACCGAGCGGGACCGCCGCCGCACCATTCTCATTACACCGTTCATGTCCTGCTCTGCAAGACTTCCGATTTATGTACTTTTTTCGGAGATGTTTTTTAAAGAGCATGCTATGCTGGCGGCTTATTCCCTGTATGTGATCGGACTCATTGTGGCGATTACCATTGCGTTTATCCTGCATAAACGAGAAAAGAATAAGGACGAGGACACGCTGCTGATCGAGCTTCCGGAATACAAGACACCGAATGCCAGAACCGTGGCCATCTATGTGTGGGACAAGGTGAAGGATTATCTGACTAAGGCCGGCACCACTATTTTTGTGGCATCCATTGTACTCTGGTTTGTCTTAAACTTTGGTGTTCATGGTTATGAGACAGACGTGACCCAGAGCTTTGCGGCAGCCATCGGACGTATTCTGGTTCCGGTATTAAGACCGGCAGGTCTTGGTACCTGGCAGATCGCGGTGGCTTTGATTTCCGGTTTGTCCGCAAAAGAGGTGGTGGTATCCAGCTTTTCCGTGCTTTACGGCATCAGCAACATCAACTCTGCGGCGGGCATGGCAGAGCTTTCCAAGGTTCTGGGGATTGCAGGGTTTGGCATGGCAAATGCCTATGCGCTGTTAGTATTCTGTCTTTTGTATTCTCCGTGCGTGGCTGCAGTGGGAACCATCCGGCGCGAAACAAAGTCATTAAAATTCACGATGCAAATGGTTCTGTTTCAGATTGCTCTTGCCTGGTGTTTTGCAGTACTGATCTATCAGATTGGAAGCAGAATTTTTTAGGAAAGTGCCGACGCGCCCACCAGTTCCGGTGCGTTGGATACGATTTTTAACTTCCCTTCTTTGCGGGAAAAAAGGTAGACCTGGTTGGAAAGCTGTTCCTCCGGGGATACCTCCTGACGGTTGATGGAAGTGACCATGGAACTGAGTGCTTCATAAGAGGTTTCCGGAAGATTCGGAGTCAGAAGGACTTCGTGGACGCTGGAGGGCAGAAGAATGAGATCTGCCTGAATGCGGTCTGCGAAGTCCTTCAGTACGTTCTGGTAGATCATGCAGCTGGCACCATACAGACCGTTGCTGTTACTGAGCACGTAAAGCGGAGACGCTTCATCTGAGTCCAGCAGTTCATCGATGAGCTCCGGGTCATAGTGTTCTCCCATGTTTTTCCGGGCAATCTCCTGAAGCAGATCTGTCATACTCTGAATCTGTGCGGGGTATTCCAGCGGAGTGTTGTGGCTGGCGGCTTCCCATAAGTCCTGTACGGTCACATTCCAGCGCCGGATATGTTCATGATGGATAAGGGCGGTCATCTGGCCGGATTCATTGCGTTCCAGGGAAATGAAAAAGACGATGGAGAGGTCGAGGTAGGGAAGATGGGGCACATCTTTTAAGAGTACTTGATTGGAGGCAGTGTGGATCATCCGGAACATGATGCGGGAACGCAGATCGGAAAAATGTTCCAGAGAGTCGGCTCTCAGGGCAGATGGAGACGGGGTTGCGCGATAGAGCCGCAAAATATCGTGCACGATCTCAGAAATATCGGTTCCGTGCCGGTACTGTTCGTAGTAGGGGTTCAGATAAATCGTAGGGGCAACAGAGCAGCCCGGGCTCTGAATCGTCAGTCCGTCCAGGGTGACACCGTTGTTTTTGGGGAGAGGCCGAAGCGTAAACTGATAAGAATCACCCAATGCCTCCTGCAGTTTGTTTGTCAC
>OWIY01000441.1_pt1 | contig 14589 bp, 15 predicted proteins | sample 1732841 | NCBI WGS metagenome assembly OWIY01 (sample SAMN05065760, study PRJEB22554) | human gut metagenome | biome: ENVO:2100002; feature: ENVO:00000062; material: ENVO:00002003 | host: Homo sapiens | place: USA | reverse complement strand
GGCCCCGGCCGCCGCCAGGGCGGCGGTCCCAATGACGGCTGCCAGAGCGATCCGGCCGGCCCTTTTCTTCCCTTCCGGAGCGCCCTCCCGTTTCCGGCTCCTTCCCCGGAGCCTTCCGGTCTGGGGCGTTTCCGGGGAGAGGCTTTCCGCCTCCCCTTCTCTTTCCTTCTTTTCTTCCATAATTTCCTTCCTAAACTTCCCGGTTCCCTAGGATCTCAGCCGTCTCTGGACGCCGTCGCCCAGGAAGCGGTATGCCGCTGCCGCCAGGGGCACTCCCAGGAGCATTCCTCCTACGCCCAGCACGCCGCCGCCAATGGTCACAGCCGCCAGGACCCACATGCCCGGAAGGCCGATGGACGAGCCCACCACTCTTGGATAGATCAGGTTTCCTTCAAGCTGCTGGAGCAGTACCAGGAAGATGATAAAGCCCACCGCCTGGATGGGATTCACCGTAAATACCATAAATGCGCCCACAGCCGCGCCGATATATGCGCCCACCACCGGGATCAGGGCCGTAACGCCCACCACTGCGCCGGTCATCACCGCATAGGGGAACCGGAGCAGCGTCATGCCCAGGGCACAGAGGGTTCCGATGATCACCGCCTCCATGCACTGGCCGACGATGAAGCTGGTGAACACCTCATGGAAGGTCTTAAGGGCATAGCAGACCGTATTCCGCACCCGGTCCGGCAGATAGGCCCGCATGATCCGGTCGCCCTGGGACGCCAGCTTCTCCTTGGAGCTTAACAGATAAACGGCAAAAATGGAGCCGATCATAAACCGTGCTGCCGTTCCGATGACCTTGGAAAATACCAGCACAACGGAATTGAAGATCCCTCCGGCTCCTGTCAGCAGGATGTTCACAGCCTTCTCCATCATGTCCTTCCAGTCGATATCTGCATTTTCCAGGTACGTCTGGATCTCCGGCATTTCCTCCAGATGGGCGATGGCCCACAGCCGGATCTCCTCGATCACCGGCGGGATCTCATCTGTCACCAGCCGGATACTGGAAACCAGCTCCGGAACCACCAGGTACACCACTCCGGCCATAATAAGCACCAGGGCCAGGAATGATAACAGGATGCAGACCGGCCGCCTGAGCTTTATGAGGAACCTCCGCTTTGTGCCTGGAAACCAGAACCGCTCGATCCTTTTTAACAGGATATTGAGCACATAGGCGATGACACAGCCCACCAGCAGGGGAGCTGCTGCCGAAAATGCCAGGGCGAACACAGAGGCGATCCAGTCCGCATTCTTCAAAAACAGGCACACTGCCGCAGCAATGAGCCCGATCACACAATACGTTCCGATCTGTTTTTTACCCATCCGCCTTTCCTTTCTCCTGGACAGTCCAGGAATCCCGGAAGATCTCCCGGCATTTTCCTATATCATGATCCAGCTGGGCCTTTAGCTGGCCGATGGAATCAAACCGCATCTCCGGCCGAATAAAATCCAGAAGCTCCACCCGGATCTCCTTTCCGTAAAGATCTCCATCAAAATCATAGAGATACGTCTCCACTCCCACAGGATTCTCTCCCTGGATCGTGGGCTTTTTCCCAATGTTCGTAAGGCCGCCGTAGGTCTTCCCATCTGCCGTCACCCGGGTCACATAGACGCCGAATCTGGGCAGATGCTTTTCCGGCGGCGGAAGCAGATTGGCTGTGGGGTAGAGCTTTTTATGGCCGATGGATCTTCCATGTGTCACGGTCCCTGTGATGAAATAATCATAGCCCAGGAGCCGGTCCGCCTTTTTCACATCGCCCTCCTCCAGCATCTTCCGCACATAGGTGCTGCTGATGATGGCTCCGTCTGTATCCCGTTCCTTTTCTACCACAAAAAACTGGTAGCCATATTCCGGCGCCAGTTTTTCCAAAAGAGCCCTGTCTCCTGCGGCCTTGTAGCCAAAATGACAGTCCGGCCCGGTGATGATGACCCTGGCGTTCATCTTTCCCGCCAGGATCTCCTTTACAAACTGCTCCGGGGCCATGTGGCATACCTCCTGGTCAAAGGGATATTCCACCAGATAATCCACCCCGGCCGAGCGCAGGAGCTCCATCCGCTCCCGGTTGGTCATGAGGACGGTCTGCTTCCGGCCGCCCACCAGGCTCAGGGGCGGCGTGGAAAACGTGAACATCGCCACCTTTAAGCCCTTTTCCTTCCAGCGGACCATTTCTCTCACCAGCTTCTGGTGGCCCACATGGAGACCGTCGAACTTTCCGATGCTGACCACCGTCGGTTCTGTGATCTGAAATTCTTTTGTTTCTGCAATATACTGCATGCCGTCTCCCTTATGACAAAAAGATTTTTACCGGATAAAACATGCGTTTTTCCTCAGAAAATCTGTAAATACCAATGAACAGCCCCGTGCTGTCGTAGACCCGGAAGGGATCTCTAAGACTGGCTTCCCCGTCCATCTGGAAGCGGAAGGGGTTTCCATTTCTCAAAAGACGGTCCATGGACGCATCCCCGGACCGTATCTCTTTATAGCCGGAAAACACAGTTTCCACCGGCAGCACTGCCTCCTCCAGCCGTCCCGTATCCTTCAGGTCCTGGAGCTCATCCAGGGTCCGGCTGTCCTCCATCCGGAATCCGGCGGCCCTGGTGCGCAGGAGCTTTTTCATGCACCCGCCCACAGCCAGCTTTTCTCCGATGTCATGACAGAGGGTCCGGATATACGTTCCCTTGGAGCAGGAAACGGTCATGACCACCTCCGGCAGCCGGATGGAACGGATGGTGATGTCGTAGATCTTCACTGGTCTGGGCTTCCGCTCCACCTCCACGCCCTGGCGGGCCAGATCGCAGAGCTTCCTTCCGTTGACCTTCAAGGCCGAGTACATGGGAGGGATCTGGTCATAATCCCCCACAAAGGATAAGACGGCCTCCCGCACGGCCTCCTCCGTCAGTCCGGAAGCGTCCGTTTCTGAAAGGACCGTCCCTGTGGTATCCTGGGTATCGGTCTCCATACCCAGGAGCAGGGTGGCCTCATACGTCTTGTCCCGGTCTGTCAGCATGTCGCAGAGCCTGGTGCCCTTTCCCACGCATACCGGCAGGACGCCTTCGGCCTCCGGGTCCAGGGTCCCCGTATGGCCCACCTTTTTCTGGCCCAGGATCCCCCGCATTTTAGCCACCACATCAAAGGACGTGAAGCCCTTTTCCTTATATACGTTTATGATGCCGTCGTACATTTTAAACCCCAGTCTGTTCTTTTTCTTCGTCCCACTGGATCCGGATCTGTCCGTCCACCTGGCGGATGATCTCCTCCACTGTACCGGTCATGGTACAGCCCGCGGCCTTTTTGTGGCCGCCGCCGCCAAAGGCCAGGGCGATCCGGCTCAGATCCAGCTCCGTATTGGTCCGGAGGCTCACCTTATACTCCGACGGATTCCCTGTCTCATAAAGGAGGATGGCGCACTCCACTCCGGTCACAGACCGGAGAAGATCCACGATGCCGTCGGTGGACTTCACCGTACAGCCATTTTTCTTAAGTTCCTCCTGGGTCACCACCGTGTAGATGCAGCGGCCGTCCTCAAAAAGGACGCTGTCCAGCATGGCCTGGCCGTGGACCCTGGTCTGGCCGTAGCTCTTCTGGTAAAAGCTTCCATCAATGATCTTCGGGAAGTCGATCCCCTGGTCCATCAGATATCCGGCGATCTCCATGGTCCTCCGGGAGGTGTTGGAATATTTGAACACGCCCGTATCATGGACGATGCCGGTGTACAGGCACTCTGCCACGGCCTTCCCGATCTTTTCCTGGTCCAGGAGGCCGTAAAGGACCTCACAGGTGGAGCTGGCGCTTCCGGCGATCACATTGACCCGGGCCAGGCCCTGGTTGGTGATGTGATGGTCGATGCACAGGCTGTCCGCCGCCGTTTTCAGATAGGGAGCAAATTCTCCCAGGCGCTTTTCGTCGCTGGCGTCCAGGGTAATGCAGAGATCAAAGGTCCGTTCCGGCTCAAATCCATTCTTCACCTGGCCGTAGCCCTTTAAATATCCGAATTTTGCGCCCATGGGCTCCAGGTATACGGATACCCTAAGTTCCCCGTAGTTTTCCGTCAGGTAATTATACATGGCCAGACAGGAACCGATACAGTCCCCGTCCGGATTCACATGGCCTAAAATGGCCACTGTTTTTTTATCTTTCAGCACATCTGTCAGAATTCCCACTGGGCAGACTCCTTTCCTGGGGCAGGACCTTACCTGCCGTCCTCTGTCTCCTCGCCGTCTTCCTCATCCCGGTCCGTCAGATCCTTTGTCACATCGTCGATGAGCTTCGACATGCGGACTCCGTATTCGATGGACTGGTCCAGGATAAAGGAGATCTCCGGCGTATTCCTAAGGTTCACCGCCTTTGCCAGCTGGGTCCGGATAAAGCCCTCGGCGCTCTTTAAGCCGCGGATGGTGTCCTTGGCCTGCTCCTCGTCTGCAAGAACGCTGATATACGCCTTGCAGTATTTCAGATCCGGCGTCACCTGGACTAAGACCACGCTGGTCATGGGATGGATCCTGGGATCCTTGAGCTCTGAGCGGATGATATCGCTCAGAGCCTTCTGGACCTCCCCGTTGATTCGTGTATTTTTAATGCTGTTCTTTCTCATGATACTCCTTCTTTACTATCTCGGAACCTCTACCATGATATAGATCTCGATCATATCGTCTTCCTTCAGGTCGTTGAAGCCTTCAAATACAAGGCCGCACTCGTAGCCTGCGTTGACCTCCTTCACATCGTCCTTGAAACGCTTTAAGGAAGCTAACGGTCCCTCGAAGATCTGCTCGCCCTCGCGGGTGATGCGGGCCTTGGAGCCGCGGGTGATCTTTCCGTCCAGGACATAGGAACCGGCAATGGTGCCCACACCGGATGCCTTGAAGGTCTGGCGCACAATGGCATGACCGGTCACCTGTTCTTCGTATACCGGATCCAGCATGCCCTTCATGGCAGCCTCCACATCCTCGATGGCCTGGTAGATCACGCGGTACAGACGCATATCCACCTTCTCCCGGTCCGCAATGGACTTGGCGGTGGCGTCAGGACGCACATTGAAGCCGATGATGATGGCGTTGGAAGCGGAAGCCAGGGTCACGTCGGATTCGTTGATGGTGCCGACGCCGCCGTGGATCACCTTTACCACCACTTCTTCGTTGGAGAGCTTCACAAGACTCTGTTTTACTGCTTCCACGGATCCCTGTACATCTGCCTTTACGATGATGGGCAGTTCCTTTACATTTCCTGCCTTGATCTGAGAGAACAGATCGTCCAGGGATAATTTTGCCTTTGTATCTTCAATTAACTTGTTCTTTCCTTCTGTGATGAAGGTCTCAGCAAAGCTTCTGGCCTCCTTCTCGTTCTGGAGAGCCACAAATACCTCGCCGGCGTTGGGAACGTCGTTGAGACCCAGGATCTCCACCGGAGTAGACGGGCCGGCTTCCTTCACACGGTTGCCCTTATCGTCCATCATGGCGCGGACTCTTCCGTAGCAGGAGCCTGCGGCGATGGAATCGCCCACCTTTAAGGTTCCCTTCTGTACAAGGACAGTAGCCACGGGACCTCTGCCCTTGTCTAACTGTGCCTCGATCACAAGACCTCTGGCCTTCCGGTTGGGGTTGGCCTTTAATTCCTTCACCTCTGCCGTTAAGAGGATCATCTCCAGAAGCTCCGGGATGCCCTCCTTTGTATGGGCGGATACGGGAACGAATACGGTGCTGCCGCCCCAGTCCTCGGGGATCAGCTCATATTCGGAAAGCTCCTGTTTTACACGCTCCACATTGGCGCTGGGCTTATCGATCTTGTTGACTGCAACGATGATCTCCACCCCTGCGGCCTTGGCATGGTTGATGGCCTCCACAGTCTGGGGCATTACGCCGTCGTCGGCTGCCACCACAAGAATGGCGATATCCGTAGCCTGGGCACCTCTCATACGCATGGCGGTGAACGCCTCATGGCCCGGGGTATCTAAGAAGGTGATCCTCTGGCCGTTGGCCTCTACCACATACGCACCGATGTGCTGGGTGATGCCGCCTGCCTCCCTGGAGGTTACATTGCTCTGGCGGATGGCGTCCAGAAGAGAGGTCTTACCATGGTCAACGTGACCCATGACACAGATGACCGGCGGTCTGGAAACCATGTCCTTCTCATCCTCTTCTTCCTCTCTTAAGAGCTCCTCGATCACGTTGATCTTCTTTTCCTTCTCACAGAGAACGTCGTACTCCATGGCGATCTCCTCGGCCTTCTCAAAGTCGATCTCCTGGTTGATGGTCACGATGGTCCCCTGTAAGAACAGCTTTTTCACGATGGCGGAGGGCTGTAATTTCATCTTTTCAGCCAGCTCCTTAATGGTGATGGTCTCCGGGATCACGATGGTCTTGATCTCCTCCACCTTGGCCTCGGCCTTCTTGGGCTGCTGCATCACGGGAGCCTTAACGCCCTTTCCGCCCTTGGCGTTCTTTCCTCTTAACTCCTCGTCCCGGTCCTTTCTTGCATCATGCTCTTTCTTATAAGCATTCTTGCTGGCCTTGGTGTTCTGCTGCTTCTGGGCCATGGGGGTATCGAAGGACGGCTTGGGGATATTCAGTCCGCCGCGGCCGTCGCGGCCTCCCTGACGGTTTCCGTCTCTCTGGCCATCACGGTTATACCCGCCCTGGCGTCCGCCGTCACGGTTGTAGCCTCCCTGGCGGTTTCCGTCTCTCTGGCCGTCGCGGTTATAGCCTCCCTGACGGTTTCCGTCTCTCTGGCCGTCGCGGTTATAGCCTCCCTGGCGGCTTCCCTGGGGCCTTGCCTCTGTCTGGGAAGCGGCCTGCACCGGAGCCTGGGTCCTTACCTCTTCCGGAGCTGCTGCCTCCTGGACGGGAGCTGCGGTCTGCTCCTTCACCTCTTCTGTCGGAGCTGCCTTGGGCTTCTGGGCCGGAGCAGAGGTGGTGGGACGCACCTGCATGCCTGGTCCTGTGGATCTCTGGTTTCTGGCTCCCTGTCCCTGGCTTCTGCCGCCGCGGCCCTTCTGGGTGCTGTTCTGGGGACGGTATACGGCTGCGATCCGCTTCTTGGCCGGAGCTGCCCCTTCCTTATTCTCGCCGGCGGGCTGAGTTCCGGCTCCGTTTGTCATACTGCTGTTTTCTTCCATATTATTCTTCTGCAACGTATCTGTAACCTCTTTATTCGTCTTTCCTAAGTTCTTAGCTAAATCGTTATCCCTCACACTCACTACCTCCGTTCATACAAAGCTGTTTCTTCATGGCCTCGGAAAAGCCTGCGTCCTGCACAGCCAGGGAAGCACGCATCTCCCTGCCGGTGGCGTGGCCCAGCTCCTCCTTGCTTCCGAATTCAAAATAGGGGACCTCATAGTAAGTACACATATTCCGGAACTTCTTCTTCGTATTTTCCGACGCCTCTTCCGAGACCAGGACCAGGTATGCTCTCCCGGATTTCACGGATTTTTCCGTGGAAAATTCTCCGCTCTGTACCTTTCCTGCCTTGGCAGCCAGGCCCAGAAGGCCAAAAACCCTGCTTTTATTGATCAAGCTGCTCCATCTCCTTTTCCAGACTTTCATATACCTCTTTAGGGATCGCCATCTTAAAGGAGCGCTCCAGCCCTTTTCCCTTCACGGCCTTTTTAAAGCAGTCCATGGACGGGCAGAGATATGCGCCGCGCCCATTTTTCCTTCCAGTGGCGTCGATGGTGATCTGCCCGTCTGAAGTCTTCAGAACCCGGATCAGATCCCGTTTGTTCTTCATTTCTCCGCAGCCGATGCACTGTCTCTGCGGAAGCTTCTTTTCTGTACTCACTGTAAGATCACTTCTCTCCTATTCTTCGGATTCCTCCTGGTAGTCTTCCTCTGCGGGAACTTCATAGCTGCCTTCAGTTTCAAACTCGCCTTCAAATCCGTCTTCATATTCGCCGGACTCCAGGGCGTCAAACAGGCCCATTTCCCTTGCCTGGGTCTCGCTCTTGATATCGATCTTATAGGTGGTCAGTCTCGCTGCCAGTCTTGCGTTCTGTCCCTCCTTGCCGATGGCCAGGGATAACTGGTAATCGGGAACGATGACCTGGGCTTCCTTCGCGTCCTCATCGGCCACAACGGAGATCACCTTGGCGGGACTCAGAGCATTCTCGATCAGGAAGGCCGGGTTGTCGTCCCAGTTGATGATGTCGATCTTCTCGCCCCTTAATTCATTGACAATGGCGTTGACTCTGGCTCCGTTTAAGCCGACGCATGCGCCCACCGGATCCACGTTGGGATCTGTGGTGCTCACTGCGATCTTCGTTCTGGAACCGGCCTCTCTGGCAATGGCGCGGATCTCGACCGTTCCGTCCCGCACCTCAGCGATCTCCGCCTCAAACAGGCGCCTCACCAGATCCGGATGGGTACGGGATACGGAGATCCTGGGGCCCTTGGGATTATCCTTTACCTCCAGGATATAGACCTTGATCCTCTCCGTGCGCTGGAATACCTCGCCTTTTACCTGTTCGGATTCCGGCAGGATGGCGTCGATCTTTCCAAGATCCACGCTGACGTTCCGTCCAATATAACGCTGCACGATACCGGTCACTACCTCCTTCTCCCGGCACTGCCACTCGTTTAACTGGGATTTCCGGCTCTCCTCACGGATCTTCTGGAGGATCACGTTTTTGGCGTTCTGGGTGGCGATCCGGCCGAAATCATGGGAATCGATGGGGATCTGGACAATATCGCCCAGGTCGAACTTCGCGCCCTTCATTCTCGCGTCTGCAAGGCTAATCTGGGTCACCGGGTCTTCCACGATCTCCACAACCTCTTTTTCTGCATAAACAGAATAGTCGCAGCCCTCGCGATCAATGATCACCTTCACATTGTCCGCTTTCCCGAAATGGTTCTTACATGCCGTAAGAAGGGAATTCTCGATGGCCTCCAGCAATGTGTCTTTGCTGATGTTATATTCCTTTTCCAGCACCGTCATTGCTTCCATCAGTTCCTTGTTCATTTTTTATCCTCCTTTTAAAAATCAAATGCCAGACGGATTAAGGCAATATCTTTTCTGTCGAATGTACTTTCTGACCCATCCTCATAGCGGATGGTGACCGTATTTTCATCATAGGCCGCAAGAGCCCCTGTAAAGTCCTTCTGACGGTCCACGGCCCGGTAGAGCTTGATCTCCACCTGCTCGCCCATGCTCCTCTTAAAGTCCTTCTCCTTTTTTAAGGGTCTTCCAAGTCCCGGAGAGCTGACCTCTAAAATATAGCTTTCGTCGATGAAGTCCTCCTTATCCAGCCAGTCGCCCAGACGTCTGGACACCATCTCGCAGTCATCCACCGTAAAGCCGCCCTCTTTATCAATATAGGCCCTGAGATACCAGGTTCCGGCTTCCTTTACATATTCCACATCCACCAGTTCAAAATGATTTTCTTCCATGACAGGCAGTAAGAATGCTTCCACCCTTGCCTCATAGTCTTCCCGTTTTGACACGATCCCACCACCTTTCTTTTTATCAGCACTGGCTGTTCCCCCGCGTCCGTGCGTGTCTTTTCCGGACCGGAAAGAAGATACAAAACGAAAGAGTGGACTTTGTTTCGTCCACTCTTTTCAGCCAGTTACTTATGTTATCATTTACATCATATCACACTCAAGAAGTAATTGCAATAGTTTTATTTTTTTTTCAAACAGTTCATATCGTTGAGGCTGCAGCTCATTCCATCCTCCCGGCTCATCCCGTTCATATCGTTCAGAGTCTGCTCCTTCTCCTCCCCGCCCAGGCAGTTCATGTCGTTGATCCCGCAGGTCCTGTGATCCTGATCGGTCATCCCGTTCATGTTTCCCAGCCCCAGGTTCTTTTTCTCCATGGTCATAAGCCTCTCCTTTCTTCTGTCCCGGCTCCCTTCAGTCCACATTTTTTGTGGCCACCATGTCCACGCCGGTTCCTGCCACGTTTTTAAGGACCACGTCTCCGATATGGACCGGCGCCTGGACTGTCACATCCTTTAACGCTCTCATACAGTCAAAGATCTTCTCCTTCGGCACGTCCTCCTTCGTCTTTACAGACATCATATCTGCCGTTCCATTGGAGACCTTCACGGTGGAGGTCACGATCCTGGTTGGATTGGTCACTTCTTTTCTGGCGTACACGTCGCCCCGCTTACAGGTATTCCCTGTGACCGAGATCACCTCTGCCCCTTCCATGGACACCGTAAGGGAGCATCCCAGGGGACAGCCGATACAGATCAGTTCCCGTCTCTCCATTTTCTACGCCTCCTCCACCTTAATTGTAATGGTTTTCAGTTCCGGATGTAAGAGAAGCTTTTCCTTTTCCAGCCGGATCTCTTCCATCTCTCCGGGAGCCATCACCGGCCGTTTCCGCCGGATCACCTGCTCCCCGTCAAAGTATACGCCGATGCAGCAGTTTTTATAAACGTTTCCCACACGGAACCGCACCACCTGGGTGTCCTCCATCCGTTCAGGCGAGATCGTACAGGGGACCGTATACCGGACGCCTTCCACAGCGTTTATGGCAATCTCCCTGGCATTTTCCTTCCGGCCCTCTTTTATATAGGAAGCCGCATGTCTTCCGGCCGCCGCCGCCTCCTCTGACACAAAGTCCACCAGATCGTGGACATGGAGCACATTTCCGCAGGCGAACACGCCTTCCACGCTGGTCTCCAGGCTCTCGTTGACCCTGGGGCCGGAGGTGACCCGGTTCATGGTCACTCCCATGCCGCCGGACAGCTCATTTTCCGGGATCAGACCCACAGAAAGGAGCAGCGTATCACAGGAATACTCTTCTTCTGTGCCAGGGATCGGCTTTCCGTTCTGATCCACCTCTGCCAGGGTGATCCCAGTGAGCCGTTCCTTTCCCCGGATCTCCACCACTGTGTGGCTCAGCTTCAGCGGGATCCCATAGTCATTCAGGCACTGGACAATGTTTCTCTTAAGGCCGCCGGAGTAAGGCATCAGCTCTGCCACCACCTTCACCTTTGCGCCCTCCAAAGTCATACGCCGGGCCATGATGAGTCCGATATCGCCGGAGCCTAAGATCACCACCTCACGGCCGGGCATGAAGCCTTCCATATTCACCAGCCGCTGAGCCGTTCCCGCAGAGTAGATACCAGCCGGACGATAGCCGGGGATATTGAGTGCGCCTCTGGATCTTTCCCGGCAGCCCATGGCCAGGATCACAGCCCTGGCCTTGATCTCAAACAATCCTTCCTCCCGGTTCATGGCCGTCACTGCCTTCTGGGGACTGATCTCCATGACCATGGTGTTCAGCTTATATTCGATCTTCCGTTCCCGGACCCTTTCAATGAACCTGGCCGCATATTCCGGTCCTGTCAGCTCCTCCTTGAAGGTATGGAGTCCGAAGCCGTTATGGATGCACTGGTTCAGGATCCCGCCCAGCTCCCGGTCCCGTTCCAGGATCAGGATGCTGTCGATGCCGCTGTCCTTTGCCGCCGCTGCTGCCGCAAGCCCCGCGGGGCCGCCGCCGACGATGACCAGATCGTATTCTCTCATCTTAAGCATCCTCCTTTCCAATGGTATCTTTACTGGTTCCCACAAGGAGTCTGGACTCCCCGCCGGATTTTGTGATCTCCGTCATGGGAATGCCAAGCTCTCTGTGGAGCAGCTCCATGGTCCTGGGCGTACAGAAGCCCGCCTGGCACCGTCCCATGCCGGCCCTGGTCCTTCTCTTGACCCCGTCCAGGGATCTGGCTCCCAGGGGTCTGTGGATAGCATCCAGGATCTCTCCCTCCGTGACCATCTCGCACCGGCAGATGATGTTTCCGTAAGCCGGATTTTCTTTAATGAGCGCTGCCCGCTCTTCCTTTGAAAGTGTATCCGGGTCCAGGATCCCCTTTCTGACACCGTTAAAGTCCGGATTTTCCGGAAGGTGTAAGATCCCCTCTACGATCTCCGCCACCATTTTCCCAATGGCCGGGGAGCTGGTAAGGCCTGGGGATTCAATCCCGGCGCAGTCCACAAAGCCCGGAGCTCCGGGAAGCTCCCGGATGATGAATTCGTGGCCGTCCTCATGGGCCCGGAGACCGGCAAAGGAGGTGATCACCTGCCGCATGGGAAGATCCTTCACATTCATCCCCGCCTTTTCGATCACCTGATCCAGCCCCTCTCTGGTAGTGGCGGTGGCTTCCTTATCCCCGATGTCAATGGCCGTGGGACCGACAATGAGGTTCCCATGGACCGTGGGCGACACCAGAACGCCTTTTCCGTATTTCCCCGGCAGGGCAAAGATCGTGCGGTTCACATGGGCTCCGGCGCTCTTGTCCAGGAGACAGTAATCTCCCCGGCGCGGAGTGATATGGATCTTCTCCTCACAGACCATATTATGCAGCTCATCTGCATAAACTCCCGCCGCATTGACCACGGTCCTGGTTTCCACATCGCCTTTATCCGTGTGGACCAGCCATCCCTCTTCTGTCCTGGTAAAGCCGGTGACCTTTGTATTGAACCGGAATTCCACGCCATTGGTACATGCGTTCTCCGCCATGGCGATATTTAATAAGAAGGGACAGACGATCCCGGCTGTGGGAGCATAAAGCACCGCCTCGGTCTGGTCCGAAAGGTTTGGCTCCATCTCCCGGATCCGTTCCTTATCGGTAATGATCTCCAGCCCCGGAACGCCGTTTCTTACGCCTCTCTCATACAGGGCCTGAAGATCCGGGAGCATCTCCCGGTCCAGGCATACCACAAAGGAGCCGCAGGGACGGAACGGAAAATCCAGCTCTCTGGAAAGCTCCGCCATCATGCGGTTTCCCTCCACGTTGAGCTTCGCCATCAGGGAGCCCTCCGGAGCGTCATACCCCGCGTGGACGATGGCGCTGTTGGCCTTGGAGGTGCCGCAGCACACATCCTCTTCTTTTTCAAGGACGCAGATCCTTCCCTTATACCGGGACAGCTCCCTGGCTGCCGCCGCTCCGGATACGCCTGCGCCGATAATGATCACATCATACATGACTTCTCATCTCCTAAAGGAGCAGAGCAAACAAAACATGTCTCCATGCTTTATTTGCTCTGCTCTTATCTCTGCAAATCTATCTTCTATTTTTGTAAGCCGGCTTCCGGGGGCTGCCGGAGATGGTCTCCTGCAGCAGCCCCATCCGCACAGCGGGAGAGCTTGCTGGACTTTTATGCCCACGGAATGGTTCCGTATAACAGGACGGCTGCCACCGCTCCGACCACCGGCCCGAGGATGACCACCGGCGCGTAGCCCCAGTTGGAATCGCCTTTTCCCTTAATAGGAAGAACGGCGTGGGCCAGACGGGGTCCCAGGTCACGGGCCGGGTTGATGGCATAGCCTGTAAGTCCGCCTAAGGACATACCGATGGATACGATGATCCCGAATACCAGGAACTTGTCAAGTCCGGCTGCCAGGCCGGGAACCTGTGCGATCCCCTTGATGGCAAATACCAGAACGAAGGTTCCGATGGCTTCGCTTAAGATGTTGCGGCCCATATTGGGGACCGACGGGCTTGTGGAGAATACGCCGAGCTTCGTGGCCGCAGATTCTGTGGCGTCGAACTGGTCCTTAAACAGGGCGTATACCAGGCAGGCACCCACGAAGGCGCCGGCAAACTGGGCGATGATGTAGCCGGGTACCAGTCCCCAGGAGAGACTGCCGTCCACTGCTAGGGCAAGGGTCAGGGCCGGGTTGAAGTGCGCGCCGGAGGCAGCGCCGAAGATAAAGGCCGGGATCATGACCGCAAGGCCCCAGGCAAAGGTGATCTGGATGGAGCCAGCGCCCTTCATTCCGGATTTATTCAAGGTCACATTGGCGACAACGCCGTCGCCCAAAAGGATCAGGAGCATGGTCCCGATAAATTCTGCAATATATACCATCATATTCTTCCGCCTCCATTCGTTTATTTGGCCCAGCCAAAGGAATACTTCACTGCCTTATCCCAGCCGCCCACCATTTCCTTCCGCTTTTCGTCACAGATCGCAGGCTCAAATGTACGGTCGATGGCCCAGTTCTTGATCACGTCCTCCTTGCTCTTCCAGTAGCCCACTGCCAGGCCCGCCAGGTATGCGGCACCCATGGCCGTGGTCTCAATGCACTGGGGACGCTGTACCGGCGCGTTGATGATATCTGACTGGGTCTGCATCAGATAATTGTTGGCGCTGGCTCCGCCGTCCACCTTAAGAGCTGCCAGGCGGATCCCGGAATCGGCCTCCATGGCCTTTAATACATCGTTGGTCTGGTAGCACAGGGAATCCAGTGTGGCACGGATGATATGGTATTTATTGACGCCGCGGGTGATGCCCACGATGGTGCCTCTGGCGTACTGGTCCCAGTGGGGAGCGCCCAGGCCTGTGAAGGCAGGGACCACATAGCAGCCGTTGGTATCCTTTACCTTATTGGCCATATACTCAGAATCCGGTGAGGAATCGATGAGACGCATCTCATCGCGGAGCCACTGGATGGCTGCGCCCGCCACGAAGATGGAGCCCTCAAGGGCGTAATTCACCTTTCCATCCAGTCCCCAGGCAATGGTCGTAACCAGTCCGTTCTTAGAAAATACCGGCTTTTCTCCGGTGTTCATCAGCATGAAGCAGCCGGTGCCGTATGTATTCCTGTCTCTTATACACATCTCCGAGCCCACGAGACTAGCGCTCATC
>OWIY01000427.1_pt1 | contig 14956 bp, 18 predicted proteins | sample 1732841 | NCBI WGS metagenome assembly OWIY01 (sample SAMN05065760, study PRJEB22554) | human gut metagenome | biome: ENVO:2100002; feature: ENVO:00000062; material: ENVO:00002003 | host: Homo sapiens | place: USA | reverse complement strand
CTTATGCGATCGTCGGCAGCGTCAGATGTGTATAAGAGACAGCTTTCTTTCTGCCGCCTCCAGGCGGTTCTGCTCGGCCAGTGCCGCGCCGATATCATAGGTCTTTAAAAATACGGCTTTCATGTCGGCGGCATAGGGGCTGTCCACCTCATTTAAGACTGCAAGGCCCTCATCCACCCTCTGGATCATGGCAAGGATCTCCGTCTTGACCGCTTTCATAGTCACGCTGGCATTGGCATATTCCGGCCGCATGACCCGCTCAAAGGGAAGATACTCCCCGATGTCATGGATGTTGTCCTCATAAAACTCCCGGATCTTATCCGTTTTCTCTTTCCGGAGCCGCTCTTCATATGCCTTTACCTGGCTGTCGATATTGTCAATGGCAGCCTGTACGATGGCCACCAGTTCCTTTTCTTCCCGGTCAAACTGCTCATACGGCTCCAGGTACTTCCTTTTGATCTCTTTCCGCTTGTCCTCCAGGGCCTCCGTAAATTTCCGTAGCTTTGCCCGGTCCGCCCTGGCCTGTTTGATGGTATCATCCGTATACACGGCCATCTCATAGTCCCGGACCGTCTCCGAGATCTCCGCTTTCAGTTCCTGGAAATTCCATTTAACCACCTGTGCAAACCCGTTATCCTGCGGGCTGTAAATCTTTAACTCCATAGCTGCCTCCTAAATAACCGGAAGGATGAGATACGGCCTCCGTCCGGAGACCACGCAGTCCCAGAAGCCCTTTTCGGCCTCCACGAGCCACCGGATATCCTCCAGGACCTCATCCCTCTCCATAAAATAGTGCTTTGTCGTGATCCGGAGCTCTCCGCTCCGGCTGTCCTTTAACTGTGCCTTTAAGACCACGAAATCATATCCCGTCACAGCCAGGTAATGGAGGATCTGGCAGTAATACTGGTCCGGGATCCTCCCGTTCCACTTGACGGTCTGCGCTCCCTGGAGGATCTCCGTGGTCTTGATCTCCAGGATCCCGTGCCGCCCCTCCGGATCCACAAGCTCCCCGTCCAGGGAGGCATGCATCCAGGGGTACTCCGGGTTAAGGAACATGTTGTTCTCCTCATACAGGACCTGGTACTGCGGGAAATCCATAGCAAACAGCGCTCTCAGATGCCCCTCTGCCTCGGTTCCATACCGGACATAATCCCGGTCTGAGATATCCTCCGGAAGTACCAACCCCATCTTCTCCTCCCAGAGCTGGACGTTGTCCTTATAGGGACTCAGCCCCACACAGGCAGCCGCATCCGACCCGCCGATATGGTTTTTTCTTGCTTCCAGCCAGGCGATACGATCAGGAAGTACATACTTCTGGGCTGGCATCATCCTGCGATCCTCTCAATCACCTTTTTCAGCTCCTCACCCAATGCCTCCGCTATGTCTTCCTGAATTCCGCAGATATCAATTCCCATACCGCTGTATTCAGTTCCAACAAAGAGTACGTTACCTGCAATCGGACAACCATGCCTGTCTGTCATGTACAGCCAGCTCCCCAGCATATTCGACTCCAGATTCTTAAGCAACCCTTCCTCGTCAACCAGCATCACGAGCGGAGTTCTTTTGTTCTTCATCCCCAATCCTGTCAGAATCCTTGTGTAGAGTCTTTTCGGCTTTACTATTTCATAGAGTTCACAGTCCTCGCCGATCAGTTTGCGGAATGCTTCATTGTGAGTCCGGTAGGCTCCACCTTCCGGGTAGTCGTGAATGGTCACTTTTAAGTCTGTCGAAACCCGAATCAATTTTTTCATTGATTTCCTCCTGTTTTTGCCCTACAATAAGGGTGTGTGAATTTTTTACCTGGATCCCCTGGAAGTTGCCGCTTCCGGGGATTCTTTTCTTTCCAGGCTTCTAAAATACATCTCAAGCGCAAAATGGATGGCATGCGCTACGGTGTAATCTGCTGGAAATCCACGGGACCGCAGACACCGATTATTTGCATCCACCCGGGCTTTCAGCCGTTCTGCCTGCCAGTCCTCCAGGTAAATGGTCGCTCCTGCGAAGTCACTTTCCGGGAAACTAATTTTTACCGCTAGGTATTTGTCCTTCATCCTGTATCCCCCTCTCTAAAAGAAAACTGTCACTGCTGCCAGCCCGACTCCGAATCCGGCCCCGGCCAGGATCCCTGTGCCGATCAGCTCACCTCCGACCATCAGCATCCGGACCAGATCTCTCACAGTCCGGCGCCAGGTCCTTCTCCGGCGGCGTACCCGGCCTACCGGCATGTACTGGATCTCTTTTTCCATCGTCCTTACCTCCTTAAATCTCGATTCTCCTGGTTTTCCCATTACTCCGGTGCACCAGGCACATCTGACTCTCTGATGCCCACAGGACCAGCCAGTCCCTGGCCATCAGCCCGGCCTTTGCGATCAGCATCGCCTGTTCATCGGTCGGCCGCTTTGGTCTTCTTTTCATCGTCCTCACCCCCCTGTGCTTGTCCATCTGGCCCGCTGTTAAGCGGGAGCCCTCTTGTATCCGGCCGAAGACATCATGGTTTCCTGGATCTTTTCGGAGATGATCCTCCGCTTCTCTTCCGGAATCTTATCCCAATCAATTTCTTCTCCGGCGATATGCACGATTATCTTTATCTTCACCATCGCCTCACCTCCTGGTTGATACTATGCAAGGATGGTTGTACTTGTTGCCCTATTCCAGCAACAGCCACAATCCGGTTGTAATACAAATAGTGACTATCACGGCTATGCCAAAGGCACGTACAGTCTCGAAGATGCCATAGTGCTTGCAAAGAGATGCAACAATGTCCCCAAGCGGAATGAGCACCATTGCAGTTCCGATTACCTTTTTAACTGCTATTTTCAGCTCTCCCACCTCCCTACTTCAGCAGCTCCTCGATGGTTATGTCCAGATAAGCTGCGACCTTCTGAACCTTCCGGATCCCAGGTTCATTCTTATTCCATTTGCAGATATAGCTTCTTGGAAATTCCAAATCCATCTCTAATTTAGAAATTGCGATACCTTTCTCTTCGCAAATTCTTTTTACATTGTCGAACAGCACTATGTCACCCCCAATCTCCATAATGATTACGCAAGATTTTGAGATTTGTATTGACTTTTTGCGTAAAATATTCTAAAATCAAAAGTACCACCAGTTGATTCTAAAATAAAAGAAAAGTCGCCGACATTCGCAAAATCTTGCGTAGCTCATAGTTACATTATACACAATCTTTTGCGTATGTCAAGTATTAACTACGCAAAATTTTGAGGTGTATTATGGGACTATATGAAACAATACGAGACATCGCTAAGAGCAAGGGATATTCAGTTAACCGGCTGGAACAAGAATTGGGGTTCGCGAGAAGCTCAATTAATAAATTTAATAAAAATAAACCTAGTGTGGATAAACTTCAGAAAATAGCAGAACTTTTGGACGTATCGGTAGACTATCTGATGACCGGCACAGAGGATAAAAAGGAAGCCCCTGTTCTGACTGCCAGAGATGAGCGGGACATTACCAAATCCCTTGACCATATCATGTCGGAGATTCTGAGTGGCGACGACGGCCCGCTGTATTATAACGGACAGGAGATCGATCAGGCATCCTTGAGCTTGCTGAGAAACGCATTTGAGTTTGCATTGAGAGAAACCAAAAAGGAAAACAAGGAAATATACAATCCTCACAAAAATAAGGGGTGATATCGTTTGGAGAGTACCGACCACAAATCCAGGCGGCTAATCCGATATTATGTCCGGCTGACTGGGACGAGGAACCCAGTTACGATTGCAAAGGCCGCCGGGATCCGGATCGCCATTGTCCCTCTGGGTAACATCCTGGGGAATTACAAACTCATAAAGCGAAAGCGCTGGATCTTTGTAAATTCGGACATACCGGTGGACAGCCCGCTGTTTCTGGTTATCGTGGCGCATGAACTTGGCCACGCACTTCTCCATCGGAAGGAGAATTGTGCCTTTATAAAAAATAAAACCCTGTTATTGACATCGGGGATTGAGCGGGAAGCTAACCGGTTTGCGGCTGAGCTGCTCATTGATGACGATATGATATCCGAATATAGGGGGTGTACCATTGAGCAGTTTTGTAGCTGCACCGGATACCCAAAAGAGCTGATCGAATTAAGATTAAAATAAAAATAGGGGGCGCTATGAAAAAGTTAAAAATTATCGGCATATTTCTTTTTGGACTTCTTTTCTTTGTTGGAATTTCCCAACGTGACATCCCCGGCGGAGAAAACAATCTCTATGCAGGAGTCGCATGCCTGTTTTTATCTCTACTGCTTCTTTTTTCACTTAGAAAAAAGAAAAATATTCCTGACAAAGACGAAGTTTTTCTTCCTCCACAGGATGTGTCGGGTTTAAATGAGACAAAAGAAATAGCTCCTTCGGATCGCGAAGAGGACTACTGTAACCCAAAAATGGAACATGTCAACAGTATTCGCACCGTATCATTATTTTTAAAATGGTGTAAAAAACACCCCCGCATTTTATGTACGGAACAATACCCCTCTTACATGAATTATAGCTGGGGGATAGAAAATCCTTTGCAGTTTCATAAACAGCTAATCCAAGAGGGATATCTTGTCGAAATGGATTTAAACCAGAAACTTATGGCTTTAAAAGTAGTTGACCTGAGAGATATTTTGAGATCACAGAATTTACCTGTGAGTGGAAAAAAACAAGAATTAATTGACAGGATACTGAAGCACGCAGATTTATCATTAATTTCCCTAAATGGAGAGAATCAAAAAGAATACTGCTTATCCTCAAAAGCACTCGACTTTCTGTCCAAATGCGATGACATAACATCTCTGGAAATTGAACGCTCTGATATAGAGCGCTATGAAATGGATGGAGTGGAAAAGTATGAGATCCTTTCTGCACTGGATGACAAGACCTGTGAAATCTGTGGAGAATTGGACGGAAAAATATTCCTCGTAGAAAATGCTGTTATAGGACTAAATTTTCCACCATTTCATGCCGGATGCCGGTGCACCACAGTCCCGCATTATGATGATACTCCGACCGAAGGTCTGACCAGAGTGGCCAGGGATCCGGAAACCGGAAAAACCATAGAGGTACCTGGAGATATGACCTATAAGGAATATAAAGAAAAGTATTTATAAGATCCTTTGCCCCACCGCAGGGGCGCCACCTTGACAATATAATATACTTACCCGGGCAGCCGGGAGGGCGTGCATGCCATCCGTCCTGAGTCTTGACAGGAAGGATGATGCTTATGAGTACATATGAGGAATTCATGGTAATTCTGGCAACAGCCAGCTTGATCGTAGCAATTCTGAATCTGAAAAATAAGTAAGCCGCCCTGCTCCTTGGCCGGATGGGCGACTTACTAAAGTTGTTATAATTCGCCAGGACGGATAGGCTTAATCTATCTTCTGGCTGTCTTGTTAAGTATATTATATGTCACCCGGACCTTTTTGTCAAACCAAACAGGAAAACCGCCCGGTGTTACCAGCACCAGACGGCTTCCATAGATTTCTCTTACCAGGTCGCACCCGGAAAGATATATCAGATTAACCACCTAGATTATATCATCTCCGGAGCGCTCTGGCAAGGGGCGTATTTTTTATACACTTTTTCCATAAGTTTTATAAGGAGATGATAACATGACGGAACCAATACCTCTTTCCATCGGTGCTGCCTACATCCGTGTCAGCACGGACGACCAGACCGAGCTGTCCCCGGACGCCCAGCTGCGGATGATCCTGGATGCGGCAAAAAAAGACGGCATTACGATCCCGCCGGAATTTATCTTTATGGAAGACCACGGCGTTTCCGGCCGTCGGGCCGACAACCGGCCGGAATTCCAGCGAATGATCTCGGTTGCCAGACAGGCACCGTCGCCCTTCCAGTACCTGTATCTCTGGAAATTCTCCCGGTTCGCCCGGAACCAGGAGGAGAGCGCGTTTTATAAGGGGATCCTCCGGAAGAAATGCGGCGTGACCATCAAGAGCGTATCCGAGCCCATCATGGACGGCATGTTCGGCCGCCTGGTGGAAATGATCATCGAGTGGTCCGACGAATTTTACTCCGTCAACCTGTCCGGCGAGGTGATCCGCGGCATGACCCAGAAGGCCCTGGAGCACGGCTACCAGACGACTCCCTGCCTGGGATACGACGCGGCAGGCGGCGGCCAGCCGTTTGTGATCAACGAGGACCAGTACCGGATCGTCGAGTATATCCACCAGTCCTACCACGACGGCCAGGATCTAGCCCGGATCGCCCGGAATGCCAACGCCCTGGGATACCGGACCCGTCGCGGAAATCTTTTTGATAACCGTGCTGTGAAGCTGGTCCTGACCAACAGCTTCTATATCGGGCTTGTGCGGTGGAGGGACCACGTATTCCAGGGCCCGCATGAGTGCCGGAGCTCTGTGACCAGTCTGTTCGCGGACAACCAGGCGCGGCTCCAGAGGGAATACCGCCCTAGGCACCGCAGGGAGGTATCCTCCTGTCGGCACTGGCTTTCTGGAATCCTCAAGTGCTCTTCCTGCGGCGCATCCCTGGGGTACAACCGGGGATCCGGCCGGAACCCGGACTTTTTCCAGTGTTGGAAATACTCCAAGGGCATGCATTCCGGCTCCTGCTGCATTTCCGTGTCCAAAGCGGAGAAAACCGTACTGGAGTCTTTTCGCGTGATCCTTGAGACCGGGGAAGTGGAATTTTCTTACACCCGGAAGCAGGATCCGAAAACCAGCAGCCGTGAAACAGTGCTCCAGGACTCCCTGGACCGTCTGGAGACAAAGGAGCTCCGGATCCGGGAGGCCTACGAAGGCGGGATCGATACCCTGGAGGAATTTAAGCGAAACAAGGAACGGCTGAAAAAAGAAAGGAACCGGCTTCAGGAAGAATTGGAAGCGCTGAAGCAGGCTGCCCCGGAGCCGGACCAGGCGCAGAACCGGAAAGTGCTGCTGGAAAAGATCCGTACTGTCTACGACCTTCTGCAGTCCCCGGACGTGCCGATGGAAACCAGGGGAAACGCCATTCGCGGAGTCCTCCAGAAAATCGTATACGACGGAAAGGAAAAATCCATGGAATTCCATTACTACGTATGAGCCCAAAAAGCCTTGATTTATGCGGCTTTGGGCTATATCATATGTTTTTACAGTAAGGGCCGCCATACTGGCTAATGATCAGCTTCGCCAGCCCTGCGTTGGGCTCTTTGATATTTACCGGGTACTGAAGCCGTTTTTCATACCTCCACATATTAATATCCTCCTTCCCAGGGCCATTTTTCCGTCACCCAGGTCCAGGTATTCCCTATGACGTCGTCCACCAGCAGGGGGCCGAACCGGCTCTGGTATGCGTCCATGGCCGCTTTCCTGGCGCCGACAGCGCTCTGGTAATACTGCATGGCCTGGGCGCAGTCCGGATGGGTGTCCAGGAACAGGACCGCCTCATCCACAGCAAAGCTGGCCTCGTTGATCTGTTTCATCAGCGCCTGCCGGGACGGGTCCATTCCCGGACACATCCCGCAGCCCTGGCCCATACCGGGACGGATCCCGCAGGCAGTTCCTGCCGGCGGATACATACCAGGAAATCCGCAGCCGCTTCCGCCGGGGGCCGGGGGCGGACAGACCGGACGGCAGCAGGTCTGGCCCTGGGGTCTGGCCTGGACGGAAGCCTGGATCTGGCCCTGGCGGCTCTTCTTGCAGCACTGTCCCGTTACGCCGGGATCTTTTCCGCTGGCTCCACAATTCATCTCTGCCATTTTCTGCACCCTCCCATCATAAACGGATAATCTAAAGACGGGAAAATCGTTCCCTGCATAAAACCATGGCTTATGGGATAGGGCGTTTCCCAGTTCTGCATGGGAACGTATCCCATGCCCACCGGGAAGCGGTCCCAGACGCCCGGCATATTTCCATCCACATGGATCGGTCCAGGTCCCGGAACAGGCATCATCCCGGGAATACGGGCGTTCCCGTCAGGATTCTGATTACAATTCATAAGCTCCTTCTCCTTTCATTTTCTAGTAATAAGGTATGCATATTCTCCCGTTCCGGTACATAGGAGGCCCGTTTCCTTTTTCCAGGCCAGAGGACAGGCCCCGGCACCTTCTTCCCTTTCGCCCCATGACGGTCTCCACAGAGCGCTTTTTGCCACAGTTTCCTACAAGAAAGAAGCCCGATTGCGGGCTTCTCCGCCTGCGGCGGGCCGCTTCTGCGGCATAATTCCCTTCCGCCGCATGGCGATCCCCGCGGAGCGTTTTTTATGTCATGGGACGCACTTTCCTATGACATAAAAAACCGGCGTCCATGGATGCAGTTTCCATGGACGCCGGCTGTCTGCCAAAGCTGTCTTCTGTTTCTCCTGGCGTTTCCTATTCCATCCAGGCTCCGTCGGCTCCTGTCATGAAGCCGTCTGGAGTCTTCCGGTTCTGGTACATGGCTCCGTAGGGAAGCTGTCCCTCCGTGCTCTGTACCGTCTGTCCGGTGACCGGATCCGTTGCCGGCACAGGCACAGGCTCCGCCGGATTTAAGTAATACCATTTCTCACCGATGCTCTGCCAGCCCACAGCCATGCGGCCGTCTGCCGTTCCCAGGTAATACCAGATGCCGGAAAGCTGGATCCAGCCCTTTTTCATGGCACCGTTCTCCCTGAGATAATACCAGCTTCCTGTTTCCTTCTGGTAATGCCAGCCCCGGTCCATAAGGCCGTCTGCTCCCATATGGTACCATTCGACGCCCTTAAAGATCCAGCAGTCCATAGCCATCGCGCCGCCAGAAAACCGGAACTGCCAGTCCTCTCCTGTCTGGATCCACTGACCTGCGGTCTCCCTGGCAGATACCTGGGGACAGATAAAGCCTGTGCTCTTCACCGGGCGGTAGCTGCCGCCGGAGCTTCCTCCGGAGCCGTTTCCAGAGCCATTCCCGGAACCGCCGTTATTTCCCTGGCCATTGCCGGTATTTCCGTCAGTGCCGTCTCCATCGCCGCTGGTGCCGTCATCCCCGGAACCATCTCCGTCTCCGGAGCCGCCGTTCTCTCCCTGGTCTTCTCCGGGGTCAGTGGCTTTCAGCAGAAACTCGTTTTCTCTTCCTCCGTCCTTTTCAAAGACCAGCTCCTCTCCGGCCGCTGCGGCGATCCGTTCCACCCGGAGGGTGATGTCCTCCATGGAGGCCGTCTGGAGCACGCCCAGCTCCAGCTTTTTCCCGCCGTTAAACAGGCCGTCTCCCGTTCCGTTTCCAGCCAGGAAAATGCTGAACCGGCCGGTATCCTCTAAAAAGATCCCATCCCGGATCTTCACATCCGGATCCTTCTGGATACTGGCTTCAAAGGTAAACTCTGCCCGGATGATATCTTCCGGTTCCGGGGTCTCCAGGGCCAAATCCACCTGGACAGCCCCAATATCCTCCATGTATTTCCCGATCTCTCGGTCTCCGGAAAAATCCAGGGAGATCCTTACCTGGTTCTCCTTCTTTCCAAACTCCATCTGAATATATCCGCCTCCGGCAGCCAGGGCAGCGATCCCCATCCCCGCGGCTATGAATGCCGCGGCCATAAGGCTTCCTATGATCCTTCGTCTCACTTAATTCTTCTCTCCTTCTCTGATCCGGCCCCCAAGGCCGTCTCTTTTCCTCAGCCGTTCATTCCCGGCCGCCGGGCCGGAGCCGGGATCCAGCTCCAGCTCCGGAAGCTGTTCCGGAACCGTTATGGTCAGACTGGAGCTGACGGTCCTCTGGCCCTCCAGGGTCTCCGCATCGTCCACCCGGTAAAGCTCTGCCCGGACATGCTTCGGAAGACTGGTCCCCTCCGGCAGGTAATAGATCCAGATGCCGTCGCTGACCTCTCCCAGCAGGCCGTTTTCCGGAACCTTCGCCAGGATCAGGGATTCTGCCTGGATGTTTCCATCCGCATCCGTTCCTCCCACGATCTGTCCATTTTCGTCCCATAAAAGCACCACGTTATAGGCCGGATTTCCCTTATAGGTTCCTGTAAACACGATGCTGCCTTCCGGGATCACTCCGTCTGCCCCGCCGTTGATGGCAAAGTCCTTCGTAAGCCTTCCCATACCGGCTGCATCCATTTCCACATTGTCTCCGGTCTGGCCCAGCAGGGAAAGATCCGATATGGAAAGCTCCCGGCCTCCCTGGTCGTCTGCCGTCAGCTTCACAAAGGCCGCATCATACGTATAAAGAACGGTGCCGTCATGGAAGTACACAGTCTGGCTGCCGTCTTCCAGGGTGAAGGTATCTGTGCTCACCGGAACCCTCTCCCAGGAGCTTCCGTCCTGGCTGACGCTGACGCTGAATTTCCCTATGGGAGTTCCTTCAGCCGCCGTGTAGACAAGCCCGGTCACCAGCTCCGGCTGGTTTAATTCCAGGATGATCTCCGGCGTCTGGCCGGCCTTTACAGAGCCTGTAAAAGTGGTAACGGCTCCCTCAGTCTCCAGATCCACCATCTTTTCCAGCCCTGGCTGCACATAGGTATCCGGATGGTCCTCTCCCGGCTCCTCCAGCTCACTGTTGGTCAGGTTAGTGCTGACGGTCCATAAGGTCCGGTCGATGTCGCCCCTGTGGCTCACCTTCACCTCTCCCGTTCTTCCGGGAGCCGTTTTCGCCAGCCATTTGTCGTATCCGGTGATCTCATACGTATAGACCCGATTGTTGGCTGTGGCGGCCACATCTGTAAATACAGCCTCTCCATCATGTGCGTATGCGTAGCCCACAGACTGCTTTTTCTCCGTTCCGCCATCCATTTCGCAGCGGACGATCTCGTAGATCCATACGTTTGTGTCCCCGGAGATCTCCAGGTTCACCTGGTTTTCTCCGTTCACATACTGGATGGTTCCCTGGGGAACGCTTCCTTTGGCGGAAGTCTCCGTCTCCTGGGAAGTACTCCGGTTCTCCATCTGCCATACCCGGTTCTCATCGTTGGCAAACCAGATGCCCCGCTCCTCCTTCTCAAACTGGGAGGCGTAGCGCACAGTGTCTGCGTCCGGCTCCATGCCCCAGTGGCGGAAGAAGTCCAAAAGGTCCTTCCGAGCCGCAGCCGCCGCCAGCCGCATCAGCACATTGTCCTTATCGGTCCCGGAAAGCTTCAGCTTATTTCCTTCCGCTCCCGGCGCCGATTCCAGGTTGCGCACATAGGAATCCATTCTGGCAAAGATCAGATTTTCCAGCTGCTCTTTGCTGGTATCAAAGGTCTTGAAATTATAGCCGCCCATATCGTAGGCCAGATGGAGCTGCCAGTACATGGCCAGCTGCACCGCCCCGTCAGCCGCCTTTCCCCTGGCTCCCGAGGTGGTCTTTTTAAATACATCCTCGTACTTGAACCGCAGGGAAGCATTGGTATCCCTGGCCTGGGCCAGCAGCGGATAATAGTTATTAGTCACCTCCGCCACCGCGTAGGCCCCTTCGTTGATCTCATGGCCGATCTCATGGGAAAGCCCCCAGCCGAACAGGCTGCCGGACTGATACCTTCCCTCTGCGTCCGCAATCACGGGCTTTCCGTTTACCATTTCTTTAAACTGGGGCCACTCGATGCCGATGTGGAGGCCTCCGGCGTACATGAAGGCGCCGGCAAACATCCTCTGGTAGCGGATATTCAGACGACCGGCTGGTACCCGGTTGTACTCCTTGGCATCGGATGCCGTGCTTAAGCCCTTATGGGCGTAGAACAGCTCCACCATCTGATCCATGGCCGTCATGGACTGCTCCAGGGCCGCGGCCTTTTCCTCCGCCGTATTCCCGGCCAGTCCCTCCAGGATCTGGTCCGAGGGGCCGGAGATCATGGTATACCGGCTCACGATGTCCGTGGCTCCGTAGATACAGTTCTTTTCATCATAAGAATAGTCCTGATGATCCCTGTTATGGAGAGCCTCCATATCCTGGACCATGGCCTCCAGCCCGTTCACATAGGCCTCCGTCAGCTTCAGACGCTCCGCCGGATCCTTTGTATCCGAAAGGTCCAGCACCGGGATCTTCGTTCCTCCGCTGACACGGACACCGTACTGCTCCCGGCCTGCCTCTCCGGTGTAGACCACATAAAGCTGTCCGCCCCGCTCCAGGTCCATATGGTCCAGGGCCTCCAGCGTAAAATCATTAGCTCCGGCTTTTAAATTCCCCAATGTCCTGGTCCAGGCAGCAGAGCTTCCATGGTACTGGGTCTGAACGAGCTGAAGCCTGGTGCCGTCCCCGGTCTTATGGGCGGGGCTTCCCACATAGACGGTGACCGTCTCCCCGGCCCTTGCGGTCACGCCCAGGGGCTGGTACGTATTGAGACCGCCCTTGAAGGTGATGTGGCTGTCGGAGTTTCCTGTATCCTTACTGTCCACCGCCAGGATCTCCGCCTGGAGCGCGCCGTCCTTTAAGATCCGCTCTGCGTTGGCCAGCTCCGTTTCCAGGATCTCCTTCCTGAAGTGCAGCTCTCCGCTGGCCGGATCCGGCTGGTCCAGCCGCTCCTTAAGGCTCTGGATCCGTTTTCCCATGGTCTCCCGGTCCACATCCGACCGCAGGCTCACATGGTAGGGATCCCCGTAAAGGTCCATGATCTCGTCCTCCAGCGGGTCGTAGTAGTAAAACTTAAGCTCTGCCATGGAAATCCGGCGGTTGTTTCCATCTGCGGTGCTTAAAACCAGCTGCACCGCCTCGGCCTCAATGGGCCTGTCCGCCCGGAATTCATAGTATGCCTTATTGTTGCTGGTCTTTTTCTCCAGGACACCGGCAACAGAATTCTTTGTGCTGTCCTGGATGTCGTTCCGGTCTGTCCAGTAATAAACCACTGCCTTATTATAGGAATACGGCTGTTCCCCATCGGGGATCACCACAAAAGTGTCCATTTCATAGGATCCGTCAAAGGATACGATGGGCGCCTTATTCAGATCATAATAGGTCGCACCCGAATCCCAGTCATTGCGCACCCAGGGGGTCTCATAGTCTCCATCTACAATGTCGTATTCGCCTTTATAATCTCCACTCCCATAGCGCACCGACTCGATATGGGCGGTCACCGGCTCTCCCGGCACCTCCACATTGATCCGTTTGTAATCCGGCGTCACCGGCGGATCCAGGGCCGCCGTCACTCCCGTATAGTGGACCGATTCCGGTCCCTCTCCCAGAAGGTTCACGCCGGTCAGATAAACATCATACTTTGTCTTATCCTCCAGCCCCTTAAGCTCATACCGGTTCTCCCGGATATCCGGGATCTTCGTGTACACTCCCTGGGAGTCGTCGTACTTCCTGTAATACAGGTTATAGCTGTCTGTATCCATCATATCCTTCCAGCTGATGGATAGCCCCTTATATCGGGATGTCACTGTGATATTTTCCGGCGCAGGCGGAAGGCTGGCTGCCCTGGGCTGTCCCACAGCCTCTGCCGCCGGGCTCTTCCAGGCCCCGTTCACCGAACGGATCTGGATCTCATAGGAATTTCCATTAGCCAGCGCCCCGTCTCCCAGGTCTTCTGCCCGGAATTCCGGCTTATCCGTCTGGAAGATCTGTGTCACCTCGTTTTTCTTACTGTTGACGCCATGGACCGTCACCTCGTAGCCCGTCACATTGGGCTGTCTCCGCCAGGTTACAGTAAAGGACGCGTCCCCGTTCTCCACCTGCACCCGCTCCGGCGCTGCCATTTCCGGCTCCGGGATCCGTTCCTTCATATCTCCCAGGAACTCCACCTTTGCAATATCCACCAGCGCAGTGTTCCCCAGGGTCCGGCTGACCTTAATGGTCACCTTCTTCACGGCTGTCTGGCCCTTCAGATCGATGACGATGGGGCCTCCCTGGCTTACGGTCTCCTCTTTCCCTGTGAAAAATTCCAGAAGCGCCCTTCCCAGGCTCCGTTCCTTTACTTTTCCGTTTTCGATCTCAAAGACCTTTTCTTTTCCCTTTTCTGTCTCCACAGAAACAGTTCCGTCCACAATGGTGTTGCCGGAGCCGTCCACCGGGTCGATGACGAACCCGGCCATGGTCTTTCCGGAGCCAAACTCCGCAGAAATGGTCACCGGATTCTCCTCGGAAATGGCCTCCTCACTTTCCAGGGTAAGGCTGGCCGCACCGGAAAACAGCTGCTCCACCGTTCCCTGGGAGATCTCCGCGTTGCTGGCAGACGCCGTATGGATCTCTTCCTCTGTGATCCGCATGGTCCGGATCTCCCGGGCAGTCCTTACATCTTCCTTATAATACTTTGCAAAGCATGCCACGTCCGCCAGATCCACCTGGCCGTCGCCGTTCAGATCGGCCCGGTCATAAAACAGATCGTCATGGACCTGGCCGGAGGCTGCCAGCTTCAAAAGCTCCTCCTTATCGTCCTCATCCACAGCCCCGCTGCCGTCAATATCGCCCATGGCCAGAACGCCGATGCGGCTTCCGGCTCCGCTCTCCCCGTATCCGTGGTTTTCCGGCGCATCGTTCATTAAACGAATGGAGACCATGTCCCCCTGGATCCGGATCCCCTTCTGCTCATAGGCCACATAGGAGACCGTATCGTTTTCCGGCTCCATCCTGAGATCATACGTCCCATCGGGAAGCTCCGTCAGCTCACAGCTCCCCTCTGTGTATGTATTCCCATCTCCAGCCGGCAGGGTAAGGCTTCCAAAGGCCGGTTCGGCCATGGAGGCATCCCCTTCCTCCGACGGATACAGCTCCACATTCCAGGTGATCTCCGGAGCCTTTACGACGCCCTGGACCTCCACCTTAAGAATCCCGTTCCTCTCCTCCAGAAGTCCGGCTAAAGCTTCTTCCCCGGCCGCCGCATCCGACATGGTGGCGGTCATCCGGGTCCTCTGGTTTTTCTGCGGCATTCCCATGGCTCCCGTCCGTCCCAGTGGGCTCTGCACAGCCATAAGGACCACCAGAAGAGCCGCTGCCGACCGCATTCCCGTTCTCTTTTTCACAGTTCTTTTCACACTTTCCTCCTATGGATCAGATTTGTTGCCTGCGGAGTATCCATTTTTTAGGGGATCTTCGGTCCCCATGGCACCTGTCTCTTATACACATCTGACGCTGCCGACGATCGCATA
>OWIY01000413.1_pt1 | contig 15150 bp, 12 predicted proteins | sample 1732841 | NCBI WGS metagenome assembly OWIY01 (sample SAMN05065760, study PRJEB22554) | human gut metagenome | biome: ENVO:2100002; feature: ENVO:00000062; material: ENVO:00002003 | host: Homo sapiens | place: USA | reverse complement strand
CAAGTGTGGTCTGTCATGTAGGAGCAAAGCTTGTTCTTGTGGATACAGCAGAGAACTCACATGAAATGGATTATGAGAAGTTGGAAGCTGCGATTACGGAGAAAACAAAAGCAGTTATTCCCGTAGACCTTGCGGGTATTGTATGTGATTATAACAGGATATTTGAAATTTTAGAAAGAAAGAAAAACCTGTTTCGACCGACAAATGAAATCCAGAGAAAAATCGGCAGAGTGGCTGTTGTGGCAGATGGCGCTCATGCTTTCGGCGCTGTAAGAGAAGGGAAAAAATGTGGAGAAATTGCAGATTTCACAAGCTTTTCTTTTCATGCGGTTAAGAACCTGACAACAGCAGAGGGCGGAGCACTTGTATGGCGTGATATTGATGGAATAGATAACGAAGAATTATATAAACAGTTTATGCTATTTTCACTTCATGGACAGTCTAAAGATGCGCTGGCAAAAACACAGTTAGGCGCATGGGAATATGACATTGTAGAGCCTTATTTTAAATGCAATATGACGGATATTATGGCATCTATCGGTTTGGCGCAGTTAGAAAGATATCCTAAGATTTTAGCACGAAGAAGAGAAATTATTCAGAGGTATGATGAGAGCTTTGTAGGAGAAAATATAGAACATCTTCATCATTACGGGAAAGATTTTTCATCCAGCGGTCATTTATACATCACACATGTTTTGGGTAAAAACAGAGAAGAGTGTAATGAAATTATCAGAAAAATGGCAGAAAAAGGAATTGCAACTAACGTACATTACAAACCGCTTCCGATGCTTACTGCATATAAAAAGCTGGGATTTGATATTCAGGATTATCCGAATGCTTACAGAATGTTCTCTAATGAAATTACTTTGCCGTTACATACAAAGCTGACAAATGAGGAAGTGGAGTATGTAATTCAATCCTTTAAAGAATGTATAAGATAGGAAAAAGACAATGAAGAAATGGAATGAGCTTCCTTTGGATATGCAGGTAGAGGAAGTAAAGAAATATTATAAAATATTGGAAAAGCACAAAGGAGGATTGGTGGCAAAGCGCATTTTTGATGTGGTAGTTGCTGCAATTTTACTGGTGTTGCTTTCTCCTGTGTTGTTGATTTTAAGTGTTCTAATTAAATTGGACTCAAAAGGACCTGTGCTTTTTCGACAGGTTCGAGTAACCACTTACGGAAAGAAATTTCGCATTTGCAAATTCCGTACTATGGTACAAAATGCGGAGAAAATCGGTACACAGGTTACTACAAAGGGAGATATGCGTGTAACAAGAATGGGAAAGCTGTTAAGAGGATGCCGATTGGATGAGCTTCCGCAGCTGTTTAATGTTCTGAAGGGCGATATGAGCCTGGTTGGACCGCGCCCGGAACGCCCGTTTTTCGTTGAAAAATTCAAGGAAGAGATTCCGCGTTATATGATCAAACACCAGGTGCGTCCGGGAATGACCGGATGGGCACAGGTCAATGGTTACCGGGGCGATACCTCGATCACGAAGCGGATTGAGCATGATCTGTATTACATCGAGAATTGGACGCTGGGATTTGATTTTAAAATCATGTTTTTGACGGTTTTTAAGGGCTTTATAAATAAAAACGCGTATTGATGAGGAAAACCACATGGGATATGAAGAAGAAAGAGATAGGTCGGGACACCGTCGGAGCCGACGGGCAAAACCGTCGGAGATGGAAGACGATGGTCTGACACTGATCACGGATTCATTTGCGGAACGCCGGGAGGACGGATCCCACCGGAGCGGAGATAGAAGCCGAAGTGGTCAGAAAGCGGCAAAGAGGGGACAGACGCAGCCTGGCAGCAGCCGGGAGAGCCGGAATCAGGAGAAAGCCCGGACCATGAACCGGTCGGATATTTACGCCGATCCGGCTAAATTGAAAGCGCGCCGGAAAAAGAAGCGGAAGATATGGTTTATTCTTCTGGAGATTGCAGTGCTGATCGGGATTCTCTGCTTTGCGGGATATTCGTATATCAACAGCCGCCTGGATCTGATGCAGCGGCTTCCGTGGAACCCGGATGAGATCAAAAACGTCGAGATTTCGGAGGAGAAGCAGGAGCAGATGAGCGGTTACTGGACGATCGCGGTTTTCGGCGTGGATAGCCGTAACTCATCGGTCGGAAAGGGCAACAACTCGGATGTTAATATTCTCTGCAACATCGATCAGGGAACCGGTGAGATACGTCTGGTTTCGGTGTACCGGGATTCATATTTAAATATCAACGACAAGAATACCTACAACAAAATCAACGCCGCTTATATGCAGGGCGGACCGGAGCAGGTTGTCAAGGCGCTCAATAGGAACCTGGATATCGATATTGACGATTATGCGACCTTTAACTGGAAAGCCGTTGCAGATGCGATCAACATTCTGGGCGGCATTGACGTGGAGATCACGAAATCAGAGTTTTATTATATCAATGCGTTCATTTCTGAGACGGTCAAGGCGACCGGCGTCGCTTCGACCCAGCTAAAATCAGCGGGCATGAACCACCTGGACGGTGTGCAGGCGGTTGCATATGGGCGTCTCCGTCTGATGGATACGGACTATGCCCGTACCGAACGGCAGAGAAAGGTTATTTCCCTCGCGTTTGAGAAGATGAAAAAAGCAGATTGGGCGACGATCAACAATATTGTGCAGACGGTATTTCCACAGGTGGCGACCAGCATCGAGATCAATGATCTGTTGAAGATAGGACGAAATATTACGCGTTACCATCTGACCGAGACGACCGGTTTCCCGTCGGAGCTGAAGGAAAAGAAGATGGGACGCAAGGGCGCCTGCGTCATCCCGCAGACGCTGGAGAGCAATGTCATCGAGCTGCATCATTTCCTGTTTGGCGATGAGGAATACACGCCGACTGAGACGGTCCGGACGATCAGTCAGAAAATTGTATCAGATACAGGCGTTCATGGCACGAAACAGGCAGAAACGAAAGCATTGCCGAAGACGACCGAGGCGACGACAATTTCCATCCTGGAACCGACGCAGGAGAGCGGCGCGGACGAAAGCCAGGAAGCCGGGAGCGGCAGCGACGAGTCCGAGAAAGAGACCGGTAATGTTTCGGAAACACAGGAGAATGACGTTTCTGAGCAGGAAAGCCGTCCGGACGGTACGCATGCATCAAAGGAAAATGCGTGGGAGAGCAGTGAGGCAGAGTCTGGCGGTTCTTCGCCGGCATTTCCGGGCGGAAATTCTGGCACCGGCGAGACGGAGAATGGCAGAGAAAAACCTTCCGGCAGCGGTTCTCCGAATGGAAGCAGTGCACCGGGAAGTAAGACGGATGCGGGAATCATCATTGAGTGATGAGAGAGTGTGAAACGGAGGAAATGCGTTGAATTTAGATGGTTTGTACCGGATGCAGGGAATGTTATTTTCCCTTATGATTCTGGGTGCATTCTTAAAGAAGAAGGGAATTATCACGGATGAGGGAAAAAGGGTCATTGCGGATCTGGTCATCTTTGTGACACTTCCCTGCAGTATTATCGAGTCATTTGAAGTAGAACTGAGCATGGATATCTTAAAGAGCAGCGCACAGGCGCTGCTCGTCTCGTGTATGGTTCAGGTGGCTTGTTATATCTTAAATATGGTACTGTATCCGGGTGTGGGAGAGGAAAAGAAGAAGGTCCTCAAATACGCGACGATGGCGTCCAATGCCGGGATTCTGGGAAATCCGGTGGCGGAGGGCATCTTCGGCTCGATGGGGCTTTTCTACGCCTCTTTTTACCTGATTCCGCAGAGAACTGCGATGTGGTCTCTGGGAATGACGTATTTTACGAAGGCGCCGGATCGGAGGACGCTGATTAAAAAGATATGCACGCATCCGTGTATTGTCTCCGTATTCATCGGCTTTGTGCTGATGCTTTTACAGATGCAGATTCCGGGATTCCTGGGAGATACGGTACATAGCTTAAACAAGGCAAACACGGCAGTCTCCATGATTTTCGTCGGAACCGTTCTGGCGGAGGCAGATATGAAGACGATGATCACGCCGCTCAGTTGCTACTATGCCGCCGTGCGCTTGATCCTGATTCCGGCGCTTGTGTGGATCGGCTGCCTCCTGTTCCATATCGACACGCTGGTGATGGGGATTTCTGTGGTGCTGGCAGCGATGCCGGCAGCAAGCACGACGGCGATTCTTGCCGCGAAATATGGCGGGGATGAAGTCTTTGCGACGAAGTGTGTGGTATTTACGACGCTGCTTTCGATGGTGTCGGCACCGGTTTGGTGTATGGTGCTGCAGCGGTAAAAAAAGCGAATTATGAGAGTAAAATAGCAATCTGTAAAGAAGCAATTCAAAAAGAAAACAAAAAATAGAAGTTGCATATCATTTTTAAATATGATATAGTAAAGAAAAGGGAAAGTCAGAGACACATGGTCTACCCTTAGTGTTTTACATTAACCTCTTATGAGGTCTGCCGTCACTAGTGCGAGTAGTGGCGGCTTATTTTTTATCCTTAAAGATCTCATACATAAGACCGATAAGGGAGACAATGAAGATACCTATCTGGAACAAATCCGAATATGTAACGTACATTGGCATCGCCCTCCTCTCTGGAGGGTAAAGCCCCTCCAATGTAGGAAGGGTAGACCGCCTTCTGTGCTCTGACTTTCCGTAATCATAGTATATCATGATATAATAAAAACAGCAACCTGAATATATGCAAAAGTGAAATAAAAAATACGGGCTGCCGTCTTTTAGCTATTTCTCATCCACAACCTGGAAAATGTAGAACTTCAGATAATAGGACGTCTCATCCCCCGCCCACAGAATCGGATGGTCGGCTGCCTGGGTGCGGTATTCGATCTGGCGCAGGCGGCGGTGGGCGCTGCGGGCTGCCTCCTGAATTGCCTTTGTGAAGAGCTCCGGCGTCATGAAATGGGAGCAGGAGCAGGTGGCGAAGTAGCCGCCGTCCTTTACCAGACGCAGACCGCGAATATTGATCTCGCGGTAGCCCTTGATGGCATTTTTGACCGAGCTGCGGGATTTTGTGAAGGCAGGCGGATCGAGGATCACGACGTCAAATTGCTCACCTCTTGCCTCTAATTCCGGAAGCAGGTCAAAGACATCCGCGCACTGAAAGGTGGTAGTGCCGGAAACACCGTTTAACTCTGCATTTTCACGCGCCTGTGCGACGGCAAGTTCGGACGCATCCACGCCGATGACCTCTTTGGCACCGGAGACGGCTGCATTTAAGGCAAAGGAGCCGGTGTGGGTAAAACAGTCCAGAACGCGTTTGCCCGGGCAGAGACGCTGGATTGCCAGACGGTTGTATTTCTGGTCGAGGAAAAAGCCAGTTTTCTGCCCGTCCTTGACATCTACCAGATAGCGGACACCATTTTCAACGATCTCTACTTTTGTATCAAATGGTTCCCCGATAAAGCCCTTATAGCGCTCCATGCCCTCCTGTAAGCGGACCTTAGCGTCGCTGCGCTCGTAAATACCGCGGATATGAATGCCGTCTTCCTCAAGCACCTTGACGAGTTTTTCCAGAATCAGCGGTTTCAGACGGTCGATACCGAGCGCCAGGGATTCAACGACCAGCACATCAGAAAATTTGTCGATCACGATGCCCGGAAGGAAATCTGCTTCGCCGAAAATCAGGCGGCAGCTGCTGGTATCAACTGTCTGACGGCGGTATTCCCAGGCATTGCGGACGCGCATTTCGATAAAAGCATCGTCGATGACAGTATCCTTTTTGCGGGAAAGCATCCGCACGGTAAGCTTGGAGCGGGTGTTGATAAAACCACATCCGAGCGGATAACCGTCAAAATCTTCGACACGAAGGATATCGCCATTTTCAAATTCGCCCTCAATTCGTTCAATTTCATTATCATAGATCCACATACCGCCGGCTTTCAGGGAACGAGCCTCGCCTTTGCGGATATGGACAACTGCCTGTGTATTCATCATGGATGTAACAGTCCTTTCATATAAAATGTAAAATTCGTTTCATTCATTAAGTATACAAGAGGAGAGAAGGACTGACAAGTGAAAACCAAGAGATGTTTTTAAGCTTCACAGATTTATGATTTTATTTTCACAATTACATCACAAATAACTGATAGACTATCTCATGTAAACAGAGAGAGGGCAGAAAGCCTGAGATAGAATATAAGAGTATGAACAATCCGCTGCGGGAAGGTTCGTAAAATGGACAGTACGCGGCTGTGATTCCTGAGAACAGGAGGTATGAATATATGTATGACGAGAATGAAAGAAATGAGAGACACGATCAGGATGTAGATTATACGGAGGGCGCTTATTCGGACAGCGCTTATGAGGAAAAGAATAACGATACTGCTAAAAAAGAAGAAACTTCCGATTATGGCGGTTATCATGATTCCCGTTACCGGGGCAGTCTCGATGGAGAACCGGAGGCAGCAGCCGGAGCAGATCCGAAAGAGAATGCAGAGAAGCAGCCGGAACGCAGCTATATTCCGGAAGAACGGAGTGGCCGGGGACATGGCTCTAAGAATACTGGTAAGAAAATTGCGGCACTTGTGATGTCGGGCATTCTGTTTGGCTGTGTGGCAGGCGGAACCATGGTTGGCGTGAATGCACTTTCAAACCGGCTTCTTCCGGGTGAGACCGCACAGGAAACGATCGGTCAGGTTTCCCAGGAGACACAGGCAGATGCTGGCACTAAAACGCAGGCCTCCATTGGCAACGATGTTTCTTCGATTGTAGAGAAAGCGATGCCGTCCGTTGTAGCGATCAACAATAAGATGATTTATACACAGAACAACTGGCTGTTTGGTCAGCAGCAGTACGAGGTGCCGAGCAGCGGTTCAGGAATCATTGCCGGACAGAATGACACGGAACTTCTGATTATTACCAATAACCATGTCGTTGAAGATTCCGAGGAACTTTCGGTTACCTTTATTGATAACCAGAGCGTTAAGGCAGCGGTCAAAGGTACTGATTCCGATTCGGATCTGGCAGTCATTGCCGTACAGCTTTCGGATATACCGGAAGAAACGAGAAAACAGATTAAGGCAGCCGATCTGGGCGATTCTGATTCCCTGAAGCTGGGACAGGGTGTTGTGGCAATCGGTAACGCACTGGGACAGGGGCAGTCGGTTACCGTCGGTTATGTCAGCGCTTTAAATAAAAAGCTAACCATCAACGACGTAGAGCGGACACTTCTGCAGGTAGATGCGGCGATCAACCCAGGCAACAGCGGCGGCGCACTTTTAAATATGAACGGTGAAGTTATCGGCATCAATGCGGCGAAGTATTCGGACACCAGTGTTGAGGGCATCGGTTATGCGATCCCGATTTCACAGGCAAAGGATATTATCAGCGACCTGATGACGAAGACGACGAAGGTAGCTGTCGATGAGAATGAGCAGGGCTATCTGGGAATCCAGCTTCAGAATATCGACAGCCAGATGGCGCAGGCGTATGGCATGCCGGAAGGTATCTATGTATACAAGATTGTTGCGGGCGGCGCGGCATCCAGGTCGGATCTGCGGGAGCGCGATATTATCACCAAGTTTGACGGTGAGAAGGTAAAGAATGGTGATGATCTCAAGAAACTGCTGACTTACTATAAGGCAGGTTCCACCGTTACCATGACGGTACAGAGTCTGGAAAATGGCAAATATGTCGAGAGAAACGTACAGATTACACTGGGCTCCAAGAGCGATATGCCGCAGAGCCAGGATAGCCAGAACGAGAGCCAGAGTGAATCACAGGCAAGTCCGCAGAGAAAACTGGGAAGATAGAAAATACCCCATCAGCGAAGTGGGCTGGAATGGATATTTGCCCGTAACGGTGAAGATACGGAACTGTTACGAAGCGGAAATGAATAAAATCAGGAAGATATAGAAAAGAAGGCAGGTGAACCGCCGGTAGATCCTCTTGTAATCAGAGAGGGCGGTGATTCATCTGTCTTTTTGTTTCATAGGAAATTTTTCTATTTTTAAAATGAAATGACGGCTGCTGTTATGATTTACGTTTTTCACAAGCTATGATAAAATGAAAAGGTGCTTTCAGATTGGAGGAAATATAAAAATATGAGTGATAACCAGAATATAGATACGACAACCAATATAAACGAAACAGATACAAATAAAACCAGTACAGATCATTCGGATGATTACGAGAAAATCTGCTACGTCTGCCGCCGCCCGGAGAGCAAGGCGGGAGAGATGATCACGATGCCGGGTGGGATGAATTTCTGCCATGAGTGTATGCAGAAAGCATTTGACTCGATTTCCAAGTCGGGCATGGACTTTTCCAAGCTTCAAAATATGCCGTTTATGAACATGAATCTCAATGATTTTGCGGGCATGCAGATGCCGAATACAGAGATTCCAGAGAAAAATAAGATCAAGAAAAAGAGCAAGGCAAAAGACGCGGAGAAATTTCTGACGATGAAGGATGTTCCGGCACCGCACCAGATCAAGGCGCAGCTGGATGCGTATGTGATCGGGCAGGAGCGGGCGAAACGGGCAGTTTCAGTGGCAGTCTACAACCATTATAAGCGCGTGATTCTCCGGCAGCAGGACGAGCTCCGGGCAAATGAAAATACGGAAGAAAAGGCGGAAAACGCGGCGGCACAGGGAATGCAGATGCAGGGCGGCGAGCCGGAGATTGAGAAATCCAATATCCTGATGCTGGGACCGACCGGAAGCGGAAAAACGTACCTGGTCAAGACGCTGGCGAAGCTTTTGGATGTGCCGCTGGCGATTGCGGATGCGACGGCGCTCACGGAAGCTGGATATATCGGAGATGATATAGAAAGCGTAGTCTCCAAGCTTCTGGCAGCGGCTGAAAATGATGTGGAGAAAGCTGAGCACGGCATCATTTTCATCGATGAGATCGATAAAATTGCGAAAAAGAAAAATACGATGAGCCGCGATGTCAGCGGTGAGTCGGTACAGCAGGAGCTTTTAAAACTTCTGGAAGGCAGCCAGGTAGAGGTGCCGGTCGGCTCAAACCAGAAGAATGCGCTCACGCCGATGGCGACTGTGGATACGAACAACATCCTGTTTATCTGTGGCGGCGCGTTTCCGGGATTGGATGATATCATCAAGGAGCGCCTGAAAAAGCGTTCCACGATGGGCTTCAACTCCCATTTGAAGGATGAATTTGACAATGATCCGGATATTTTGAGCCAGGTGACAACGGAAGATCTGCGGAATTTTGGCATGATTCCAGAGTTTCTCGGACGTCTGCCGGTGCTTGTGAGCCTGCAGGGGCTGACAAAGGAATTGCTGATGCGGATTCTGAAAGAACCGAAAAATGCGATCCTCAAGCAGTATGAGCGCCTGCTGGCGCTGGATGAGGTCAAACTGGTGTTTGAGGACGATGCACTGGAGTGGATCGCCGAGCGGGCGCTGGAAAAAGATACGGGTGCCCGTGCGCTGCGTGCAATTTTAGAGGATTTTATGATGGATATCATGTATGAGATCCCGAAAGATCCGAATATCGGATCCGTTGTGATCACGCGCCCGTATCTGGAGAAGAAGGGCGGTCCGCGGATAGAGATGCGGGGGTAATAGCTTTTCAGGAACATGATCGGTGAACGGTGTCATGGATGTGGTGAAAGTTAGCGATGTAAGGATCCGGAAAAATAATTTGTGTGTGAAGAGAAAACAGCAGAAGTTAATTAACTTCTCATGGATAAAAAAGAGTTGTATAGGTTTAACGTCCCATACCCCCACTCCCGGCTGGGATATTCGATGGAATTTCGGCGGTCAGCCCCGCGGATCAGAAATGCCTTGGCAATCGAGGTGTTGATCCGCGGGGCTGATGGCGTATAGGCAGACCAGGAGAGCAGGATCGCGGCGGCTCCGGCGGTCATGGCGGCGGCAAATGAGGTTCCGGTTACCTCCTGATAATCGGGAAGCGGGAGCCGGACGCCGGGGGCGGCAAGGTCGGGCTTGATAGTTCTGGTGCGGGTAAAACCGCGGCTGGAATGCAGATAGATCCCGCCCGTCTGGTGGCTGTAGGCGGCGGTGGTGATGATGGCTGCTGTATTGCCCGGATCGGTGATGGTTGTGTCCGGATCCGGGCGCAGAAAGAAGGTTTCATCCGAGATAAAGCCGTGCACCGGCAGCCACATATGGTATTCACCCTGAATCGAGAGCGTGTGGTAGACGCGGATTTTCCAGATTCCGGCGGCGGGGGCATCAAAGCGCATCAGGATCAGTTCGCTTCCGGTCGCCAGCTCGGAGCTGGTATAGTTGAGGTGAATGGTCGTTCCTTCCAGAAGAAAGGGAATCCGGCGTTCTTCGTCGCCGGAGAGCCGGATGCGTCCCGTTTCGTCGCCGGAGGGGGATAAAAATCCGACACTGTAAAGCTCCGATTCACGTGCCCACAGTTCCAGCGTAAATCCCCGTTCGTCGGGACCGACCCGTAGTTCCACATCCTCATAGGAGGTGGAAGCAGGAAATACACTGCGAAAATGGTGCCCGCGCCCGGTTTCATTGCCTCCGGCGGCGACCAGAATCTGCCCGCTGGCGCGCGACAGGCTGTTCAGATATAGACCAAGCGGCGAAGTGCCGCTGTGGCTTCCGGTATTGGTGCCAAGACCCAGCAGGATCACAAGGGGCTTTTTCTCCTGCCTGGCAATATAAAGAAGAAACTTGATTCCGAGCATGATATCGTCCTCCTGAAAGGCGATGGCATCCTCGCGGATCAGAAAAAAATCGCGAAGATAGGTTCTGGCTGGTTTCAAGCGGACAACGACCAGTTCCGATTCCGGCGCCGCCCCGGAGAAAAAAGCATCGGCATCTTCGGAACCGGCGGCGACCAGCGCCATCTGCGTGCCGTGGCGGAGAGGATCCGAGGTGGGGACGATGGAATGCGGATCTTCCGAGCGCAGCGCCTCGTTGATGTGGGAACGCTGGTAGACACTTCCGTAGTGCAGCGCATCGATCGGATCCGGCGTGCTAAGCCCCGCGCCCGGAACCGTCTGATCCCAGATGGCGGCGATGCGCGTGCTTCCATCCGGATCGCGTAACAAGGGATTTGTATAATCGATCCCCGTATCCACAATCCCAATCAGCGTCCCGCGCCCCTTGTTTCCCAGGAATGGCTGTTCTGCGGTCCGGGAAATTCCTGCGCTGTCCAGGCTGGATGTATCTAATATGGTATAAAGATTCGGGATCGAGTCATAGCCATACTGCTGGACTGAGAGCGGCAGCGCCTCCGCCAGAGACCGGTGCCAGATCACATACTCATGATTGACAAAATCATAGCAGCCGGAATCATTATCCAAAATCTGGTTATAGGTAAAAGGAAAAAAACGTTCGATAAAATCGGCGGTTTGGTTGTCTGGAAGAGAAGAGCAATTCATAGCGTTTTCCATAGAGATTTTTTATAATTTAAGATAAGATATGCGGTAAAATACGAAAGCTTCCCTATACTCTGTCGGAAAAACTTGTTATAATAAATATAAGTTAGATAATGACATTTATATGAGGAGGTGCCCTTATGAAAAAATACCTGTATATGATAGCTGCCCTGTTCGGCATCGATTATTTCTGCAAGGAAAACATAGAAGCCCAGAAACCGGAAGATTTTCCGCGCGACATGGAAAAAAGCCATGGAAAGATCCGCCTGTACCGCAATCACAACGACGGTTTCTGTTTTGGGGTAAAAAAAGAAAAGAAAGAACTGGTCCGCATGGTGCCGGTTGTCTTTACCTCGGCGGCAGCGGGCATTCTGACATGGTTACTGTGCCGGGACGAAGGCAGAAAAGCCGATCGGATCGGTTTTGCCCTCATCACGGCGGGTGGTTTAAGTAACCTGTATGACCGCCTCAAACGCGGTTATGTGGTAGATTATTTCAGCATCCGGTGTAAATACCTGGAAAAGGTCGTCTTTAATCTGGGAGACTTTTTTATCTTCGCAGGAAGCGCCCTGATCGCAGCCTCCGATCTGCTGGGAGCCGTCCGTGATCTTACTTCTCCGGCAGAGGATCACATAAAAGCGCTCCGACTGCCGTGGCGAAAGACGGATGAGGCGGAATGATATAGTCGATTCCAAAGATATCGTGCATCTGATTGAAAATGTCAAAGGTCTTTGCAGCAGGTGCAAGGCTGGCGAGAGAACCGGTCAGGACGACATTCCGGGTGGTGTCCCGGCTGAGCGCCAGGGACGCCATCACACCCACATTTTCATAAATCATATTGAAAAGAGCGGCAGCCAGGTCAGCATCCGAGGCGCCGCTTTTGATTCGCCCAAAATTGGCAGCGGTTAAGTCGGCGGCAAGTCCCGGGACATCTTCCTCCTGCACGTCGGCGATGCGGAGATCTGCCATGGCCTTATTGCCGCGCAGCGCCATCTCTGAGAGGGCAAAAATGTCGGTGACGCCGAGAAAGCGCTCCGCCATGCCGGCAAGTGTCCCACCGCCGACACCGCTTCCGCCCAGATGACGGAAGCCGTTTGTCTTGGAAGCGCGGATAAAGGCAGAGCCGGTTCCAAGGCTGACCACCAGCGCTTCGTCAAGCCCGGACAGGTATAAGCCGCCGCGCCCGATGGCATCCAGCTCCAGGGCATGGATGGTCGGGATGCCGAAGATATTTTCATGGAAATACGTCGAACCGAGCCCGGTCAGGACGATTTTTTCAACATCGTCAAACGAAGCGCCCTGCTGATCCAGGAAACGCCCGAGAACACCGTAAGCTGAGGTGCGCGGGTCATCCGCGTGAACCTGAAGCGTACCGAGCAGAGTGCCATGCTCATCCAGTGCCGCCGCCTTGGTGCTGGAACTGCCGATGTCGATTCCGAGGGATAATTTCATTTGCTTATCTCCTTTATGATATAAAAATAGGATATGGCTGCCAGGGCAGTCGTTCCGTATCTTTTATGACTGTAAGAATTGGATTGTTTTTATAAACATTATAGGGTAAAGTAAAATAAAGTGCAATGGAAGAATGTGGTCCGAATGTTCTTAAAATGATATTTCAAATGGATAACATAAAGATTTATATGTCACGCCCAAGCTTTGTTGAGATTCTGGCTGAGACTGAAATATGCTTTAATGATAAGGAAATAGTGACCGGAAATACGGGATATCAGGCATGGTGGAGCAGAGAGTATGAGGTCCATGTTTAATAAGGAGTTCTTTAAGTGTTCCCAGTTTACGCACATTAACAGATGTACTTTTTCCCTCGTTATTAATATAGCTTTTTGCAATATAAAAAGACTCCGAATTTTTTTGACACAAAAAAAGCAGGTTCTATGCGGCCTGCAAGGTATTTTTCTATTATTCAACTGTCAAACTCCCGGAGATGGCAGAAGTATGGAAATGCAAGCCTGTCTTTATTGACAGAACCTATGAAATACGGTAGAATCAACCTTAAAAAAGAGTAATCCCCTATAAGGGGAGATAGGAGTTGAGTTTTTTGAGTTCTGGTGATGGGATACAGCTATTGATTTTGATACTGCTGCTTTTGATGTCGGCTTTCTTTTCTTCTGCGGAGACGGCGCTGACGACGGTCAACAAGATCCGGGTGCGGACGCTGGCGGAGAATGGCGATAAGCAGGCAGAGTATGTATTAAAGATCATAGAGGATCCGAGTAAAATGCTGAGTGCGATTCTGATCGGCAACAATGTGGTAAACCTGTATGCGTCTTCTCTTGCGACGGTTCTTGCCACCCACATCTGGGGCAACAAGATCGTAGGGATTGCGACGGGCATTCTGACGCTTTTGATCCTGATATTCGGCGAGATCACGCCGAAGACGGTGGCGACGATACAGGCTGAGCGGATTGCATTTCGGTTCGCCAAAATCATTTATTATATCATGACGGTGCTGACGCCGGTCATTTTTGTGGTCAACCAGCTCTCGTTTTTAGTGTTGAAGCTGCTTCGCGTGGATGTGAAGGCAAAGGGTGAGTCCATCACGGAGGATGAGCTGCGGACGATCGTGGAGGTCAGCCACGAAGAGGGCGTCATCGAGTCCGAAGAGAAGAAGATGATCAACAATGTGTTTGATTTCGGGGACGCCGTGGCGCGCGATGTCATGCTTCCGAAGGTCAACATGACGTTTGTGGACGTGGATGCGACGTATGACGAGCTGATGGAGGTATTCCGCAGTGAGAAATACACGCGTTACCCGGTCTATGAGGAGACGACGGACAATGTCATCGGTGTTCTGAACATCAAGGATATTTTCTTAAAGGGCGGGGAAGAGGGCTTTTCTGTCCGGAAATATCTGCGGAAACCTCTCTATACATATGAGTTTAAGAAGGTTGCTGAGCTGATGCGCGAGATGCGGAAAGCAGCGATCAGCATCGTGATCGTGCTCGACGAGTACGGTTCGACGGTCGGTCTTATCACGCTGGAAGATATGCTGGAGGAGATTGTCGGAGATATCCGGGACGAGTACGATGGAGACGAGGAAAAATCCATTCAGCGCATCGCCCCGCGGGAATACATGGTAGACGGTTCGGTCAAACTCGACGATCTGGATGAACGCCTGAATTTGGAGCTCCAGTCAGACGAATATGATTCCATCGGCGGACTGGTGATCGGACTTTTGAACCATCTTCCACAGGAAAAAGAAGAGGTTGTGGTGGAAAACGTCCGCCTCGTTGTTGAATGTGTGGATAAGAACCGGATCGATAAGATTCATCTGTACCTGTTAAGCCCGTCGGAGGCGGCGTTAGCTAAACATGCCGCCGATGGTGCCGCTTCCGGCGCAGAGGGCGAAGGAAAGCAGCAGGGATGAGGCAGTCTCCTTGAGGGACTGTCGGATCGCAAAAGACAGGGCTAGAAAAATAAGAAAATAAAGGGCGCCGGCGCAGAATCCCCAGAGGAACCGGCGCCTTTTTGCTTTCTTCCCGGCGCTAAGCCCCGCCAGGAAGCAGGCGAGAATGTAGATGCCGCGCACTCCTAGCGTGATTTCCTTTTCACCCCACTGAAAACGGTACATCCCAAACGCGAGCAGAAGCAGAAAGACAGCAGTTGCCGCGTAGGAGAAGAGAGAAGAACGGAGCAGAATCTGGATAGCTGATTTTTCCATGATAAAATACCTGTGTGCATTCTTTTTCTATTCATATGAACAAAGAAGGACAAATATGCCTGCAGAATGAAACACTGTTACAAACAAGCGTTACTGTTCACGCATACGTGCCCAGTAACGGAATTTGCCGTGGCTTCGCATTT
>OWIY01000411.1_pt1 | contig 15168 bp, 10 predicted proteins | sample 1732841 | NCBI WGS metagenome assembly OWIY01 (sample SAMN05065760, study PRJEB22554) | human gut metagenome | biome: ENVO:2100002; feature: ENVO:00000062; material: ENVO:00002003 | host: Homo sapiens | place: USA | reverse complement strand
CCTCCATCAGGGGATCAGTCGCAATCGACGCCTTATAGTCAATGACCGGATCGGGCACCGGAAAGGGTAAGCGGAAAATTATCACATGGGAGAGGCTTTTACCTTCGATGCTGATCCCCTCTCAGTAGGCACCGGTGCCCAGGAGCACGGAATTTGTGTCCTCTCTGAACTCTCTCAGAACCTTTTCCTGGGAGGCACCATTTTGCTGGATCAGGATCTTATAAGGAAGGTCCCGGCCTTGAAGCGCTGCATAGACATCTTCCATATTTGACTTTTCGGTAAGTATTACCCTTTATACCGAGAAGTCACCGGAGCTTACCGCAAGTCACGGTGACTTCCATAGACAGTGTGGCACACTTTGAACCCTTATTCAATCCACGCTATTATTTGACGCTTACGGCAGAACGGCCCCGAAAGGCTCTGCCATAAAATGCTCCTGCCTGAGCTAAACAAAGAAACGTCAGCTTAGGCAGGAGCATTCAAAACGGAATCGGAATTAAAGAGAATTATGGAGGATTTCAAGGACTTGGCGGAGCTGATCCACTGGGATCTGTCCCGGCGCAGACACCTGTCCCACCGCCCCAAAGGTCATGGAGGAGCCGAACACTTCGCCACACAGGCGGCTGACTACCCCCTGGGAAGACATGGACATGGTAATAATAGGGCGATCCGCATAACAGCGCGTCATCTCCTCTGTGGCCGACAGCAACGTCAGCACATCCCCTGCACTCCGGGGCATCACAGCGATTTTAGGGATGTCGGCCCCCATATCCTGCATTTTCCTCAGGCGAAAGATCAGGTCCGCCTGGCTGGGTGTTCTTTGAAAATCGTGATTGGAACCTACCACGATCCTGCCCGCCTGATGGATCCCGTCGATATTCTCCCGCACCACGCTGTCCCCGGAGAAAATCTCCACATCAACAGCATCCACGTCTCCAGATAGGGCTGCCGCCAGGTTGAGCTGGGTATAACGATCCGGTGGAAGTTCCCGCTCGCCGCCCTCCTTTCTGGTACGGAATGTGAAGAGGATCGGAATGTTCCCCAAAGCCTCCCTCAGTGCCCGTAGTGTGGAGAGCACAGACGGCAGATCGTTTACATCCTGATAAAAGTCTACCCGCCATTCCACCACATGCAGTGGGATATTTGTCAGTTCCTGGGCTCTGGCCAGTATCTCCTCTCGGCTTCTCCCTACAATAGGGACAATAATTTTTGGGCTACCAATACCGATTTCAACGTCCCTCAGTTTTACTATTTCCATTCTAAAATTCCTCTTCCTTATTGATGAAATCTCAATATACTATTACCATGGCTCTGGTCCATTCGCTCTGTGCTTGGTGATGCGGCCTCTCTATATATGGGATTCCTCGCCATGGTGCCTGAATTTATTCTTAGAATTTTGAGCCCCAGGCTTCAGTGACCACTGATATGCACTGTAAACCCATATGATTTCCAAACGTCAGACAGAATTTCCAGGTGCTCCAATTTTGGCGGCTGGTATCCAATACATGGTTCTGTTGAACGTCCCAACGCTTCTAATTTTGAAATTCCGAGGGTATGGTAGGGTAAAAGATAAACATTTGAAATATATTGCTTTAAAGGTAGAATAAATTCAGCAGTTTGACGAATCAAATCCGCATCATCATTTACTCCACTTATCAGAGGCATCCTTAACCATATTTCTTTTTTTAAATCTAGCGCAATATACCTGAGATTGTCCAGAATCAATTTATTCGATACCCCGGTAAGGGCTTTGTGTTGCGAATCATTTAAGTGTTTGATATCGTAAAGTACAATATTAGTATAAGGCATTACCTGATCAATAGCTTTTCTGTCTGCAAATCCGCAGGTTTCAATGCATGTATGGATGTTCCTATCTGAACAGCACTTTAAAATAGCGGAAACGAATTCCGGCTGACTCAGTGGTTCTCCTCCACTGATGGTAACCCCACCCCCGGAATGTTTGTAAAATAAATGATCTCTTGCAACTTCCTTAAACACTTCATCTGCTGTTTGCAGATGTCCCATTAGTTCTCTTGCTTGTTTGGGACACGCTGAGATGCAGTTGCCACATGCAATACAACCGTCATGTCTGACCTGCAGAGTCTGTCCCTCCAAACTAAGCAGCTTCTGCGGACAGGCCGGTACACAGCGGCCGCATGCAATACAAAGATTCTTATAATACATGACTTCCGCCTGTACACGGTTTGATTCTGGATTATGGCACCAGATACAGCGCAGAGGACATCCCTTTACAAAAACAGTGGTGCGAATCCCTGGACCGTCATGAATAGAAAATTTTTGAATGTTGAATACCGTGCCCTGCATAGCACCCATCTTTTCTTACCTCACTCGCTTGTTGGTGTTCAGCCTGTGGTGAATCCCTTATCAGACGCACCACAGGCTGAACAGCTTTTTTATAGAACCATGTGAGTTGTTCGCGCAATTAGCTCGTCCTGAACATTGGGCGCCAGTGTTACAAAATAGGCACTGTAGCCGGCCACCCGGACAATCAGATCTTTATGCTCCTCGGGGTGTTTCTGAGCTTCTTTCAGAAGTTCCTGGTCCACAACGTTAAATTGGATTTGTTTCCCGCCCTCAGAGAGATAGGTGCGAATCATCATGCTGAGTTTGCTCATATCCTCCTCGTTCTGCAGTGCAGAAGGATGGAGCTTCATGTTCAGAAGCAGGGACTGAAGCTTTTTCTGAGGAATTTTCAGCGCACTGTTCAGCATGGCGGTTGGACCGTGTGTATCCATGCCCTGGATGGGGGAAGCGGCCCCGTCAGCCAGATATTTTCCGGCATAGCGGCCATCCGGCGTTGCTCCGCACAGACGTCCGCCGGGATCATGGGAGGTGATGGAGATGCCTGCAACACAGAATTTTGCAATTTTCCCATCCGGGCCAACACGGTAGCTGTCAATCTGGCACCCTGCATCCGCCAAGCGGCTATAGATATCACTGACAACAGCGTCTGTTTCCTCGTTGTCATTTCCGTATTTTGGAACGGCAAGGCACATGTTCCGAATCGCTTGATTCCGCTCCCCTTCCCAGTTTGCGTCCAAAGCGTTCAGCAGTTCATCCATTGTCAGGACCTTGTCATCAAATACCAGCTTTTTGATCACTGCTACGGAATCACCGACGTTAATAGTACCAATCCCGATATTCATAGTGGGACCGATTCCATACGGAAGCTGACGGTCTTTCCCGATTTTCCCGATCTTGACGCCGTCAGAGAACAGAGAGATGGGGAATGGATCCTGCATATGTTTGTGAGCGGTTAAATAGCGCAGCCGGTAGTCTTGTGCAAAATACTCCATGAAGTAAGTCATGTGCTCAATCATTTTTTCCCGGAACTCTTCATAAGTCTTCATTCCGCGCACGTCGCCGGTATGAGGGCCAATCTGCTGCTTGAGCATAGGACTGTAGCCGTCATGCATAAAAGTATCAAACGCCAGGGCGTTAACCATCATAGAGAATACCATTCCCCAGCCTTCTGGAACAGTGACATCAACGCAGCCGATGATATAGTAGTCCCGGGCTACCTCCAACGGAACTCCCTTTTTCACTAAGTTTCCGATATAGCACTCATCGCTAATAAAGGAGGGCATACCGATACCGGTTTTAACCAATTCAAGGCTCTTCATCATCAGGGCCTCTGGTGTTTTATCACTGACACGGACATGCAGAGTGTGATGAGGTGTAGGACAGCGATATGCTGCCTCTAAGAACAAATAGCTCAGCTCATTGGTCACATCATTTCCATCCCGATCGACGCCGCCCAATGTTGCACTATTCCAACGGGCCTGGCCGGACCACTTCAGACGGCTCTGACCGCCGGAAGTGTTCTTCATCTGCATGAATTTGGTGCGGTACAGCTCCAGATACTCCAGAACGGTCTCGTCATCGATGATACCGGCCTGGATATCTGCCTTGTAGTAGGGATACAGATACTGGTCCATACGGCCCAGCGGAGTGGTGGTCTGGCAACTGATCATCAGGAAGATAAACCACTGGAACTGCATCGCCTGCTTAAAAGTCTTGGCAGGATACTGAGGGACTACGCGGCAGTTTTCCGCCATTTCCCGCAGCTCAGCCTTGCGCTTTTCGTCCTTGGCCTCGCCAGCCAGCTGGTCACACAGATCCGCATAGCGGTTTGCCCAGCGAATGACCGCCTCGTTGATGATGATAAAGGACTTCAGCAGATTGATTCTGTCCACATCCTCGTCGGTGCGGATGCTTAGTGCGGTGTACTTTCCAAGTTCCTCCTTGGCTTCGTCGATGATAGCCTGAAGTCCCTTGCCAATCACATACCCATAGTCGATTTGATAGGTGTCCGCCTCAGGCAGGATAGCCATGCCGTTACAGGCGTAGCCCATGCCGGCAGCCTCTTCCAGGGTGTTGTTAACCGGAAGCAGATAGCCGCTTCTCTTCCAGGCCCACATCTCATCGTCATAGAGTTCATACAGCTTATATTCCGGGATAATCTTGTGCCAATATTCGGTCAGCTCATACATCTTGCTGGCGTCTTCATCGGAGATGGCATACTCCTCGCCACGCAGCGATTCGATGCCCTCCTTCTGCCAAGTTCCCTTGGTCCAGAAGTCCGCTTCCACCGCCATGGGCTTAGAGGCCGGCGCGCCGGCAATCAGATCGCCATCCAGTAGGTAGATGGGAATGTGCTCCATCATATAGGCCTGAGCATTGGCCATGCGGATGGGGTCCGCTTCGCCCTCGTGCTCCTGATAGGCCTTGGTAAACAGCGATGCCTTTTCCACACTGAACACCACTTCCGGCTTGCGCACGCGGTCATAAATAGCCTTCACGCGAGGCGTCATGGTACGGCTTTTTTGTTCATTCAAACTCATAATTACCCTTCTTTGCAATAAATTTCAAATCACGCAGGCAGCGCCCGCTATGGTAAGGTTTCTTGTTTAAAACAGATTGAAAATCCCCAGCAGGGCGAGCACGGTGCCAAGGACTGCGGCCAAAAGCGCTACGGCCAGCATCTTGGTGGTAATCTCCTTTCGGACGGTATCATCCGTACAGCCAGTCAGATGCAGGGCTCCGCCGGTAGACAGCGGGCTGATTGCGCTCATAGAGACGGACACAACAATACAAGTAAACATGGCCAGCGGTGTAACATTTGCTAGAGCGGCCAGACTGTCGACCAGGGGGAACAACGCAAACTTGAATGCGGTACCGTCCACAAAAATGGTCAGTAGGCCACCAATTAGCATGATGCTGGGACAGACCAGCCAGCTGGGGATCTTGGACAGACCGTCAATCAAGGTCTCCTGAACGCCCATAGCAGAGGCAAGCCCACATAGCGTACAGGCACCGCAGATGGTAAGAATCAGGCTCCATGGAACATCGTTTTTGATTACCTCAATGGGGTCGGCCAGCTTGAAGAGGGAGCAGATCACAATACCCACAGTGAAAATCATGCGTACATCTATATAGGTCGTGATCCAGAGAGTGATCGGATTGGGCAGGAAGTTCTGAATGATTGGCGGCACCATCATCAAAACGATAGTGGCCAGCAGGAACCATAGAGACTTCTTCTGCTCATTCGTAAAAGGCTCCGGCCGCTCCAGCAGCACATCGCCCTTCTTGGATGCTCGCCAAGGTTTGGTGATCAGATAGAGGATTGCAAAGAGGACAAGACCCTCAATAAACATGAAAGCGTTGATACGGTACACGGCATCGACACCGGTTCCCAGACCGACAAACTCCTCTGCCTGGCCAATCTCGGCTGCAGAGTCGCCCACCCAGGGCCATCTGCAGCCGGCCTGGAGTCCTGTATAGATGGCCACCACGCACAGAACCGGGTTGATCCCCATGTTGGCTGCGACAGAGAACGCGATAGATGAGGTAATAACGGGGCCACCATACTTACCGCAGTTTAGTGCATTCAGTACATAGGCCATTAAGTACAGTAAAAACGGGACCAGCCAAGTCCGCCCGCCAGACAGCCGCATGACCCGGACTGCAATGCCACGCATGGCACCTGACTTGTTGAGAAATCCGATGTACGCAGTGGCAAAAATCATAATCCACATCATGGAAGTGGGCCAGTAGCCAATCAAATCGTTATTTGACAGGCCATAGACCAGCCGGCCGACCACAAAGGCCACTGCCAGACAGAAAAAGCCCACATGATTGCCGAGCTTTTTGGCAATCAACACGGATCCGATAATCATTGCGAAGTAAAGAATAACGGTTAACATGGATGCACCTTCTCTTTTCTACGTTGTTTTCGGGCCTTCCGCCCATAATCTCAGATTCCAGGGCTTGCAGATATTCTCTTTGGTCTGGTTTGTTCCCCCCTTCTGTAGACCAAAAACGTTGTTGTAGAAGTCATCCGACTTTTCAAGGGGATTGTAGCAATCTTTGTTTAAAATGTAAAACACCTCTTTACTCTACATCCGCAACCAAAAGGTTGAAACTGTCTTCTGAAAAGAAAGTATCTTTACTCAGAAACCGATTATTCCCATTGACATCTCAACGGATTCTGAGTAGACTGAAGTCACTTTGTAGGGGGAGGTGTGTTCGTGACATTTCATAACCTGTACTACTTCATTGAAGCCGCAAGGGATCTGAATTTCAGCAAAACCGCAGAGAGGTTGTTTGTGTCGCCGCAGTCCATCTCAAAACACATCGGAAAACTAGAAGAGCACTACTCAGTCAAGCTTTTTGCACGCAGGCCTGACCTCCAACTGACGGAGGCGGGTCAGCTGATTGCAATAAAAGCGGAGCAAATCTTCAGCATTGAAAAAGACATCAACAGGAAACTAGCGCAGATGAAACTCCAAAACCCCACTGCCATCCAGATGAAGTGCAACTTGACAAAGGCGACTGTATTTCTCCCCACGATTCTGAAGCTCTACGCGGAGCAGTATCCCGGAACTCAGATCTTCTGCGATGACAGCCGGACAGACGAGCTGGGCGATACTCATATCCAGAGCGAATTACTGAATCACTCCATCCATTTTTACGTTGGGGAACAGATCCCTGTGGAAAGCGAGGATATCATTCAGCGTCTCCTCTTCCGTGACCGCAACCTCTTTGCGGTGTCAAAGCAGAAATACCACGAATACTTCCAAGATAACACAGGGTTGCTGAACAAGTCCCTCGAAGGTGTCTCTCCATCCGACTTTGGAGATCTGACGTTTTTGCTGCAAGAGGACAGCCGTATTCCCAGCACACATGCATATTTTTTGCACAATGCGGGCGGCCTGAAGCGAGAGAACTGCATAATCTACAACCATGTCCCCCTCAACATGATGCTGAGCATGTGCCGAAAAAATATGGGGGTCATTCTGTTGTCCGAGCTCTTGCTGTACTATTATGTGTCCATCCAGAATCACACATTGGACGATTTGTACCTTTTCAACGCCTCCATCAACGGGATCCCCTACTATCGCAATCTGTATCTCTGCTACAGCCGCGATGTCACAAAGCTCGACCAGGCCGTTTCTGATTTTCCCGCTATCATACAAGAGGAATTTCAGCATATCCAAACCCATATCGAACAAGAACTGAAAATTTGTGCCGGCTGTATTTAAGGGTATTTTTGTGCCGCGGCAGGCTAAAGCAGCTTTAGGGGGCCAACTCTATGTTATATTCCATTGGGGACCTCTCGGATATCTTGGGAATTACAACAAGTGCGATCCGCTTTTTGGAGTCAAAAGATATCATTCACCCCCATAAGGATCCGGCGGGGTACCGCCTCTATGACCTGCAGGACATTTTTCGCCTGCTCTCCTACAATAAATACAAAAATATGAAAATCCCGCTGAAGGAGATCAGCAGACAGTTCAGCGGCGCTGAAAATGACCGGCATCTGATCTATTCCCGCATCAAAGCGGCATCCCAGGAGGCGCAGCGAAAGGCACAGTATTATGCCGACTTGGTATGTTCCATTGACGAATACTTGGATGACATTGAATCAATTGACCGGCTATTGAATCGATATGAATTCGAACGGTCGCCAGAATGGCTTTTCCTCAGCGATTCGGAGACCGGTTGGCTGTCAGCCAACCGGCACCAACGCGGGATTATCAGGCCCTGGGTCGATGCCATGCCCCTCGTTCACCTGTCGGCAATCAGCCAATACCCCTCCCGTACCTCCCAACTCGGGTATCTGATCCGGGCAGAGAAGGCCAACCAGCGCCAGCTGCCGTGCAACGATACCGTACAGAGGATTGGGGGCCTTCCCTCCCTCCACACGATCAGGATTGCCAAGCAGGACTTTCCTGCCGACCCGAACGAAGTGTTTAGCGTACCATTGCTCTACGCGGAAAGCAGGGGGTTTCATATCGCTGGGCCCATGGTTGCCAACATTATTCTGGTCGAGACCGCTCCAGATACCATGAAGGTATATGTGGATCTGTGGGTGCCGATTCAATAGCGTAATTTTGTATAGAATCCTGTCTTGCAGCAAAAGCTGCTTTATCGTTTATAATGGGGCCACCAAAAGAAAAAGGGGAGACATCCACTATGAACGAGCAACATAAGGTATTATTCCAGCCGATTCAAATCGGCTCCTGCCTGATTAAAAACCGCTTTGCTATGGCGCCCATGGGCCCCCTGGGTCTGGCAGACGCGGAAGGTGGCTTTAACCAGCGAGGGATTGACTACTATACAGAGCGCGCGAAAGGTGGGACTGGACTGATCATTACCGGTGTCACCTTTGTGGACAATGAGGTCGAGGAACACGGAATGCCCAACTGTCCCTGTTCCACACACAACCCCGTCCATTTCATTCGCACCGCCCGGGAGATGACGGAGCGCATCCACGCCTACGGATCCAAGATCTTTCTTCAGATGTCCGGCGGCTTCGGCCGGGTCACTATCCCTACTAACCTGGGGGAGTTCCCGCCTGTCGCCCCCTCCCCCATCCAGCACCGTTGGCTGGACAAGACCTGCCGCGCACTGACCGTTGATGAGATTCACTCCATTGTGAAGCGCTTCGGAGACGGCGCCTATAACGCCAAACGTGCCGGCTTTGACGGCGTGCAGATCCACGCTGTCCACGAGGGTTACTTGATTGACCAGTTCGCCATCGCCCTGTTCAATCAGCGGACAGATGAATACGGTGGCAGCCTAGAAAACCGTCTGCGGTTTGCCCGGGAGATCGTGGAGGAGATCAAGTCCCGCTGCGGTCAGGATTTCCCGGTCACGCTGCGCTACAGCCCTAAGAGCTTTATCAAGGAGCTACGGGTCGGAGCCTTGCCCGGTGAGGAGTTTGTAGAAAAGGGCCGTGACCTGGAGGAGGGTGTAGAGGCCGCCAAATTGTTGGTCTCCTACGGTTATGACGCCCTTGATACCGATGTGGGCAGCTATGATGCATGGTGGTGGAGCCATCCCCCCATGTATCAGGAAAAGGGCTTGTACCGCCCCTACTGCAAGTTGATGAAAGAGACCGTCTCCGTTCCCATCATCTGCGCCGGCCGCATGGATGACCCGGATATGGCCTCCCAGGCGATTATAAACGGTACCTGCGACATGGTCAGCTTAGGGCGGCCCCTTCTGGCAGATCCCGACTACTGCAACAAACTGCGCAGCGGTCGCATGGATGAGATTCGTCCCTGTATCTCCTGCCAGGAGGGCTGTATGGGACGCATTCAGGAGTATTCCGCCCTGAATTGTGCCGTTAATCCCCAAGCCTGCCGCGAGCGCTATACGGCCTATACGCCAATCCTGAAGCCCAAAAAAGTCATGGTGATTGGCGGCGGCGTGGCTGGTTGCGAAGCTGCTAGGGTGCTGGCTATTCGCGGACATAAGCCGGAAGTTTTTGAGGCGAAGTCCTACCTGGGCGGAAATCTGATTCCCGGTGGTGCGCCAGGCTTTAAGAAAGACGATATTGCATTGGCCGACTGGTTTACTCGTCAGTTAGAATTGTTAGAGGTTCCGGTTCATTGTAATGCCCTTGTAACAACTGAAATGGTTATCAAAGGACATTACGATGCAGTAATCTGTGCCACCGGCTCCCAGCCCAAAATGTTCTCTTTGGGAGATGATTCCAGGGTATATTCCGCCGCAGATGTGCTGACAGGAAAAAAGGACCCAGGCCAGACTGTGGTCGTGGTCGGTGGCGGGCTAGTTGGCTGCGAGACAGCTCTCTGGCTCGCGCAGAACGGCAAAACCGTGAAAATCGTAGAGGCGCTGGATAAGTTGCTTGCGCTCAACGGCCCACTCTGCCACGCCAACAGCGAAATGTTGGAGCGTCTCATTCCCTTCCATGGGATTGAGACCATCGTAAACGCAAAGGTTTCCTCTTATCAAAATGGAAAGCTAATACTTCAGAGTAGAGGCGATACGATTAATCTGTCTTGCGACAGCGTAGTTCTTGCCGTCGGCTATAAGGAAAATAATGATTTGTATCAATCTCTGGAGTTTGATATCCCTGAGTTGTACTGTCTGGGCGATTCCAAGAAAGTGTCCAACATCATGTATGCCATCTGGGACGCGTTTGAAGTAGCAAATCACATTTGAAATAATAAAAAATAACCCCCTGTGTAGTCTACCTTTCTACACAGGGGGCCTTTTATCTAATGTCTATCTATGCTGAAAGAAGTTTGCCTTAGTGGGGTTTAATTATTATAGTGCAACATCTGGTGTTCTATATTACTTTACAAACTCCATCATAGAACTCCCGGACGACCTGAAGGTCCACAGTCCTGTTGTGGATCGGCAGGGCATCCCAGACGATATCGTGGTACCGTTCCGGTGGGTCATCTCGGAGACGCCGGTCGATGATGGAGATGATGCCAGTATCCGTTTCATTTCGGATCAGGCGGCCGATACCCTGCTTGAGGTGGATGATCATCTCCGGCACGCTGACCTCCATCAGGGGATCAGTCGCAATCGACGCCTTATAGTCAATGACCGGATCGGGTACAGGAAAGGGTAGGCGGAAAATTATCACATGGGAGAGGCTTTTACCTTCGATACTGATCCCCTCCCGGTAGGCACCGGTGCCCAGTAACACGGAATTTGTGTCCTCTCTGAACTCTCTCAGAACTTTTTCTTGGGAGGCACCACTTTGTTGAATCAGGATCTTCTAAGGAATGTCACGGCCTTGAAGCGCTGCATAGACATCCTCCATATCAGTCTTTGCAGTAAAAAGCACCAGCGCCATGCCATGAGAGATCTCCAGAAGCTGAATCAGGCGCTCCACCCCCTGTTGGATGAACTCCTCGCGCTCTTTGGTGGGATGGGGCAGGTCATTGCAGTAGTAAATGAGGGCATGCTCATCGTAAAGATAGGGGGAGGGCTTTGGCTCCGCAAGCATTCCGGCATCTCCTAATGGAAAGCCGGTACTCCGAACAAAATAGGAGTATTGCTCTTCTAGCTCGCCATCCTGCGTGTTAGTCAGGGTAGCCGAGGTCAGGATTGTCTGTATCGAGGCGCTGAAAAACAGGTTGTTGATGATGGTGCTGGTATCCTTTGGGCACCATGTCAGCTGCGTATATGGGCCTCTGCGCTCCAGCCACACGAGCTGTTCCTCCCAAGAGGTGGCAAGGACGTAAAATGACTCCACAAGGATCTCCAGGTCATCGACGGACACCCTGTTCCGGTTTCGGCGTCTCATGTCGGCATAGATCTGGATGCTGTCAGAGAGCTCCACCAATGACTGAGATGCTTTTTGGACCAATGCGGCAGTATGTACGTGCTCCCGCAAGAAGAGACGTTCGGAATCGCGTACAGTGCGGTCCGCACCGTCGATCTGCTGCTGCATTTGATCGCTCAGATGTCGGTACAGGGCTTTTATATCGTGCACTGTGCTGGAAATTTTTCCGGCAACATATTGTCGCTCTGTGGGCCAAATCGATTTCTCAGCTGCATAGATGGTTTTAATGATCTGCCTCTGCCAACATTGAGTGGTAGTGGCGCTCCGCACCTTTTCCTCCAGGTGATGTGCCTCATCTATAACGACCAGCTTGACTTCATTGTTTAACAGCCCATCTTGCCCCTGATTCCGGAGGAGCAGGTGTGCGGCCAGGAGATCCTGGTTGCAGACGATGACTCCGCGGGTATAGCGTAGGGCAATACGCATATTGTAATATTGGCAATCGTCGGCATACTTACAGGTAGCGCACTCTGATTTGCTGAAGCGGGTGATATTGATCTTATCCCAGACTGCGTCAGAAATATGCTGTGTAAAGGAACGCCGGTCCTGATGGCCGGCTCGGATGTCACTTATGATTTGGGTCTGAGCACTGCCGTCAACAGACTGAAAATACTCACTCGCGCGTCGGAGACAAAGATAGTGGTTCTTCCCCTTCGCCAAAATGAGGTCTGGTTCAATGCGCAGCCATTTCTTCAGCCGCTCCACATCGCTCAGAAGCTGCTCCTGCAAGGCAATGGTTGACGTTGCGATCACGACTGGAGAAAAGGTTTTGGCATTGTAAAGCAGAATGGGCACCAGATAGGCAAAACTTTTTCCTATCCCAACGCCAGCCTCGATCACAACATGACTGCCGCTTTTGATTGCGTCCAGCACGTCGAAGGCCATGTCCTGCTGTCCCTCTCGTTGCTGAATGCCAAGCCGGGGCGCGTCATCCCAGAAGAATTTTGTGACGCTTTCGCTGATATCATATATCTTAGAGGCTAAATTCCTCTTTTTGTCTGCTGATGGATCAAATGCCGATATATAGCTCAATTAGTATCCGTCTCCTGTCCCATGTCCAACTTTTTAGATAATACATATTGTTCTCGTGACACACGACCGTCTTGCATTATTGCTTCTCTTAATAATAGTGCAGAATGAGGAAATGTCAATAAGCAACTAAGATTGACCTAATCGCCCTGTGTAGGAATACAATACATGTTGGACGGATGAATAAAAAAGGATCAGGGATAGGGTCTCATCGGTTATAGTTAGAGTTATCACACAACAACTGTATGAGAGGGGACCATATCCTTCATGAGCAAGAGTATAACACAGGACATGGCATACCGGCAATCCCTGATGAAGTACGCAGAGAAATACGGCGTGAGCTGTGCCAGCCGTAAGTACAACCGTACATCTACTTCTGGAAGGCCCGCTGAGATGGGAGTGTGGTAAGTCCCGGCGGCCCCACAGCTACCCCAACCAGCATACAGAGACAGAACTAAAGGTGATTTGCGATATGCACCGGCGCAACCCAGACCTTGGCATGGTGAGCTGTGGCACCGGCTTACGGAAACGGGGATATACCCGCCGCCCGGAAAGTCTGTTCCGTGTCATGCGTAAATTGGGACTGTTTCCTGCTGGCGAAAAGAAGACAGCATATAACCGAAGTTGAATGTTGCCTGCTTTGTTGCCCAATCCTGTCTAACAGATGCCGATTTCGTAATTTCTTCAAATTACTGTCTTATGAGAACAGGGGTATTTCTGAACACAGTTTCAGCCACAGAGTGGTGTGAAGCATACGGGAACGGCACTTTCAAAGCGTGGCAGAAGGCAAATGAAATGGAGCGGAGGCGGCTCAAAACAAGCAAAAATTTAAAAAATCTTTTGATACCTATTGGGAAATCAGGGACTGAAAATACTAAAATTTAACAAATAAAAGCAGAAAAATTAAGCGCCCGGTTTCCAAAGCTGGGAACAAAATTGAGAATAAGAAGGAATACGTAAGAAAAAACAGTCGGATGTAGAAGAATAGTATCTAAGGATCCCTCCAACCCGTAAGCAACTTCCAGCGCCTTCATTCGTATTCTCATGTCCATAGTTTTCCTGAAAAGAGAGATTTGCGGGTGCATTCTTTTTTTAGGCACCTCCTTCACACGCCGGTCTATACACCCCAAAAGAACGATATGTGGGCCGGCATTTGCCGGCCCACATATACTTTGCTGCGGAATACCAAGAACAGTGTTTACTGGAGGAGCTGGAGGACACCCTGGGGGACCTGGTTCGCCTGGGCCAGCATGGCCTGGGCGGACTGGATCAGGATGTTGTTCTTGGTGTAGGCCATCATCTCGTCGGCCACGTCGGTGTCGCGGATGGTGGACTCGGCGTCCTGGATGTTCTCCTCCATGACGCTCAGGTTATTGATGGTGTGGTCCAGACGGTTCTGGGTCGCGCCCAGAGTGCCGCGGATATCGGAGACATAGTTGATCATGCCCTTCAGGGACTTCATGGCCTCCACGGCGGTGTCAGCGGTGCTCACCTTCAACTCGGAGAGGACCTTGCCGGTGCCCTCAGTCATATCCCGCAGGGCATCCTTTTTAATGCTGGCGATCTCCACAGTGATCCGGTTGTACTTGTCGCCGGTGTCGCCGATCTGGAGGGTGATGCCGATACCGTCGAACTTGACCTCGGGAGCCTTGGTGTCGCCAGCAGCGGTAGTCTCTGTCAAGGTAAGCTTATCACCGTCAGCCGCCACGGTGAAATTAGCCAAAGTCACCTCACCCTCAAGGGTAGTAGCGATATCGGCAGCAGTGGCGTCGGCATCAAGCTCAATAGCAGTGTTGCCGGTTGCTGTGGTCTTGCCGGTCTCCACAAACTCATAGGTCTTGCCGCCGATGGTCATGGTGCCGCCGAAGAGGTCAGCGCCGGTCTTGCCGGTGAAGTCGATCTCGGTCTTGGCGGCGGCGGGGCCAGCGCCTGTACCGGCGGTCGTTGCAACATTCACAGTAGTTGTATTCCAAGTCGCATTGACACCGACAGTGCCTGCACTGGCGTCAGTACCAGCCGTATTCGCTGTGACCACAATGGCATTGCCTTCTCTGCTGACAGTGTGGTCAGTCAGTTTGCCGCCCAGAGCAGTGACGATGGCGTCCAGCTGAGCGTCTAAATCTGTAACAGTGGTACTATTAATGTCTCCGCTTCCATCGTCTTTGGCACTAATGGTCTGACCGGCGATAGAGAGAGTCTGGCCATCAGTCAGCGCAGTTTGACCATCAAAATCAAACTTATAGACGGCCTTGGTGCCATCAAGGGTGCCATTGGTGGCGGTGATGACGGGGGCGCTCATGTCGCCGTTGAGCAGATTGATGCCGTTGAAGTTGGAGGCGTCGGCAATGCGGTCGATCTCCTCGGTGAGCTTGTCGAACTCCTTCTGGAGCTGATCCCGGTCGGTCTTGTCCTCATAGGTGCCGTTGGCGGACTGCTCGGCCAGCTCCACCATGCGGTTGAGCATGTCGTGGACCTCGGTCAGGGCGCCCTCGGCGGTCTGCACC
>OWIY01000392.1_pt1 | contig 15452 bp, 9 predicted proteins | sample 1732841 | NCBI WGS metagenome assembly OWIY01 (sample SAMN05065760, study PRJEB22554) | human gut metagenome | biome: ENVO:2100002; feature: ENVO:00000062; material: ENVO:00002003 | host: Homo sapiens | place: USA | reverse complement strand
GATGAGCGCTAGTCTCGTGGGCTCGGAGATGTGTATAAGAGACAGGTCCATACCGTAAGCCAGACCAGCGTGCGGCGGTACTCCGTATTTGAATGCGTCTAACAGGAAGCCAAACTGCTCCTGTGCTTTCTCCTTCGTGAATCCAAGAACCTCAAACATCTTCTCCTGGATGTCTGCCTGATGGATACGGACGGAACCGCCGCCCATCTCGGTACCGTTCAGGACGATATCGTATGCTTTTGCACGTACCTTGCCCGGATCAGTATCGATCAGCGGAAGATCCTCTTCCATCGGCATGGTAAATGGATGGTGCATAGCTACGTAGCGATCCTCTTCCTCTGAATATTCAAGCAGCGGGAACTCGGTTACCCACAGGAACTTGAAATCATCCTTCTTTAAGAGGTCAAGCTGTCTAGCGATCTCCAGACGTAAGTTTCCAAGTACATCAAATACAACTTTATCCTTGTCAGCTGCGAACAGAAGCAGATCGCCCGGCTTACCGCCCATAGCAGCCACCAGTGCATCCAGCTCTTCCGGCTTCATGAACTTGGAGAAGGAGCACTTGTAGGTACCGTCCTCATGGATTGCCAGATATGCAAGACCTTTTGCACCAAAGCCTTTTGCGTACTCAACCAGCGCATCGATCTTCTTTCTCGGCATAGCGCCCTGTCCTTCTGCGTTGATACCGCGGACAGAGCCGCCATTTTCCAGTGCACTCTTAAATACAACAAACTCGCAGTCTTTTACTACATCCGATACGTTTTTCAGCTCCATGCCGAAACGCAGATCCGGCTTATCGGAACCAAAACGGTCCATCGCCTCACGCCAGGTCATACGCTGGATCGGAAGCTGCAGATCATAGTTGCAGATCTCCTTAAAAAGCTTCTTTAACAGACGCTCATTGACATCCAGAACGTCCTCAACGTCAACGAAGGAAAGCTCCATATCGATCTGGGTAAACTCAGGCTGACGATCCGCTCTTAAGTCCTCGTCACGATAGCAGCGTGCCAGCTGGAAGTAGCGGTCATATCCAGAACACATCAGAAGCTGTTTTAACAGCTGCGGAGACTGCGGCAGTGCATAGAAGCTGCCCGGATGTACACGGCTCGGTACCAGGTAGTCTCTCGCGCCCTCCGGAGTACTTTTAATCAGAGTCGGAGTCTCAATCTCAAGGAAGCCTTCCTCTGCTAAGAATGCACGGGTCAGGATAGCCACGCGGCTTCTTGTCATCAGGTTTCTCTGGATATCCGGACGTCTCAGATCCAGGTAACGGTATTTCAGGCGAAGATCCTCTTTGGTCTTGGAGTTCTCCTCGATCGGGAACGGCGGTGTCTCAGACTCTGCCAGAATGCGGAGGTAATCCGCGCGGATCTCAATCGCACCTGTCTTTAAGTTTTCATTTACTGCACCGGAACGTGCCTCTACGCGTCCGGTTACGGCGATAACGAACTCGCTTCTCAGCTTCTCAGCCTTTGCAAAGCTCTCTGCACCGCAATCAGACTCTTCGAAGATCAGCTGCAGGATACCGGAACGATCCCGCAGATCCACGAAAATGATGCCGCCTTTATTTCTGCTCTTCTGAACCCAGCCCATAACGGTTACTTTCTCGCCGATATTGGCAGTTCCCAGCTCGGTACAGCGATGGGAACGTTTCAGTCCTGCCATAGATTCTGCCATGATAGTATTTCCTCCGTTTTATAATTAATTTTATCTGAAAAATTGAAATAATTTCAATATTTTTTTCTTCCCTCTGGGCCTTGCCCAACCGGGAACGGGGTATATCAACTTGAATGCTTTTCTTACTTCAAGCTGTCCTTATAAAATTCCACAATCTCCTCGTAGCCGTCCTTCGCCAGCTGCTCCTTCTGGAATTTCTTGTTCTTGTTCATCTGTGCGACTGCCACGCGGGTGCCGTTAGCGCGCTCTTCCTGTGCTTTCTTTAAGACGGCACGGAACTGCTCGCCGCTTAAACCTTTCTCATACAGGAATGCTTTCTTGCCGGCTGCCTCCGGTACTTTGAAACCGGAATCCATCAGGATCGTGATGATACGCTCAAAACCGATGGAGAATCCGCACGCCGGTGTATCGACGCCGGTAAATTTGCCGATCAGCTTGTCGTAACGTCCGCCGCCTGCAACGGAGCCGCCGAAGCCTTCCATGGAAACCTCAAAAATCGTTCCGGTATAGTAGCCCATACCGCGCACCAGCGTCGGGTCAAATTCAAGACCGAATTCGATGTCTGCAACCGCTTTAACAGTCTCCATGATCGTTGCCAGATTCTCTGCCTTTGCCGGATCCATCACGCCGGAGAGCTTCTCGCCCAGCGCGCGGACGCCTGCCGCATCGTTCTGAATCTCTGCCAGAAGTCCGGTGTATTTCTCAACCGCCTCTGGCGCATAACCTTCCGCAAGCAGCTCTTCGCGGACACCGTCCAGACCGATCTTATCCATCTTATCGAGAATGATAAATACCTTATCGGTCTCATTTTCCGGGAATCCGCTGTAATCTGCCATGCCCTTTAAGATCGCACGGTCATTGACGCGGACAGTGTATGCCTTGTCCGGGCAGATGCGCTTCAGTGCCTTGGTAAGCGCCAGAATCTCCTCGATCTCAGCCAGGTTTGTCGCATCACCTAAAATATCGATATCACACTGTACAAACTGACGGAAACGCCCCTTCTGCGGACGATCGGCACGCCATACGCTTCCGACCTGCAGCGCCTTGAACGGCGCTGATAAATTAGCAGAATTGTTTGCATAATAACGGCTGAGCGGCAGAGTTAAGTCATAGCGGAGACCACCGTCTACGACATCTGCCTCTGTCTGTGCTGCCTCGACGTTCAGCTTCTCGCCTCTCTTTAAAATCTTGAAGATCAGCTTCTCATTGTCGCCGCCCTGCTTGCTAGTCAGGTTCTCAATGTGCTCCACGCACGGAGTCTCGATCGCCGAGAAGCCGTATCCGCGGTAGGTATCTTTGATGATATTCAGCACATAATCCCGGATCTCCATCTCGCCCGGAAGAATGTCCTTCATGCCTGTAACTGGTTTTTTCTTTAAAGCCATGTGTCAAACTCCTTCTATGTCTTTCTGCGACCATATTTCCCGCGCAAAGAAAACTTCACTTTTCCATGCTGGAAACTGGATTTTTATGTTTCTCTGTTACAAAGTGTTTTTCTGCATCTGACACCCTGTATCTGTGAATTTTTCGTTTTTACTCTCTTCGTCCAAGCAGCTTCTCTTTCCGCCCGATCATCTCATCGATCCGTTCGATATACTGCTCAACTTCCTTGACGTTCTCCGCCCTCTCAATCCGGTTTTCTGCCGGGAAATAAACCTTGGTGGTCGTTCCCGCACCGCAGGCGGCGATCGTCTGTTTTTCTTCCATAATCAATATATTATAGAGACATTCCTTGCCCGGAACCGCATAACCGACATTTTCAAAATTGCCCGCCATATTTTTCTGGCGGTAGAGATAGTACGGTTTCAGTCCCATCTCCTCGGCATACTGCGCGGTCAGGTCAATCATCTCCTGTGTATTGACAATCTTCAGATTTCCGTAGCGCTCCTTATAGATATTCAGGCGCGCCGCGCGCTTGATCGCCAGCGAATGCACCGTCACGCTGTCCGGTCTGAGTGCCTTGATCTCCTCCATTGTCTGGCGGACATCGTCGATCGTCTCCTCCGGCAGACCCACGATCAGGTCCATATTGATATTGTCAAATCCCAGCTCCCGCGCCAGCAGGAATTTTTCCTTCACATCCTCCACCGTATGACGGCGTCCGATGAGGTCAAGCGCCGCCTGCTTCATCGTCTGCGGATTGATGGAAATACGGGAAATGCCGTGATTCCGGAGCACCTGCAGCTTTTCGCGCGTGATGCTGTCCGGACGTCCCGACTCAACGGTAAATTCAACTGCCTGTTCTACTGGGAATAATTCTTCCACCTTTGTCAGGATCTCATCCAGATCCTGCGGATTTAACGAGGTCGGTGTGCCGCCTCCAAAATAGATGGTCGAAAGCGGGCGATCCTTCATCTGCTCCGCCACATATTCCATTTCCTTAAAAAGCGCCTCTTTGTAGAGGTCCATCCGTTTTTCCCATTTCACAATCGGAAACGACGTAAACGAACAGTACAGGCAGGTCGTCGGACAGAACGGGATTCCCACATATAGGCTGTACCCATTCTCATAATCGATCGTGGACAGCAGGCGTCTCTCGCGCTCCGCCACGTCGATGCTCAGATCGATCTTTTCTTTGCTGGTGAAATACGTCTCGCGCATATAGGTCTCGATCTGCTCGTCCGTCCAGCCATCATACAGCTTCGTGAGCGCAATCTTCGTCGGACGGATGCCGGTAAGCGTTCCCCACGGAAGCTCTCTGCCGGTCTGGGCACTCAAAAGACGGTATAACGTCTGTTTGATCTCATTTTTCGTCTCAAAACGGTTGGAAAAATCCGGATAAATCAAAGCAAAGTGAACGGCTTCTTTCTTCACCGGCGTCACATCCAGTGAAAACGAGTTTCCGTCCCGGACTCCCCGCACAATCAGATCCGCCTCCCCGGCTTCCTCTTCCTTGTGCGTAAATGTCTCGCCCGGATAAAATGCCATCAGGAGCTCACGGATATCCTGTTCAAAGGACGCGTCATTTAACAAAATCGCTATCATGCTTCGCGCCCCCTGTATCCCGCCAGCGGATTGTACTGTTTTTCGTCGGCGATCGTCGTATATCCCATATGTCCCGGATATACATTCGTATCATCCGGCAGGTTCAGAAGGATATCTGCCACCGAATGAATCATCTGACGTCCGCTTCCAGTCGGGAAATCGATGCGTCCGTAAGAACCTTCAAATAAGGTATCTCCCGAAAACAGCACCTTCTCTGATTTTACATAATAACAACAGGAACCTTCCGTATGCCCCGGTGTATGAAGCATCTGGAACGTGTAGCCCGCTGCCTCGAACGTCTCTCCATCCTTCAAAAGCATATCCGCTTTCAGATGCAGACCGCCGCCCTGAAACTGGACGGACAGGTTCTTATCCGGATCCGCCAAGACCGCCTGCTCCTGCTCACAGGCATAAACCGGCACGCCCAGATCCCGTCTCAGCTCTTCCATCGCCGTCACATGGTCAAAATGTCCATGAGTCAGCAGAATCGCCTTTGCCTTCGCTCCGGTCTGCGCCAGTGCATCCTCGATCCGCGCCGCCTCATCGCCCGGATCGACAATCACCGCTTCCTTCGTCTCCGGATGCACCGCAATATAACAGTTCGTCTGGACCATTCCCACGATCAGCCGTTTTATCTCCATCTTTTCCTCCTAATAATATGTGAAACTTTCACAGGGTGTAAGTACCTGTGAAATATAGAGAGAACCGCTTATCCGGCAGTTCTCTCTATATCTAACACTCCTTCAATCTGTCTGAGTTTATCAGATAATTTATTTAATTCCTCAATTCCGTGAATATCGAACGTCATGACGATCGTCGCCTTGCCCTGCTTGCTCGTCCGCACATTCATCGAGGTAATGTCGATCTGGCGCTCGGTAAATACCTTGGAAATATCCACAAACATGCCAATGCGGTTGTTCGCATAGATCTTGATTTCGGTGGAGTATTTTTCCGTGCCCGTCTGTGCTTCCGGCTGCTGCCACTCGGCTTCAATCAGGCGCTCACGCTCTTCCTGCGGCAGATTCATCACATTGATGCAGTCCGTCCGGTGGATCGAGATACCGCGTCCCCTTGTGACAAATCCGACGATCTCATCGCCCGGAACCGGGCTGCAGCACTTCGAAAAACGAACCGCCAGATCGTGGATTCCCTTGACAACGATACCGCTCTTCGACTTCCCGGCTGCGATCACCGGAACCTTGTTTCCATCCGACGCCATGTTATCGAGGATCGTCGTGTCGGTTACTTCCTTCTTTAACTTCTTGTTGCGCTCATCCAGCATCTTGTTGATGACCTGTCCCTCTTTGAGGGCGCCATGTCCGATCGATGCCAGAACGGAATCCCAGTCACGGTACGCATAGCGCTTCATGACCTTTTCCATATATTCCGGTTTATTTAACTCTGAATAATTGATGTCCTTCGCCTTACAATATTTATCCAGAAGCGCACGGCCGCGCAGGATATTGTCCTCTTTCAGCTCGCTCTTGAACCACTGGTTGATCTTATTCTTCGCCTGTGTACTCTTAACCAGTTTCAGCCAGTCGCGGCTCGGTCCCTTGGAATTCTGGGAGGTAATAATCTCGACACGGTCACCATTTTTAATGACATAATCGATGTTGACCAGTTTTCCGTTGACACGGGCACCAACCATCTTGTTGCCGACCGCACTGTGGATCGAATACGCAAAATCGATCGGGGTGGAACCGCTCGGCAGGTTCTTGACATCGCCCGTCGGGGTAAAGCAGTATACATCATCCGTAAAGAGGTCCAGATCACTCTTTAAGAGACTTAAGAACTCTTTATTATCGGACATATCCCGCTGCCATTCCAGGATCTCACGCAGCCAGGAAAGCTTTGCCTCGGCGCTGTCAATCGCCGCCTTGCTGCTACCGCTCTCCTTATATTTCCAGTGTGCCGCGATACCATACTCAGCGGTACGGTGCATCTCATAGGTGCGGATCTGAATCTCAAACGGCTGTCCGCTGCTGCCAATCAGAGTCGTATGCAGCGACTGGTACATATTCGGTTTCGGCATGGCAATATAATCTTTAAAACGTCCCGGAATCGGTTTGTACATCTCATGGATGACACCGAGCGCTGCATAACAGTCTTTCACGCTCTCCACGATAATCCGGACCGCAAAAATATCATAGATCTGATCCAGCGTCTTGTCCTGGTTTACCATCTTTTTATAGATGCTGAAGAAATGTTTCACACGGCCGTCTACCTTGGCTTCGATGCCCGCATCGTCCATATGTTTCTTGACTTCATCCATAATCTTATGGATAAACGCCTCCCTGGTGTCCTTACGGAGCGCCAGTTTTTCGGACAATTCTTTGTAAACCTCCGGCTGGAGATATTTGAGAGACAAATCATCCAGCTCGGTCTTGATCTTGGAAATACCGAGACGATCAGCAATAGGCGCGTAGATATCCATCGTTTCACGCGCCTTTTCTTTCTGTTTTTCCGGCTTCATATATTGAAGCGTCCGCATATTGTGCAGACGGTCTGCCAGCTTAATCAGGATAACCCGGATGTCCTTCGCCATCGCTAAGAACATCTTACGCAGGTTTTCCGCCTGAATCTCTACTTTATCGATCGTCCACGAGATCTGGGTCAGCTTGGTAACGCCGTCTACTAAAAGTGCTACCTCCTCGCCAAAGATCGCCGTGATCTCCTCCTCTGTCATGACCGTATCTTCCACGACATCGTGCAGGATACCTGCCACCAGAGTCTCTTTATCCAGCTCCAGATCCGCCAGAATGATCGCCACACAGAGCGGATGGATGATATACGGTTCACCTGATTTACGCCTCTGGTCCTTGTGTGCGTCATACGCGATCTGGTACGCTTTCTCAATCATGCTGATGTCATCCGACGGATGGTACTTGCGAATGGCGGCAATCAACTCATTATACAGTACCTCCGGACTCGTAAAATCCGCCGGCGCTTCAATTTCCTGATCCAGCTTTTTTATTTTATCCAAATTTCCCATATATGCCTCCTGACCCTTCCGTAGATAACTGAAACGCCTGCCGTTCGGAATCCGGAAAGCGGTTCACGCAAATGAAATAAAATATTATATAGAATACCCCTATTATACGAATATTTGACAAAAAATGCAACGGCAAACTATTTTGTTACGGTTCACGCATACGTGCCCAGTAACGGAATTTGCCGTGGCTTCGCATTTCAATACGGCAAATTCCTGCTGTCACCACATTTTCTTACGGCACTTTCGGTTCCAAAAGTGCCTACCCGTGAACCGTTATCTATTTCCCCTCATAGGTAATTAGGGCATCCACCGCATATCCGTTCAGTTTTTCGCGTCCCTTTAAGCCTGCCAGCTCCATCACGCAGCAGATTTTTACAACCTCGCCGCCCATCTTCTCGATGAGCTTGACAATCGCCTCGGTCGTTCCGCCGGTTGCGATCAGGTCGTCAACGATAACTACCTTCTGTCCCGGTTTAATGGCATCCTCATGCATCTCCAGAACCGCGCTGCCATACTCCAGATCGTAGCTTACAGATACCGTCTTGCACGGCAGTTTGCCTTTCTTGCGGATCGGCACGAATCCCTTGTGCATCGCATATGCAACCGGCACGCCGAAAATAAACCCGCGGGACTCCGGACCAACCACGATATCATAATCCACACCCTCTAAGGATTTCTGGATTCCGTCGATCGCAAGCTGCAGTCCGTCTGCATCCTGTAAAATCGTAGTAATATCGCGGAAAATGATACCCGGCTCCGGGAAGTCCGGAATGCTTCTTACATATTCTTCCAGCTTTTTCATGATTTTAACCTCTTTTCTATAAATTTTGTATCTCAATTTCTCAGTTTTAAATCGCCATCCGGCTCTTTTTCCACCTTTCTTCTCATTTTTGCAGAAGTTTTCCCCTGCTTCTTCTTCCTTATATACATAGAAGCCACAATCACCGCCAGCACAAACAGCGCACCTCCGCTGATCAGCAGTCCCTCATGCAGTCCCTGCGGATAATATCTGAGTTCCACCGTATGGGTTCCCGCCGTCAGTTCCACGCCGGTAAATGCCTTCCAGACCGGACGCGTGATAGCTTCTTTTCCATCCACCGTGACCGTCCAGCCCTCGTCATACGGGATCGTGAGGAACAGCGTTCCGCCCTCGCCCGCGTCGATCGTGCCCTTCATCGCCTCCTCGCCCAATGTTTCCAGTTCAAATGGATGCTGGTTGAGGCGCTCATAGAGCGCACGCAGCCCGGCTTCGTCAAAGCGGTACGCGCTCGCGTCCATGCTTCCGGCACTGTCATTGCTCTCCAGCAGAATCAATGTGCCTGCCTTCACATATCCGGTTTCCACCAGATACCCGCGTTTCAACGTATCAATGCTGCGGCCCTCCCCGCCGACATCCAGTTTAACCGAATCAATCTGACGGTTTGCGACACTTATATAATACTCCCCATCTTCCGGTGCTGTAAAGGAAAAACGATTCCCCTGCTCCTCCCCGTCCGTGAAAATCAGGCACTCCGGCACGCCCAGCACATCCGATAAATCGTTCTGGACATCCGCCGGCGAAGAAAGATCGCGCTTCCAGCCCGTTTCCACTATGTCCGGCAGGATAAAGCCGAGCGGCAGCGTCCACGGATTCTCATAGAGGTACGTGTCACCTGAAAATGCATAGAGCGACAGGCGCGGATTGTCCTGCTTGCCCTCATAGAGTGCATATTTGATTGAAAATAACGAATCCACCAGCGGCGTACTTCCCACGATGCTGTATGCGTTCGTCGAACCTTCGCAGCCCATCTGTTTGAAGAAATCCGTCACCCCGGCATTTGCCACCGATGAAAACAATGATACGGATGGAAAATGCATCCACGCGCCATCATTTTTCGTGCGCGCATTCGTTTTATCAATCCGGTAAAATTCCGTCTTTTTGAGCGGCTCTGTCACCGCTGCAACATCCTGATTGTCTGCCACATAATCAGTCCGGCTCGTCGTCGGAATGCTCGTTGCCGCCATATTGGCAAGCGCCTCCACACTTACCAGCGCCATCGCCAGAAGCGCCGCCGTGAACGCGAAATGTTCTTTATTTTGATAGAAATAAAAGACGCCCAGATATAGCAGCAGAAGCACCACTGCCACATACCAGACAACTGGCTCAAACGCATCGTCCGTCACCAGCTTTTCTGCCAGAATCACGTAGCCAATCGCGGCGGACGTCACCCCGGCAAACTTCCGTTTGGATATTTCATCCAGATATAGATACGCCCGGAAACACATCGTCAGCACCAGCGCGATATAGATAAACGACTGGCGGCACGGCAGGCTGTTCGGGTAATGGAAGCCATGCCAGATAAAATTCAGCACGTTGAACGAAAAGCTGGCATAGAAAAAGAGCAGCAGCACACCGTACACAACCTTTTCCCGGATCGCAATCCGGCGGTTCAGAAAATACAACCCCATGAAAATGTAGACTGCCACGCCGCAGTAGAGGTTCGGCCAATGGTCGAGTCCCGTCTCCACCTGTACATTTCCGATGTGCCGCGCGATCATGTCAAAGATCGGGAAGTAGATTTCCAGTGTGGTCGGAAAATTAAAATCGCCAGACGCCGTACTCTGCAGCGCCGCAATCTCCGGAAGAAGCACCGCAGCCGCCAGCGCACCCGCCAGAAGCGAATACACACCAAACAGGAAAAAGCTGTGCAGACAATCTTTCCATCCCGACCGTTTCTCCAGAAACAGGAGCGCCACATAGTAAATCACCATGAAGAGGCATATCATAATTGATATATAGTAGTTGGACAGGATTGAAAGTCCCAGCATCAGACAGTAAAAAAGCCCTTTTTTTTCGCGCACCAGCCGCTCCAGGCCGTGCAGGATCAGCGGCAGCAGCACGATGCAGTCCAGCCACATGATATTCCAGCTATACGCCGCCATATAGCCGGACAGCGCATAGAATACGCCGAAATAGCACGCTCCAAACTTCTGTGAACCCGTGTGCTTTTTCAGGTACCACGCCATCGAAAGACCCGCCAGACCGCTCTTGAACACGATCATGTAGGTCATAAATTCGATAATCAGGGACGACGGGCATAACAGCAGCAGCCAGTTGAACGGGCTCGCCAGATAGTACGCATAGAGCGCGGCAAAGTTTACGCCCATGCCGACATCCCAGCTGTAAAGCAGGCTCTCGCCACTTAAAAGCTTATGCCGGAATTCCGAGAAAAACGGCGCATACTGGTGGTACATATCCGTCCGCAGGAAGCTTTCCTGCCCAAAGGGGAAAATACCGCGGTATGCAAAAATCAGGATCAAAATCACCACCGGCAGGAAAAATGCCGCCAGGAGATCATCCGACGGACGGAAAACCGCAGCCAGGCGGCCCATTCCGCGGGGTGATTTCTCTGATTCATCCCACTCATCTAATTCATCTAATTCTTCCTGCTCCCAGTCATCATCATTCAACTCATTAACGACATCTGCTCTGGACTCTGAAAGTTTAGATTTTCTGGCATCTTCTTCCTGTCTCCAGGCCGGCATTCGTTCAGCGTGTCTCATATCTGTACAGGCGGTCTCCGAATCCACGTCCGCACCTTCCCGCTCGTTCTCATACTCCTCTATTTTCCCCGTTGTTTCCGCTCCCGTAAGCTCCCTGAGTGCTTCTTCCAGTTTACTGGAACTTTCGTCTCGTTCTCTTTGCTCCATCTTCCCTCCATCCAGAATCCTGTTCAGGCGGCGTTTTCTCTACTCTTTCCGGCTTTTCCGGTCTGTCTTCAGCATCCATTTCCGCTGTCATTTCCCCACACAGCCCTATTTCGAGGATTCTTTCTTTTTGAAAATAAATAATTTACTGCAAATATAATTCAGCACCAGCGAAATCGCTGATACCACAATCTTACAGATCATATCCTGTTTGATTCCCATACCGTCTACCATCACGATCATCGCCACATACGTGAACACCGATGTGAGAATGCGGCAGGAGAAAAACGAAGCCATTTCCTTAAGAAGATATACAGGGCGGAAATTGTAGCTTCGGAATACCCAGATCTTGTTTGTCACATATGCAAACAGGATCGCCGCCGCCTGACAGCAGATCGTCGCCATACGGTAGTTCATGCCGTTGTGGCGGAAAACCGCATAGGAAATCCAGTCCACCAGCGTCGTCAGAACGCCGAATATCAGATATGATATCGTCTCCCTGTTTACAAACTTTCCCCAGATCAGGGATAGCTTTTCCTTTATCATCACTTTTTCTCCGAAAAAAGAATTGTATGGGCAGCGGTCCTTCGACATACCCATACAATTCCTGTACTTCTTGGTTTAATATTACATTTCCTCTAACAGCTTGTTGACACTGACCAGCTTGACGCAGAGTGCAAACAGCTCGGTTGCAATGATCAGATCCTGCAGCGGCGGATAAGATGGAGCAATACGGATGTTGCGATCCTCCGGATCCTTGCCATATGGATAAGTTGCACCGGCTCCGGTCATGACAACGCCTGCTTTCTTGCACCTCGCAACGATCTCCTTCGCACAGCCGTTCAGTGAATCAAAGGAAATGAAGTAGCCGCCGTGCGGTTTTGTCCAGGTACCGATCTCCAGTCCGCCCAGCTCGCGGTCGAGAATGTTCTCAACTGCCTCGAATTTCGGGCGCAGGATGTTGGCATGCTTTCTCATGTGCTCTACCATGCCGTGGATATCCTTGAAGAAACGCACGTGGCGGAGCTGATTCACTTTATCATGACCGATAGTCTGAATCTTTAACTGTTTCTTGATATCATCCAGGTTATTGTGGGAGGTTGCGATTGCCGCAATACCGGAACCCGGGAACGTAATCTTGGAGGTTGAAGAGAATTTGTATACCATATCCGGGTTGCCGGCTTTCTTACATTCTGCCAGAATCTCCAGCACATGATCCTGCTCATCATCGTATAAATGGTGGATGCCATAAGCATTGTCCCAGTAAATACGGAAATCCGGAGCTGCCGGATGCATGCGTGCCAGACGGCGGACAGTCTGATCGGAATAGGAATTACCGGTCGGGTTGGAGTATTTTGGAACACACCAGATTCCCTTTACGGTCGGGTCGGTGGTCACATACTTCTCCACCAGATCCATATCCGGACCATCTGCGGTCATCGGAATGTTGATCATCTCGATACCAAAATATTCAGTAATGGAGAAATGTCTGTCATATCCCGGTACCGGGCACAGGAATTTAACCTTGTCAAGCTTGCACCACGGGGTATTTCCCATAACGCCATGAGTCATAGAACGGGAGATGGTGTCGTACATTACGTTCAGGCTGGAGTTTCCATAGATAATGATATTGTCAGCCGGAACCTCGATCATATCCGCTAACAGCTCCTTCGCCTCGCTGATACCGTCCAGGCCGCCGTAATTGCGGCAGTCTGTCCCATCTTCGCAGGTCAGATCACTGTCGCTGCTCAGTACGTCCATCATTCCCATCGATAAATCAAGCTGCTCTGCACTTGGCTTACCGCGTGACATATCCAGCGTCAGATTCTTGCCCTGAAACTCCCGGTACTGATCGCTCAGATCACGCTTAAGCTCCAGAAGTTCTTCTTTCGTCATCTCGCTATAAGGCTTCATCCTTCAACATCCTCCTTGTTTCTCTTATTTATTTCATCATAATTTCATAATCTGCTTTTCATCCAGCTCCCCTTGTTCAAGGGTTCGAAGCATCTCATCTAAGCATCGTTATAATAATAACATAGGTACAAAGGGCATGACAAGCATTAATTTGTTATGTCAGCACATAAAATTTGTTATATGGTACCGCTTGGTTTTTCCGATTCGGTGCCTTTCACGGACACCAAATTATAATAAAAACATGATGTTCCCCCTTCTTTCATATACTTATGAAAATATATCTTTCAGGTCACATCATGTTCATTCATTTTCCCATGCATTCTGTTCCATCACGTTTCCGGCACATCATTTCCCCGCTGCTGGTTCCCGCCCTGTTTGCCATCTCTTTCTTCGCCGGGCAGACTGCCGCGCATTTCCTGCGCCGTCCATCCGGGCACACGGTTTCAGCGCCTGTTATCGCCTGTGGCTCGCTCCCGCCTGCCTTTGATTCCGGTTCGATTCCGGTTTCCGCAGATGGAAACTGGGGACTTGGATTTCCCAGTCCAGGGCAGACACCGGTCGGCAATGCCTCCGCCGACACTTTAAAAAATTTTGATGCTTTCTATGTAGGCGATACCTCCAAGCCCGTCATCTATCTGACCTTCGATGCCGGATATGAAAACGGCTGCACACCTGCCATTCTGGAAGCACTGAAAAAACACCATGTCCCGGCAACCTTTTTCGTCGTCGGCAACTATCTCGAAACCAGTCCTGAACTGGTAAAACAGATGATCGCAGAGGGTCACACCGTCGCCAACCACACGTATCACCATCCCGATATGTCCCGCATTTCCGACAAAGCAGCATTTGAAAAGGAGCTGACTGCCCTGGAAACACTCTACCAGTCCGTCACCGGGCAGACAATGAAAAAATATTACCGTCCGCCGCAGGGCAAATACAGTGAATCAAACCTGCAGATGGCAAAGGAGCTCGGCTACAAGACCTTTTTCTGGAGTCTCGCCTATGTGGACTGGATGCAGGATCAGCAGCCATCCAAAGAAGAAGCATTTTCCAAACTTCTGACGCGCATCCACCCCGGCGCGATCGTCCTTCTGCACAGCACTTCGCAGACCAACGCTCAGATTCTCGATGAACTTCTGGCAAAATGGGAGGAAATGGGGTATCAGTTCGGGCAATTAGATGAATTATAAAATTATACCAGCAGCATTTTCCGGATAAACGAAAGGATCGCGCCTCCGATACTGCAGAACAGCAGAAATCCGTGGTTCGCATTGATCGCCTCCAGCGCCGCATAGCCGCCGTCCACAATCGGCTGTAAGCTGCCCGCATTCTTCGGCATCAGGTACGCTGCCGGACCGGCTACTAATACCAGAACAAGGATGATTATAAACGGGATAAATCCGCGCCCCGTATCGTATTTTTGCAGCCGTACTTTACCACCCGCGTGCTTGCCTGACAGAATCCACAGGCACCAGATCGCGCCCATCAGTACCAGAAATACGCCAATCCCTACATACAGCCCCAGACCATAATTTTCCTCGGTAATCATAGTTCCGATATAGCCCAGATCGTCGCCGCCATACCGAAATGCCTTCGCATTCGCCCAGGTGATTCCCGCCATCAGAAGAAAGCTGGCTGCCTGCATCACGCGCGCCATCAGCACAACCACGCCGGTTACTCCGGCTGCCGTCACATCCAGCACGGACGGACCGTCATTTGAGTCACTCTGTGTATGCGCCTCACTGCGCTCCGCCGCCCGTCTGGTGCGCTCTGCCTCCCGGGACTGGCGTTCCAGTTCCCGCTGATGGCTGCGCTCCATCCGGTTTTTCTGACGCTCTGAGCGCTCCCGCTCCGACTCCAGAGCATGAAGGCGTTTTTCCATCTGCTTCTGCTGTTTTGCATCCCGCTTATCCTCTTTCGCGCTGGAAGAAGAACGTCTCGCGTCCTGTCGTCTGCGCGATGCCGCCTTTTTCTCATCCGATTCCATCCGAGCTGGATTCCGCTGTTCTGAATCACCGTCGTCATAGCTATTTTCCGGCTTTCTTCCCACCGTTTCCTGTTCTCGGCGTACTGTATCATTTACAAGCGGAGTTCCGCAGTTACTGCAAAAATTTCCAACTGCTTCCTGTCCGCATTTTGGACACTTCATTCTATGTTCTCCTTCCTCCTGTCTCTTATACACATCTCCGAGCCC
>OWIY01000389.1_pt1 | contig 15502 bp, 10 predicted proteins | sample 1732841 | NCBI WGS metagenome assembly OWIY01 (sample SAMN05065760, study PRJEB22554) | human gut metagenome | biome: ENVO:2100002; feature: ENVO:00000062; material: ENVO:00002003 | host: Homo sapiens | place: USA | reverse complement strand
ATATCAGTTCATTATAAAAATCTTAGATTTTTGTCTTGACAACTGAGCCACTATAGAGTACGGCAGACATAAGAACTAACTGTTGTTTTGGGATTAATCCCAATTTAATATCTGTGATAAGTAATTCATATAAAGAACCTCTACTCTTATCATCAAACATATGGCTTTCATCAAAAATATATAAATCTAAAGATTGAAGATATTCATTATCATGATGGAAAATGTATTGTAACTTTTCTGGAGTACAGACAAGAATCTGCTTTTCAGTATTTCCTAATAACATGTTTATAAAGTCATCTTCTAATACATCAGAAAATTGATTTATTGATACTTCCTTAGGAAAAGCCATTTTCATATCATATGTAATTTCATTACATAAAGATCTCAATGGAGCCACTATTAGAGCTTTACTTCCCCGTTTAGCCAGAAACATAGACCAGATAATAAGCTCAATACTCTTTGTTTTTCCAACACCGGTAGGGAGCTGTACTATAGCATTTTTACCTTGAAGTATCTTTGATATTCCTACCAATTTTTGAGATGCCCATAAAAGATTTATAGACGATTTTCTTTCAAAATATACTTCCCAATTTTTTATGTCAAGTGCGGAATACATAGGCAATAAAATACGTGCAGAAGCATTACTAATCACTTTAGTTACTGCACAAACAATTTCTCCCCAAAACCAGGTCTGTGGTGAATACGAAGCATATATATATTCTCTATATTCCTTTACAATTTGCAAAAGTTCATTCTTATTTCCATCTTTCCAAAATTTTACAATAGCTTGAACGATTGTAAAATTGGAATTTCTCATGGTTTTACCCGTGAAAGCCAACGAAAACAGTTCATAAAGACATTCTTGTGAATCATCCACAATCTGATTAATGTTAACCTCTTTCCAAAGGACCTTGGCACTTCCAAAATTATTCATAAAAAAATAGGCAGTTGCTCCAGATAATGCAAAATCTGCATCATGAATTATTTGTTCACGAGATTGGAAAGCAGCATCGTAAAAGTCTGAACAGTAGTGTAAATTTCTATATGCTGTTTTTTCGTTTAAATTCTTATTCTCATTAATAGCCTCAGCACATTGAGAAATTGTAAGTACTGTCGGATAAGCTAAATCCCTATAATTAAGAGGAAAGCTAGGCCATTCTTTTTCAGGCACCTCGTATTCTAATAGTTTGACTTTTGCCTTTTGATACTTTAACATTAAAGAAGATTTGCTATTTTTCATTTCACCTCACACACCTATCGTATATTTTATGTGCCAAATCCATTAATTTTTTTCCGTGAACATAATAAATACCGGCATCACCCTTGAGACGTAGTTCGTCGCCAACTATTTCTGGTATTATCTTTTTAGTACTCTTATCACCAACTATTTTGGGTATTTCCTCAAGACTAGACATACCGGCAGCATAGTTTTCTAACTTATAGTCAACTAAGTTCTTTTTCTGAAAGCGTAAAATATCCTTAGCTTCATCCTGTCTATTCATTCTCTTAAGCTTTTTTCGCATATAATCCAAAGATTGTGATAATCTGTATTCATCCTTATTAGCATCTATTACTGCTTTTTCAATAACTTCTGTAGTAGTTTGAGTTAATCCGGCTTTAACTTCCAATGTAACAAGCATGTCTTTTTTGTCTGGTGTCTTATCTGGATTGTTAAATTTATAACCAATAACATCCGTACCATGTTCGGATACAGTCTTACCAGACATATTATCCATTCTACAACGTGGCACTTCAAAATCATATACGAACTCCAACAAATCTGAAAATAAGATTTCGCTTATACCATTTGAGCGTGCAGTTCCAGCCATTTTATTTTCTCCCCTCTGAGGAATAATATACTGCTTTAGATACTCCTCTGGAGTCATATCTAACTCATCACAGCTCTCTTTGAGATCTTTATCTGAAATATAATGCTTTCTTATATGAACAGCCCACGCATCAACTATTTCTTCATCATCTGTATAATCCAATTTATAACATTTAATTCGTTCTCCATTATCTAAAAAGACGCCATCTTCCTTTATTAACCACGTCAAATATGTTGGTCTTTCCATTTTTCCCTCAACAGTAATTTTTTATCTACATAATTTGTTCAAATCAACATCTATTCCTACATCTTTCATATTGTTTCCAAGTTGCATCTTCCATGCACCACTTGAATCCATTATTGTATATACAACTCCGCTTATGTCCCCAGGTGTCTCAACATCTCCCTTGACAAATGCACAAACTCTACTTCTTCCAAGTTTTCCGATGAGATATCCATGCTCAAAAACAACATTTTGTCTTGCTCGATACTTTTCCGTCTTAGCATCGTCATTTTTTGATCTTCCCAAATCACATTCAGTATATAAAACCACAGCAAATGCTACATCTGTATATTTTTCAATTTTTTCAATAATTGTCCGTCCACCATCAGGTTGCTCATGCAAAATGATGGCTTTAAATCCAGCCTTTTCTAATGTCCTAGCCATTTCTTGCTTAGCCTCGTTATCATGTCCATGAACAATAAATACCTCATTACTAATATGCATATTAGTACTATTCTCATTTTGCATATAACCACTCGATTGATTCTTTTTCGGCAGATTAACTGCAGGATATTTTAATGCTATGTAGGTCTCCATTTTGTTCATCAACTTTTTCAAATTATACTTCAATGTTTCTCCAGAAATATTTGGATCATAAAAATGCTGTTCGGGAAAATACTGATATAACCCTTTTCCAAAATCCGCAATTATTGAATCATACTTTCCCGTTATTTCATCATAAACATTTCTTCCATAATCCTCGTCATTTGGATTCTCTAAAAATGCTTTGCATCTATTAATATCTTCCGATAACATTTTTGCTATTACTCTATTTCCCATTGTATTTCCTTCCTCACAGACTTTTTCTCCTTCATATGTAGGTTTCAAAATATATGCCCAATTTTCTAACGTACTTACATCAAGCTTCTTCAATAGACCTTTATATATAAGAGCATCAATTTGAGTTTGCTTATATTGGGGTGAAGATACAGACACTTCTCCGCCATTTATGTCTATATCGGTATATATTTGTTTTAAAATTTTTCTCAAGCTATCGTCAATATCTACAATCATTCTTACTTATTCCCCCTAACGCTTTATATACAATATCTTTGGTCTTCTGATAGAACACAAAATTAAAGTTACGCATAAACTTTATCGGTACTGCTTCAAAATCTACTGCTGATAATGCCTTCGACAATAATATTTCTTTTGTATCACTACTATTGCCTGGCATCCATTTTTTTCAATCAAAAACTTGGTAAAATAGTTTCCGCTTTCTTAACCCTTAATCATGCTCCTCTTCCCAATAATCATAAGCCTCGTCATATCCATCATCAAATTCGTCTTCCCATTCCCCGGCAAAATCATCCGGATCATCATATTCATCTACATCATATGGATCACTGTTCCATTTTGAAGAAGAATTTCCTTTACTGCCAGAATTACTAGTTCCGCCAGAACTCCATCCGCTTCCAGTGTTAGGAAGATATCCTCCGCTAGAGGTATGAGCATTGCTATTTTGATCCTCTGATTTCTTGTATACCAGCTCGTCATTAGCAAAAACTCTTACATCATCATCGTCCCGGTTTAATGTATATTGATGGGTATTATCCTTTTTTATTGTGATATTGTTAAGCCTGTTTTCATCGCCAATAAAGACAAGGACTGTTTTTCCGTTCTCTGTAACCTTATGCTGATAATAAGCTCCACCCTCATCACGATTATCTTTCATGCAGCATTCATCATTCAGTAATTTGATAAATGATTGGAAATTGCCATTTTTTGTTTCACGTTCGTAAATTCTGTCAATTGAATCACTATAGTAGTCCAATACATAATATACACAATATTCATCTTGACCATAATCCCAGATGTTCCAATACTCATCAAAATAATCTCGGGTACAGGTGTCATAAGTCACTTTAAGATCTAACAGACCAGCATCTTGCATGTCCTCCTGAAGATTTTCAGCGTAAGAAACCATATATTCAGAAGCTAGTTTTTCGGCTTCTTTTTGCTCTTTAACTTTCTGCTCCTCTTCGAGTTTCTTCTGTGCCTGTTCTTGCTCTTCTTCCAATTGCACCATTTTCATGCTTCCCCAAATGACAACAAGTATTAAAATGGCGAAAGCAATAATGCTCATAGCCCATTTTGTTGCTTTCTTCATAAACAAATTTCCCTTCCTCATATCTTTCAGCTTATGCCACTAATAACAAAAATAAATTTGCCATTCATTGTCAAATCAATTTCTTATTTCTATGCAAAATTATATCATAAAACCATTAAAGTTTTTAGCTGAAATCAATATTTTTTTCTTTGTGTACATCGAGCTTTGTATTTAGGTTGATACAATTTAAATACTCTTAAAATGCCCTGTCTATAATTGCTGTATGATGATTTTCCAGGCGAACCCATTCTGTTTCATCATTCAGAACTGCTTTATGACCGGTATGCATACTGCAACGTGTTTTTCCCCAGATTCTGGTTCCAATATAAATCTCATTATCCAGAGAAGCTTGCCTGTATATCAATATCTCCACTTATGTTACGACCGGCAATCGAGAAGGATTTGAACGATGGGAAAAACTCAATAATCTGAAAGAGGCGGCTCGCGCTTTCAACTATCTTTCCGATAATAATCTGCTGAACTATGAGGATTTCCAACAGCATGTTTCTGATATTGATGCTTCTGTTAAAGCTGCCAATCGGAAAAAAGCTGAAATCAAAAGTGAGCTGAGCACGCAGAAAGTCATTCAGAAACACTGCGATTCTTACCGGCTTTGCCGTAAAGTGATTGAAGATTGCAAATCTGCTAAAAATCCAAAAGTATACCGGACCAAACATCAGGCAGAATACCAGCTCCACGATTCACTAAAAAAAGAGCTTCAGGATCTCGGTGTTACCAAAATCCCAAGCTCTAATAAAATTCAAAAGCGGATTGAAAATCTTGAATCTGAACAGACTGCTACCCTCCGGGAAAAACAAGAATTACAGAAAAAACAGAAAACCCTGAAGATCATTCAGCAGAATTTTACTGCGCTACTCGATGCTCCAGAGATCAGTTCAGACTTACTTCCGGCAAAAAGGAAACCTGTTTCTGTCACAAGAGATAAATAAGATTGCACAGGCAACTCACTCATTTTCTTCCAAATCTTCCCATGGTTTCAAACCCATTTCCTCCCAGGTGACACCATACGGTGCACCTCCGGAGGTGTTTACCTTTGGATTATGCCAGTTGTATAACTAAACGAAAAGACCGGGATTTCCCGATCTTCTCATATTATTTATGGACTTTTCTTTTACAAATACTAAATATGACTAAGGATATTCCCATTAAAGAAAGCCACATAATTACATTTGTATCGTCTCCCGTTTTTACATTTGGAGTGTGACTGCTATTATCACCTGATGGTTCTTCTGAAACTGGCGGTGTATTCGTGGTAATTGGTGGTATCGATTCATTTTTAAATTTAGGCTCTGCCGTTACATTCCAGATGATCTGACCGTCATAATTCCCCGGAACTGTTATGATAAAAGGTTCACTTTGATATACTTGATTGCCAATTTGTGTTTTTTGTGTCTGGATAAAAAGATACACTCCTTTTTCCAGATCTCTGTACATAACTTCTCCGTCTGAGTTGGTCTTTCCGGACATTCCCTTGATGCTGTTATCCTGTACATATTTTCCCAGTTTTTTTGCAGCTTCTGCCTGAGCGGAAGAATCATCAAAATCAAATATGACTCCAGACTTTGCAAACTCACTCACTAATGCCCATGAATTATTTTTATATGTTCCAACCTGATACATCGTAAATTCAGTATTACCTAGCTTATATACCGTGGTCTCATCTTCAACAGTTGCTTTTAATAATATACTTCCCAGATCATTCGCAGACACAGGTAACGGAATGAGGAGTAAAAGCATACACATCACACTGGCTATACACATATATATTCGCTTACGTTTACTTATTCTGCTCATGTTTTTTCTCCTTCCTGCGTTTATGAGATTTAATGATCACCCATATGATGATCAAAGCAACAATTCCAGCAATCAATAGAATCAAATTGAATGGGATTGTGCGCTGAAGACCAACTTCCTCATCTATCTTCTGTGCCTCTTCATACGGAATTCTAGTGCCACGTACAAGCAGTCTGTGCGTGTTAACTGCATAAGGAGTGCATGTGACCAGTGTTACATAATCCTTGCCCTTTTCAATCTGTAAAGAATCTGTATCTGATGGCAATACTGTCAGAATCTGATCCACCTGATAGGCAAAGGTATGGTGAAGAACTTTAATATAAAATACATCTCCAACCTCCATCTTGTTCAGGTCGGTGAATATCTTGGCATTCGCAAGTCCCCGGTGTCCGGATAATACCGCATGACAGCTCTCACTACCTATCGGAAGCGAGGTATTTTTCAGATGTCCTACCCCTGACTGCAGTACTTTTTCAGATGTTCCATGATAAACTGGAAGGACAACATCAAGCTTTGGAATATCAATATATCCCATCATTCCGGTATCATCAATTTTCAAAAGATTGTTATACACATCATCTTCTGTCTGGTTTTCATTGCTTTCTGAAAATGGATCTGCTATGGAACCAATTCCGATCAGGCTTTCGTTATATTCCTGTGCCTGCTCGATCATTGCATTCTCCTGTTCTTCCGACAAATGAGAAACTTCCTGTTCATAATCTGTAGCAATCGTTGTGCTATTCATCTGATTGATGTAATTGCTCACTACCGGATACAGGATTAAAGAAAATGCCGCCAGATATCCAATTCCTCTTAGTATTTTCACTATTTTTTTCATAATACCTTTCACCTTTTGTCTGTTTTTTCTGAAATACCCAGTCCACACTGGATATTTCAGAAAAAGCAGACATCCTCCCGGTGCAATACCGGGAAGATGAACTGTCTTTTTATCTATTCTTAAACTTCAGAATATCTTAGTTGTTTGCTTTCTTTTTGCCAAAAGCTTTGCTTGCTGTTAATGCACCGAAAAGAACGATACCAGCCAGTGTTACCATAAGGGCACCCTTGCTACCAGTAGATGGAAGCTGTGCACCTGTTTTGTTTTCTACAGCTACTTCTGGGGAATCAGTTGTATTTTTGATATCAGAACCTGTTGTTGTATTTCCATTGTATTTGTAATCTACTTTATAGCTTTCAAGTTTTCCATCAGTATAAGTTGCAGTAATCTTAACCTCGATATCGCTGAGAAGCTTGTTGTATCCTTCTGGTGCTTTTGTCTCTCTTAAGTAGTAAGTTCCGGCATCAAGACCTTTTACAAGAACTTTACCGTTGGTACCAGATACAATTATATCGGATTTGAAACCTTCTTCTGCAGCTTCCTCAGGTGTTGCCACACGGTATTCACCATCAGTTACTTTTTTAATGTTAACCTTGTCTCCAGCTACTTCACTATTTGCTTTGTAAAGCTCGAATTCTGCATTTTCAAGTCCAGTCTTATCATCTTTATTATTCTGATCTTTTAAATAATATTTGAAGATTGTGAAATTGAAAGTATGTACATCTACGATGCTTGGTTCAGATTCACCTTTGTTGTCTGTTCCCGGTTTATTACTATACTCAACGGTAGCAGAGTTCTTGTTTGCATCAAAACCAGTTACTGCATCTTTATTTAAGGTTGCTGTATAAGTTACTTTAATTTCCTGTCCTGCTTTATTTGCATTAGAAGCAAGGAAATTGTTCATTGTAATTGTAATGTTCTGTCCATCCTGTGTTAATGTATAAGTATTATCGCCAGTACCTGCAATAACATTCTGCACATTTTCACCTGATTCAACTGTCACAGAAGTAATTTCTTTAAAAGTAAGACCTGCGGATAATGTATCCTTGAAGTTAAATACATAAGAAGTATAACCTGTCATATCCGGCACTTTAGATGTCAGTGTGTAAGTCACTGTATCACCAATGTTGACATCATCTGCAATTTTGTCATTTACTTTTTTTACTACTGTCGGGTAATTGCTCTTCATGTTAACTGTAGCATCATTACCTGTAACGCTGACTAAAGAAGCTACAGATTTTACTGGTCCATTTCCAGGTGCTGTGGATGTATCTGTTGCACCTAATGGATAAACTACATAATATCCATATTCCAGATTATCAATTACTGTCTTTGTGTCTGCTGTATTTGCAGTTCTATGAGTAGCTTCTACAGCTGTTTTGGTTTCACCTGATGCACTAAGAATCCATCCCAGGATATCTTTTGCAAACGTTGCACCTTTACTTCCATCATCGCCGACCTGTTCTTTAACATAGTTATATGCCGCTTCACTTAAAGCTTCGCCAGATAAACCAGATAAAGGTGAACCATTCACTTCTTTTGTTTTGAAAAATCCTTCATATGCACTGTTCAGTGTATATGCTACCTTATCGCCGTTTTTTGTTGCTGTAAAAATCTGATACAGATCCAGAGTCTTTCCTGCTACTGTATTGTTAACTGTCAGTGTGCCTGTTGAAGCTTCTGCTGCAAATGCAGTCATGCTCATGGACAGTATCATGGTCATTGCCATCAGAACTGCCATAAATCTTGATACTAATTTCTTCATGTTCCTTTTCTCACTTTCTTTTGATTTTTTATTGGTTCGCTGGGGATTCTTTCAGCTTTTACGGTGGAAAATCCCCATGTAGCCATACCTCTCTCATGACTCTACACCCCTTTCCTACATCGTCTGTTTCCTTTTACGTCCGGTATAAAGCAGGAATGCTAACAACAAACCACCTGCTATGATGAACATCATGATGCCCTCGCCACCGGTATCCGGAAGCAATGCAAAATGCCGGTTAATAATTGTGAAGGTAAATCCATCTTTAGAGGTTTCGATTGTAGTTGTATATCCTTTTATTTCTGTTTCCGTAACGGAATATGTGTAATAGTGAATGATTTTATTTTCATCCGTCATATATGCTGGAAGTCCTTTGATGACCTCCTGCCAGGTAGATTTATTGATAGAACCTTTTATAATATGGTCCCAGGTTTCTGTCTGTTCTATACCGTTTGCATCTTTCCAGGTACGGGAGATTGTTACCGTAATGTTAGCCGGACGTTTTTCATCCAGATTATTTAGATCCTTCCAAACTTTATTGATTGTCAGCTTGATTAACTCATCACATGGATCCTGTGACTCGGATGGCTCCGGAGTATCACTTTCTCCTGTGTTCAATGTTGTTTTAGTATCTGCCATCAATACTGCTTTTGCTGGTGATTCATATGCTTTAAGCTCTGCTGTCGTAGACGAAGTATTATCTGTCAGCTTTGCATTTTGCAAAGTTTCATAGCTTTTTATCGAATTCATATGACCCAGCGTGTAAATATCCCATCCACTGGAAGTATCTTTTTCATATCTTAGATTTAGCTTGTCTGAACCCTTTTTGATTTGATCCAGCGCCACATCCAGCTTTCTGTAAATACGGTAATTGTTATTCTCGCCTTCCACCTTCTCCTGTGTGTTAGCTTCATATACAGAATCCAACTTACTCTTTCCGCTAAATGGACCGACAAGATCTTTTGTTCCACGAACCACATCACAGTAATACATGTTGTTGTTCTTTAAGAGCCCTTCATCATTGAATCCTACAAAGCCGCCACTTTGTCCAGCAGCTTTTGCAGAACCATCTTTGTCGTTTCCAGCTCCACCGGCATAGACATCGTATCCGTAGCTTACACCGTAAACGTTACTGTCTGTAATCTTCGTTCGGTTGGCCTTGATTAGATTTACACTGATATTAGATTTCGCATCATCATCATTCAAAAGTCCATTCTCGTTACATGGAAGACTGATGGATGAATCTCCTATTGTAATGATTGCAAGATCTGTCGATTGCTGCTTATCGTTTGACTTCTTTGACAATCCTACAGAAATGTCCAGTCCAAGCAGATTTACGTGAAGCAGTTTGCCATCATACAGCGCATCCACTTTGATAATTCCAAGATTAATCTTCAGAAGATCAGAATCCTGGAGTTTGTCCAGATATAATGCTTTTATAAGTTCATTGACAACCGAGAATATTACATTCACTGCTCCAGAATCCACTTTCAAGTCTGCAAGATAAGCAAAGCTTGTTCGTCCTGCAAATCCTCCGGCTGTTCCTCCAGATGCCACTTGTTTTAATCCAATTTTCTGATTGTTCGCATCACCTGCTGTGCAATTCGACATTCTAGCAAGATTTGCATATCCGATAAATCCACCGGCAATCTGCTCATCTCCACCAGTGCTTTGTACTGTATAACCATCATCGGTTCCTGTAACTGTACAGTCATCAATGTGAGAACCAAAAATATCCAGAACTCCAAGTGCTCCACCGAGCAACTGTCCTTTATTATCTCCAAGAACATCGATCTTATCTGCCTTAACCACTCCGCTCTTTCCAGAATAGCCTACAAATCCTCCGACACTATTTAAACCTCTTACATTACTTAAGTTCGTTACTTTACTGTTTTTCACAGAACCATTTAACAGTGAACCGCCAAAACCTCCGGCTGTTCCACTATATGTAACTTCATTGTTTTGACCAGATTTTTTTGCTTCATTTGCACTGACACTTAAACCGGCATCCTTGCTTCCGCTTACAGTTCCGTAATATACGTAACTTCTAAACGTATCCAACACATCGGTTCTACCAAGCTGCAACAGTTTATCTAGAAGAGAGGTTTGACTTCCTACACTGATATTGGCAACTCCGGCTACATCTGCAATTCCAAAGCATCCTCCGGCATATTCGCCTGCAACTACGGAACGGATATTCTGAGCAGAAATTCCTGCTTCTTCCTTATCCTTCTCGCCAAGTACAGTTCCCTCCAACATTCCGGCAAAACCTCCGGCTGCTTTTGCATAGGATGTATTGGCTTCTCCGTTTGAATGCGCTCCGTTTATGATGATTCCCCAGTTATCCCAGGATTCCACATCTGCATAACGGATTGTTGCAACTGTGGCATTTAATACTTTTATTAAATCTGCTGGTGTATCAAGCAGTTTCTTTAATAATTTACTTAAAAATAATCCTTCTCCAGCCAATGGGTCTACTGTTGCCACACTTCCTGGCCTTGAGCTTCCGACAAATCCACCGACATAGCTTCTTCCGTCAACTCGTCTTAGCTTTGTAACCTTGCAGCGTGCATCTTTTTCGCCCCAGATCTGTCCACCAATCAGTTTTCCTACATAACCTCCTGCATAACCGCAAGCTTCATTTTCAGAAGTATCATTTGACTGAACTCTAAGTCCACTCTGATATCCTTCCACAGAAGACTGCTTGATTACTGGAACAAATACATTAAGGACATTGATCATTTGTCCTAATGGCAGATCAATGTCAAGTATTTTAACACCACCAAGTAAGTTATCTTTTGTGTCATCTTTACCTAGGTCAGCAGCCCATCCAAGTGATGCAATTCCTGCAAAGCCACCTGCGTAATTTCCAGAAGCCGTTATAGTAAGTGCGTTATCTGATTTAACATTACAATTAACTGTAGACGCATTTGCCAATCCTCCGGCAAAACCACCAATATAACTTTCACCAGAGACAGACACAACTGCATTATTTAACGAACAATTTAGAATCAAACTTTCCGTATTCATCTTAGGAAGTTTTGTCTCTATATCCAATGCTCCTGATAGTGTTCCTTCAATTACATCATCACGAGCTAGACCAACAAATCCACCTACAAAGCTCTTTCCCTTAATTGTATTCGTACCACCTGTTACAGAACAATTCTCAACAATGGCGCCTTTTTGCATACCGATGAATCCACCGGCATATTCTTTATCGGATGCTGTAGAAATCGTTAAACCATTTATATTACAATTCATTATCTTCGGATTGATATATCCTGTTGGAATTAACTTATCTAAAGGAATTGCATTGCCCAATAGAATCTTAATTAAATCACCTAAACCTAAACCTGGAATGACATTTAAAATATTCGTTAATAATTTAACCAAGTCCCCTAAAGCATTCGATAATCCATCATATTGAGTTGAACCAACGGCATATCCAACAAAACCACCTGTATAGCCATTCACATTTTTTACATCTGCATTGTTGACCTCAATATTGGAAAATTCAACCTGTCCTTCAACTCGCCCAGCAATTGCTCCAGTTGATAAAGCTGTAGGATCTTTTTTACGAGCATCTAAAACATCGCCTAATGTTTTACCTAAATCAATTTTCACTTGACCAAAAGTTAAAATAAATGTTAATCCACTCAACAGTCCACCCAATAAATTTCCTAAAGTTTTTGTAAGTGTACTAACTAATGTAGATGGATAATATGTTTCATTTGTTGTTGTATGAACTTTTAGATTATCAAATTGAATATTAGATACCTTTACCAATCCTTTACTAAGACCAATATCCTTTTCACTTACTTCATTCGATATTGTAGAAAAGAAGCCAACACCCATTTGTTCACCAACATTAATTTTATCTGATTGATTTACAGTTACGTTTGAAATCACCGGTTTATCGATTGTGTTTATAATACCATCTTTCCATAGTCCACCTTGTTCTGTAGATTTAGCACCAATCAATGTGCCTTGGAAAGTAAGTGGTTTCCAATTCGAACTACCTAAATCAATATCACGGAAAATAATATAATTTGCATTCGATGAATACGTCTGTTCTGTCGCTTTGTCATAATCTAATTTTGGATCAATTTTTCCAGTTTTTTGATCAACACCACATCTACCTTTTGTAAGTCCACTAGCAGCGTTATCAACTTTTCCAATTTGATAATCCTTGTTTCCATTTTGATCTTTTTTTAAATCTGCATCTCCACTATAAAGCATAATAGGATTACCATTATCTGTATCTACTATCCAATTTGGTACGAGTACGCCTACATTTTTAGCTTGATAAACAGCACCTAGAACCTTTTCACCTGATCCAATTTTTCTTAATTGTTCCTCATTACCAATTAAGATATATGTTTTATCACCAATTGTTTTTACAACCTGCCCCTTAAAGTCACGTCCTTCAGTATTTGTTGTATCAGGATCTATGCTCAATTGATCCGCTACTAACTCCGGCTTATCTGAACTGAAGTTCTTTGAAATGACATAATTATGATCTTTACTGTAAGTTAAATAATCCTTGTCTTCACCATTTGGATAAATCATCTGCCCCATACCAAACTGTGGTGCATCATAATCCAATGACATAACTGGTTCCGTTTCAGATTCTTCCTGTGCAAGCACCATTAACTGATATGGATTGTATATATAGATTGTATCCGTTTCCTTATCATATAGAGTTGGTGTCTCGTTTTCTTCTATTTCCGTACCTGTGATAGTTCCGATAAAGGAATCCGGTACTGACCACATCTGGTCAGAGTTCATCTGGATGTCATTCATCAAAATGTATTGGGCATCTGCACCGTATTTCAGCTCTGTGCCTTCACTCTTTACTACATCTCCAGAACCAATCTTTCCATCCTTATCACCTGTGTAAATATAAGCATCTGAACCAATCTGTTTTAATTGTTCATAATTATAAATGCATATTTTACCATCCTTATAATAAGCATCTATATTATCTGTTGATTCCGCTTTAACACTTCCACCGGAAGATTCCGATTCGTTATTCTGTGAGTTTTCACTTGTTTCCTCCGATATCTTAGATTCAGATTCCGTGGTTCCATTTATTTCATCTGAAACTGTGGATTCGGTTGATGCTTCACCATTACTCATATTGGTTTCATCAGAAAGTGCCACTTGACTCGTGGGGGTACCTGATGGATTCAGATCTGCCGCATCCGCAATATTCACTTGAGAAAATAAGATAGCCATACATAGTATTACTGCGATAATTCTGTTCTCTATCCTTCTTTTTTTCTTCATATCTGGGCCTCTAATCTTTTGCCTTATCTTGTTACTTTAATTTTGCCTTTGTAACCAGTTTTTCTGCTTTGCTGCCGCCGTCAAGCACTGGATTAGTTTCTTGGAAAACGCTCCACATTCACCATTTGAAATCATCCGGATTGCCTCTTCAGGTTCATATTTTCTTTTGTATGGACGATCATTGATCAATGCATCGTAAGCATCAACAATCCCAACGACCTGTGCACATATTGGAATTTCATTTCCTTTTAAACCATCCGGGTATCCTGATCCATCATATCTTTCATGGTGATGTCTGCATATTTCATAGCTATATTGGTTCAGCTTTTCTGTTGTTACTCCCTCTGGGAATCTCTGGGTCATTGCTGCACCTACTAATGGATGTTGCTTTACTACATTCATTTCTTCATCCGTCAATTTTCCATTTTTATTTAAAATTTCAATTGGCACTTTTATCTTTCCAATATCATGAATCGGTGCTAGATGAGCTACTGACGCAATTTCTTCATCCGTAATTCCGTATTCCGGATATTTTTTTTGTAATTGAAGATATACCTGTTTCGTATAGAAGCTGATATCATCTTGATACCCTGCTTCAACTAACTGATTATGATTCAATACAGTAGTTAAAAGTGATACCATATCCCAATACTGCTTTGCCAAATCCTGTTCTTTCTTTACGAGTTCCTGTTCCATTCTTATAACTGTGTTTTGGACAATCTTCGCATTATGTAATGTGATAATTGCAGTATTCTCATTTGCATCTATATATTTTTTTGCTTCCATCCAAACATATGCATTCTTATCTTTTCCCGTAATTCTGCGATATGGAAGATCTTTTTCCATACATCCATCAACTAATCTTTCTTCTAATCCTTCACTTGATAAGAAATCATGAACCATTTTTTTGTCCGAAGCATACACATATCTTTCTACATACTGGCTTATGAACTCTTCATATCTTTCTGTATTTCTTACTTTCTCATACACTTCACGGATATGTGAGTACACACACTCGTAGCTTTTTTCCTTTAAGTTCAGCTTTAACACAACATAAAATCGTCCAAAATATTCATCTTCTACAGGGCGGATAACATCTGAAACCTTTACGCTCTCTAATTTATTATTGTATGTATTCTGCAAACTCAACAATATTTTATGTATCTTACAGGTATCTTCTAAATTTCTGGAACAAAAACGATCTTCTTCCAAACAACGATTAATTGCCATTGTTTCCTCCACACACGATATAATTTCCATTAAAGAAATGTTCTCCGGTTGTTTTGCCAGCATATAGCCACCATTTGTACCTTCACAGGCTTTTATGATTCCTGCTTGCTTTAACTTTTTTGTTATTTTTGGAATATAACTGGATGGAACACTTAGTTCCTGAGATAATTCTGATGTAGAGATCATTTGCCTTTGTACTGCCAGATAACATACGATTCTGATAGCATAATCCGTTGTACTTGTAAGCTGCATAGTTTTTCCCCTTTCCCTTAACTAAACTAAACTATTTCAAGTATTAGTTCGTCCTAAAAAATTGGTGGGTTCCTGTCGGACGATGAAATTGATTA
>OWIY01000359.1_pt1 | contig 15993 bp, 14 predicted proteins | sample 1732841 | NCBI WGS metagenome assembly OWIY01 (sample SAMN05065760, study PRJEB22554) | human gut metagenome | biome: ENVO:2100002; feature: ENVO:00000062; material: ENVO:00002003 | host: Homo sapiens | place: USA | reverse complement strand
CGTCGGCAGCGTCAGATGGGTATAAGAGACAGGTGTCGCCACCAACGGATTTCGAGTCGTTGGCAAGGACTTTCCTTTGTTGATTTTTGTGCGCATCCATTAGCGTCTGAAAACGCTGCAAGCCCTTGCGCCATGCGCGTTTGCGGGTTGTAGGCCGCTCGTTTCAAGGCTTTGGTGAAAAGCGGCCTTCCGGCACGTTTTTTGGATAACTGTTAGCATTCTGTTAGCGTTGATTATAGCATCTGCCTTTGGGCAGGTGCTATTTTTGTGTCCATTTGGAAGGAGGAACTTTATCGTAACAGGCCAATCAGCCCCGTCCATCGTCCCCGCCCTTTGGGCGGTGTTTTTGCCGCCACAGAAACGGTACAAGTAAGGCGGCAAAAACGGCGGCGAAGCCCGGACTTCAGGCTGGGGCAAAGCCGCATACGGGGTCCCGGGGTGTCCCTGGGCGCACACCTTGCCGACGGCAAGGTATAGTGCGTTATACCGCCCCGACAACCGCACATGAAAATGCCCGGCCCGCCTTGTTGGGGCCGGGCGTTTTCGTGGGCGGGGAAACCGCCGCCGCACAGGCTGCCCGATCAGTACAGGCTTCCCTGCGGCGGGTTCCATTTGGCGGGGTGGTATGTGAAAAAAGGCTGGCGATGCTTGCCCAGCTATCTGCATCAGGGAGGAGTGAACACAGAGGGATAAAAGGGCGGCAGTGACCGAGTGTTCCGCGCTGTTTGGGATTCGGTCAAATGACGGACACGGGGCAATACCAGGACTCCCGGTTGTAAGGGATGAGTTCATCGCTCATGCAGAGGATAAGCCCCGGCTGAACATCCAGCTTGAACTGCTGCAGGACGCCGAAGTTTTTATCCGGCTTGGACGGCTCTTTGCTTTTTTTGATCTCGATGGGGTACATCTTATCCCCCTCGACGATCAGCAGGTCGATCTCCTTCTTGTCGATGTCGCGGTAGTAGAACAGGTCAACAGGCTTGCCTGCGTTGTAGTAGCTCTTGACAATCTCCGTCACTACATAGGTCTCAAAGAAGGCTCCGTCCATCGCACCATTCTCCAGCGTTTCCGCAGTGGGCCAGCGGCAGAGATAGGCGGCGAGGCCGGTGTCCATGAAGTACACCTTGGGCGTCTTGACCAGCCGTTTGGTGATGTTGGAGTAGTAAGGCCGCAGGATGAAGATGATGCCGGATCGCTCCAGAATGGACACCCAAGACTTGGCGGTGGGAGCGGACACGCCGATGGTGCTGGCGATCTCGTTGTACTTCAACTCCTGTCCGGTCCGTGCCGCCATATAGACGAGGAAATCGTAGAACTCGTTCAGCTTTCCCACCTGTGCCAGATCCTTGATGTCCCGCTCAATGTAGGTGTTGATGTAGTCCATATAGAAGCGGTCACGGTCGAGGTCTGTGGAGCGCAGCTTGGGCATACCGCCCAGGAAGATGTCCTCATACACCTCGTGGATGTTCTTGCGCTTGCAGTGCTTCAGCCGCTCCCGGATGGTTTTCAGGTCGGGATGGAACAGGTCGGCGGGACGCCCCTCGATCTCCGCCGTGGACAGGCTCGCCATATCGAAGATAGCGATGCGGCCAGCCAGAGACTCGGCAACATCCTGCATCATTTTGAACTTCTGTGAGCCGGTCAGCCAGAACATTCCGTTGTTGTCCTCACCGTCCAGCGCCTTTTGGTCAACAATCTTTTTCATCTCCAGCAGGATGGACGGGACTCGTTGGAACTCGTCAATGAGGAGCGGGTAGCCGTAGGTCTCAAAGAACAGCGCGGGGTCGGTGGAGGCCAGACGGCGGGCGTTGCCATCGTCCAGTGTGACATAGCGGCGCTCTGGCTCCCGGATGTGGTTGAGCATGGTGGACTTGCCCACCTGCCGCTGACCGCAGACCATGACCACCGGGTAGTATTGGGAGGCCTTGCGAATCTGCTCCTCCAAATGTCGCTCGATGTACAATCCAAACACCTCGTTTTGAGAAATCTAAAGTGTGATTTTATTTTACTCAAATCAGTCATAAAAATCAAGTCTTAAAAGCAATTTCCTATTTCATGATATCCAACTTACTGAAGAAAAATACCGCAAAACCGATGAAAGGAGTTTTGATTTATGTCATACGCAATCCTGAGATTTGAGAAGCGCAAGGGCGGCCCGGCCAGTGCCATCGAGAAGCACCATGAACGGCAGAAAGAGCATTACGGCAGCAATCCGGATATCGACCGGGAGCGCACCGAGCTCAACCACCATCTGATCCAGCCGCGCCTGCAATATTACGGCGAGATCCAGACCCGCATTGAAAAAGCCCAGAGAGAAAATCCACAGTACAAGGTGCGCAAGGACAGTGTTAAGTTCATTGACACCATCGTCACCGCTACACCGGAGTACCTTGCCAAGCTGCCGCCCGAGGAAGTGCGCCGCTATTTTGAACACGCTCTGGACTTTTTGAAGGCCGAGGTGGGCGAGGAAAACATTTTCTCCGCCGTGGTCCACATGGACGAGCGCAATCCTCATATGCACCTCTGCTTTGTGCCCCTGACCCGCGACAAACGGCTGTCGGCCAAGGAGATCATGGACGGGCGGGACAAGCTGGTGGAATGGCAGGACAAATTCCATGACCACATGGCGGCACAGTTCCCCGGCCTGGATCGGGGACAGGCCGCCGCAGTCACCAAGCGCAAGCACATCCCCACCTGGCTCTATAAGCAGGCTCACCGCCTGACTAAAGAAATGACCCGCATCCAGAAGGATATCGAGAAAATCGGCACCTTCAACGCCAATAAGCAGAAAAAAAGTCCTGAGTCAACTTCAGAAATGGTATCCGCAGGTCAATGCCTTCGAGACCAGGCTGCGTCCCTATGACGAGCAGCTAAAGCTGCTCCAGCAGAATGAGACCATCCTGCGGTATAACGAAACGCAGGCTCAGTGGGCGCTGCACGACCAGCGGCTGGAAAATCAGTCCCTTGCCTATGAGCTGCAGGAGTATCGGGATTTTATTGACTCTATCCCGCAGGAAATTTTCGAAGAGCTGAAGGCCCGCTACGAGATGAGCGAGCAACTTCAGCAACAGCAAGAAATGTAATAGGAGGATTTTACTATGACTTACGAAGAAATGTATCCTTGCCGTGCGCAGATCATCCGTACAAAGGCCGGGCGTGAGAACGCTCCGCTGGATGAGTACAGCTACCCCGCCGACAGCGGCGAGTTCACCGGCACACTGTCCTTCCGCTGCTGGCATCCGAACAAGAAGATGTTGCTGTGCTACTTTGACACCGATGACGGAGAGCAGTTCAAGCTGCCTGTTTGGTGGCAGAGCTGGGGCGTCAACTACGCACCCGCTGAGACACACATCAACTTTGTGGACGAGGTGGAGGACGGAACCTGCTGGCGCTGCGTCTACCAGAAGAAGGACAACGGGTACATCCGGTGGCGGCGTGCCGAGCCCATTGACTAAGCTTTACTCCTCTGCATCCTGACAGGCAGAACGAGCGCCCGGTCCAACTTTCTTGGATACCGGGCGCTCGCTTTTTTGTTTGTAATGATCCAGTTCGGCGGCCAGTTTGCAGGCCAGTTCAAAACCGCAGATGAAGCTGTCGATGGACAGCAGTTCGGCAGAGCGGTCCTTTGCATCAATGATCCGCAGCACCAGCTTGCGTTCCGGCTTGTCCAGCTTTTCGATGAGCTGCCAGTGGCAGGCTTCAATCTCCTGCTTTTCTGTTGTCAGGTCCAGCGGCTGGTAGAAGCTGTCGTATAGGGCTTTTAGTGTTTCGTTCATGTGTCTCGCCTCCTGTTAGCAAGACACAATAGCACAGAAGGTCAGGAAAATCCAGCAATTATTAGTTGTCCTCTAACATATTTTCAAGTGCGCATCTAAAGTTGTCTTGCCCTAAAAGGACCGTTCCATCTCGTAAATGATCAAAGAAAATATTGTAACTGTTAGGTGAGAGGAAATGAAAGATGTATCTTTCGGGGATATTTTCGTCTTCTAACCGTTTGTTTAATTCCGCAAAGTGTTGCACGGCGTACTTGTATTTTGCCTTGTTTTCCTCGCAATCATCGCCATCATCTTTTATCTCAATAACGAGATAGTACTGCATACCGTCTTTCTCAATTTTCAGGAAGAAATCCGGATTAAATTTGTCGTGATAGTATCGTCTTGATTTTGACTCGCCTGATCCATATCGGCATGTATATTCAATCTCGTAGAAACTTCTATCTCGAGATTTGATCCATGCAGACAGCAAGGCTGCGTTTTCGCGTTTACACAAAAGCTCAACAAACTTGCGTTCAGGTTTTGAGGCGGTCAATACTGTTGTAACGGGTGTTTTAAATAGACAGTAGTCTATTTCTTTCGATGCGGACCGTGGGAAGGATTCGTCATCCAAGACCTCGGAAACAATGTTTTTCTGTTCTTCATCGGTAATCTCTTGTTCCCAATTATTTGTCAAAAAGACAGTTCGGTCTTGTCTTAGCATAGCAACACTTGTTGATTGTTTGGCAAGTGTTGCTGTTTTTATATCAAAGACATCATTGGCGATGGCCCTCGATATAATTGTTTTTTTGTTTTTTCTTAAAAGTGGAGTAAAGGCAGATAGTATTTTATGAACGTTAGTTTCAATTACCTCTTCGCCATTATTACCACGTTTTTTCATCGAGAGTCTTATAATATTTTCAATTACGGTTCGCGGTGGTAAGGCATTCTGGGTATACTCATCTTCACCCAATTTTAACGTTTTCCCTTCCCACTCTCGTTGCTCAAACTCTTCGAATAATTTGTCAACAACTTCATCAATGGTCCATGTTATGTTTCTTATTGCGTAATTTCTTTCACGCGAGGCGCCCCCCATAATTGTCTCATAGGTGGTCCCTCGCTCAACGCTGATAGATTGAGATTCTAATACAATTCCCTCTGTCATCAGACGCGTGAAATCTACCGAACAGGAATCTGTAGGTTTATCAATAGTTGTTTGTTCCGTTGAATAGTTGATATTCTTTACGGAAAAATGATACTCACTTCGTGTGCCTTCTGAAATAATAACGCTATTCACACGAGTTTCGATTTCAAGGACTTCATCAACCAATCTTTTGATTTTGCTGCTCCAGGCCTTATGGTTGAATACTACTACTTTTGGCTGTGGAGATTTATACACTTCTGGAACTCGCAGACCTCGCCCTAAAACCTGAGCAATAAGCAGTTTGGAGTTAAACGCCCGATCTTCCCAAGGGACGATTTGGAATACATTTTTGACATCCCAGCCCTCGGTTAACATGGAGACAGAGATAATCCATTCTGTTTTGTCGGCCTTATCATCGACGAATTTTAGCCTGGATACATTAGGTTTGTGTTCTCTGGATGATGTCACAATGAGTACTTTTTCCTCGATATCCGCTTTCGGCTTATTTTCTTGCTTAACCAAAAAATCAACGAAATCATCGAATAATGCTTTGGCATGTCCGATATCTCGGGTAATTAAAATTGTTAGCGGTTTTACCAGAGGATATCGTTCGATATTATCTCTGTGGTTCTGGTATATTTTCTGAAATCTTTCGTTGTTGCCCTGGCTTTCATCTTCCTTAACATAGTCAATGTTTTTTACAATACGATCCTCTATGGCCTGTCGCAAAGAATACCGGTATAAAACATCCGGAAAATACTCGTCTTCAATGTACGCTGTTCCAGTGAAGCCCAACATATACTTAAAACCGTATTTGTCGTTAAGCAAAAATTGTTTCCATTTTTTAATAGAGGCATCGTTGTCAGAAGGTTTGTTGAAAATATGGTGTGCCTCATCGCATAGCACAAGTGTATCCTGCCCCCTGCCCTCAAAACTATCATCAATAGAAGAACCCGTGTTTTCATATACGGCGTGAATGTTTTCGATACAAAGGGCCCCTTCTGATACTGTTTCGTTGGCACTAACAATACTTGGGTTTTTGCACAAGGAGTTTTCTGGAATAAGTGCCTTTAGCCCTGAAGTGCCGCTTAGTTCCCTAAATTTATCTGTCAAGCCACTTTCGATGGTTAATGAGGGACAAAGAACCAAAACCCTTTTTACAATACCGAGACCAAGGGCGATTTGTGAAATTCCATACATTACATACGATTTTCCAGTACCCGTAGCCAAATCAATAGTTGCATATAATTTGTTCTTCATCTGCAGAGCTTTGGTAAATTCCTCTAATGAGGAATACTTATCTCGTAAGCATGTATTGAGAGAATAATTGTACTCCGCCAAATCTTTCAACGCTGTATATTGGCCGGATGCGAGATAAATAATAGCAGCTTCAATTGCCTCTTTCTGGTAGACACGATCTCCGCATAATCTATTGATATAGGGTTTCCATGCGCTTAAATCCAGCCTATTTGTATTGTATGCTCGGTTTATTTTCAAGACCAGCTCTGACTGCTTAAAGGTTTTTATCTCTTGCATAGCAGTACCTCCCTTACAGAGAAAAGCTTTCAGTTAAATCGTTTCCAAAGATATCTGTATATACGACCATGATCCTGTTCCCAACAGACGATTTGTCTAACTCAATTATTAGGGTTTCATTCTCACATTTAATCTCATCAGAGAAAAACACATCTGTCATAATAAACTCTTGTCCGTTGTAATTTCGATCCAAAAAAACAGCCGAAAGCAATTCAAACCCGCTCATTTTCTTTTCTTCTGTAGTTTTGCCGGAGCGTGGCTCCTCAGAGGAAAACATATGAATCTTGATTGTGACCTTATCGTCCCCTGCCGCTATGCTGCTTTGAACAATGGGCGTTCTGTTGAAGGAAAAGCCTATTGATTCATCTAATGCGTTTACATCATTTTTGGAACGAGGCTGTCTAAATTTTTTAAAATCTTTTTGGTGAAGTTCCTTTATAATTTGATACGGAATTTTCAAAAAGTAATATCGAGTTCCATTGATTTCCTCATAATCTGTAATAAAATCCACGCGAGTAGACGGAGAAACGATGTAAACTCTTCCACCGTTCAGTCGATTTTTGATATGAGTACTGATATCTGCGATGAATGAGTCATCTACATTTGAGTCTTCATAGAGATTATAATTGAAGATAACCACGGGAAAATCGTCTTTCTTCCCGTCAAAAGAGTAACCCCCAATTTTGTGACTTTTTAAGTCAATATTAAATAAGCCGGAAACAAATTCTTTGTATTTATTGAATTCCAAATCTAAAGCAGCCTTTAAATCATATGCTCCCAGTGAGCAGGTGATAAAGCTTTTGGATCTTTGGTTGTATTTTTTGTTTTTTAGGGTCAGGGACTTTGATTTATGTATTTCAAGCATGCGCTTTTGGCATGTGAAGTGGGAAAGCTTTCCAATGTCACAGATTATCCATTTGCGCCCCAATTTTTCAGCAACTGCTGCGACTGTCCCAGAGCCAGCAAAACAATCCATTACGATATCGCCCTCATTCGACGCAGCAAGTATTATCCGTTTAATCAGTTCCTCGGGCTTTTGGGTGGGATAATCGATGAATTCGGAACTGTTCTTTTTGGTTGTTGAACTTTGGCCAATGTCCCAAACATCATCTGCTTTTTTCTCTGTAAACTCTTCATAAATCAGTTTTCCGCTCTCATCACGAGCCGAAACGAGTTTCTTTTCTTCTGCTGACCAAATGCGCTTATCACGTCGAGTTGCTTTTGCCAACGGAATCAAGACTTTGTTCGCTGTATAATGTGACGATTTCGCATACCAAAAGATTACATTATGATTATTGGCAAAACCTTTTACGTTTCCTTGGAAATTGTCCGGATAGTGCCAAACTATTTCATTCACAAAGTTCGATTCACCAAACACTTCGTCGAGAATTACTTTAATATAATGCGCCTTTTTCCAGTCCAAATGAACAAAAATACAACCGTCATCAGACAGGACTTCTCGAATGAGTATCAAACGTTTGCGAATATACTCGATAAATTCAGATCCTTTTTTCTTGTCGGTGTAGGCTTTAGCGCCTTCTTTACTTTGAAAATCGTCAGATGTAGCAAAGGGTGGATCAATGTAGACCAGTTTTATTTTACCCTTTACTTTTTTAGAAATAATGGGGTCCTCATCTTTATAAATCGTTTTTAGAAATTGTAGATTGTCGCCAAATACCATTAGGTTATGCCAGCCATCGTTGTATGCTGGATGATTTGTTCCACCAAAAATCTTTTCTACCTGTAATGGCACCGGAAAAGAACCATCGTCATCTGCCAGCAAGTCTTCTTTGCGCATTTTTCCTGCATATGCAAGTTCATATTCTTTGTGTTCTACGGGAAAAAGCTTATATTTGAAATCTGTTGGTACTTTTTCTCCCTTTTCTAATAAATCTATCAAATAATCCTTTTCGGCCTTGCTTAACACATCAAATACCCCTTTTCTTAAGAATGGTTGGGTTTCAGAAAGTCAAATAGAATTTAAAAATCACGATTTAGCTATTTGAGGCTTCTTTTCTCCGGAACACTTTCACATTGTAATAATTTCTGCACCGCGCCCCGCAGAATTCGCTCTTGGCGTGGGTGTTGTAATACACCCTGCCGCAGTTCTTGCAGACCTTCAGCGGTGTGCCGGGGTTTGTGACCATTGCGGCATAGGCAAAGCGCAGGACGGAGTCCATACTGCGCACATCCCATACGAGTTGTGGCATCCGACCGCTTGTCAGTCGATAGTTGAGAAAACCAGACAGATCCAGTACCTTTGGATTTGCTATCACATCCAGTTCCCCACGAGTGCTTTGGAAGTGCTGGTGGAGCTGCATCAACCTGGTCTGGAAGTCGTCAATATCCTCACCGTACTCCGGCCCGTTTAACGGGCGGAAACACGGGGGCACATCGTTGTCAACAGGAATCATGGGGCCACACTCGGCATCTCCGCCCAAAAGCCCGTGACGGGCTGCAAAAGCGGCACACAGGCGTTCTTTATCGGGGCCCCCCAGTCTAAGACGGCGGCCTAACTCCAAAGCATCGGCCACCAGTGCTTCCGGCTGTTCCGCGCAGTTATAGGTCAGAGAGGTCGCCCCTGGCACCGGCACCAAGTAATGTCGTTTATGGCTCTGGACAACTTCGTAGTCGGACCAGCGTGTCCACATCACATTTAGATTGGGAAACATGGTTTTTAAGTCCATGGTCAAGCCTCCAGTGTAATTCATGTAATCATAATATCATCTTTCAGTCCGAACTGCAACGCAGTCCGGACTTATTTTTCGATGCCTATCGCGCGGCGTATTGCATCCAGAGCCTTTTGCCGATGCTTGGTGATGTTCCGGGTCGAACACCTGGCCTCCTTTGCCAGATTCTCTGCCGGGAAGCGGTGAACGATGTTATCCAGCAATACTTTCTTCTGCACCGGAGTCAGTTCCCGAATTGCGGCACTGATGGTCCCGTCTTCGACCAGATGGTGCAGATCATCCGGGTTTTGAGAGAAGATGATGTCGATCCAATCATTTGCTCTGCATAATTTCAGCAGCAGATTTCCACAGAAGTATTCGCCTTCCTTGGCCTTGCGGTCAAGGAGTGTCAGGTCTGTACCGTCCCGATGGGTTTTGTGCCGCCGCTCGTTATTGGCATCGAAGCGGTCCAACTCGGCCAATACTTTGTCCCAATCACCTGCTGCCGCCAACCGTTCCAGTTTTGCATCTAATTTTGCTTCCCGCATATCTGCCTCGGTCAAAAAATTTTTCTTCGCCATGGTTCCGTTTCTGCCCTCCTAACCGTCTATAATATAGACCGTCCGTAATTGATGTAATCATAATATATAATTACATTTAAAATGTCAAGAGGCGCAGGAGGTGAGAACAATATGAGCAGAGAGGAAAAGAGACTGAGCAGGTATCGGGCCATGTTCCGGGATTACCCGGATGCGCTGACGCCGGGTGAGGTCCAGAAAATGCTGGGCATCGGGTCCCGGCTGACCTACCGGCTGCTGCAGAGCGGCCAGATTCCCAGCGTGCGTATGGGGTGGCTGTATCGTGTGCCGAAGGTAGCGATCATCGACTACCTCTGTGCGAATGAAAGCGCCGAAAAGACTTGAAAAAAGCGCCGTTCCAAGGTAACATCACACGACCTTGAAACGGCGCGGGTTGGGTACAGGTTGTACCCTACCTGACCAAACTAACCTTTTTTGAGAGGAGGAACGAATATGAAATACAGAGAGATCACCGGAAGTCTGATTGAGCGCAACGGCAAATATACCGCCGTTCTAAATCTGTACGATGTGTCGGGAAAGCGCAGGCAGAAATCCATTGCCCTGGGTATTCCGGTCAAAGGCAATACGCGCAGGGCGCTGGCTCAGCTGGAGGAACTGAAGCGGGAATACGCCGGGGCGGCTGGATTGCTCCGAAACGGAAAGCGGGAGTCACCGCTCTTTGCTGATTTTCTGAAGGACTGGTTGAAAATCACTGCACCGACCATTGAACGGAGTACTTATCAGGGATACGAGAGTATGATTGGCGCACGGCTGGAGCCGTTCTTCCGGGAACGGAAGCTGCGGCTGTACGATGTTGAGCCGAAGCACATCCGGGAGCTGCACCAGTCCATCTTTGACGATGGCTGCAACGCCAACACCGTGATTCATTACCACGCCGTGGTGCGTAAGGCTTTGCAGTATGCAGTGAAGAACGAACTGATCACAGAGAATGTGGCTGACAAAGTAGACCGGCCCAAGAAGGGCAAGTATCTGGCTGCTTTTTACTCCAAGGAGGAACTGGCCGCCTTGTTCGAGGCCACGCGGAACGACTCCATGTCGGTGGTCATTCAGCTTGCAGCCTACTACGGTCTGCGGCGCAGTGAGGTGCTGGGCATCCGGTGGAGCGCCATAGACTTTGACCGGGGCACCATTTCCATCAACCACAAGGTCACCGACGGCAAAGAAAACGGCGAGTACAGGATCTTCACCGAGGACAAGCTGAAAACCAAATCCAGCTTTCGCACGCTGCCGCTGATCCCTGCCGTGCGGGAACTCTTGCGGGAGCAGAGGGAAAAGCAGGAACGGTATCAGGCGCTGTTCAAAAAATCTTACTGTCAGGAATACCTCGATTATGTATGTGTGGACGAGATGGGTAAGCTTTTTCGTCCCAACTATGTCACCGACCACTTCAAGCTGCTTTTACAGCAGAACGGTCTGCGGCCCATTCGTTTTCATGATTTGCGGCATTCCTGCGCCAGCCTTTTGCTCAGTCAGGGAATCGCCATGAAGCAGATTCAGGATTGGCTGGGCCACTCTACCTTCGCCACCACCGCCGACATTTATTCCCATCTGGATTTTAATTCCAAACAGGAGTCGGCGGACGCTATCGCGGCGGCTTTCATGCCCGAGGAAATGGCAGAGGAAGAGCAAACTCAGGATTTCGGCATGACCATGAGTATGTGAGGTGGCCATGGACTACGGGTATTTGCGGGAGCAGTATCCCGCCGTGATCTCCAAAGATCAGCTTTACCGCATCTGTCACATCAGCAAACGCAAGGCGCTCTGGCTGCTGGAGCATGGCGTGATCCCCTGTGAAGACTCTGGCAAGCAGACCCGCCGCTTTCAGATACAGTTGGAGGATGTGATCACTTTTCTGGAGCGGCGGGATGCCGGAGAGTTGGACGGTATGCTGCCGGTGGGATACTTTTCCAGCGGCAGACATTCCGAGCGGGAGGCACGGGTATATCTGGACTGTCATGAGCTGCGGGACCTAATTTTGGACCGGTGGACGGATACGCCGGATATGCTGACGGTCAAGCAGGCCACAGCCCTGTGCGGTTACAGCATCAACGCCATTAACCGCTGGATGAAGAAGGGCGTGGTAGAGGGTGTGAACTACTACGGCACCAACCTGTTTTCTAAGGAATCGCTGGCGGAGCACCTGGCCTCTCATGCCGGACAGGACATCTCGGTCAAGTCGGAAATTCACCGGAATCTGCTGGATAAAATGTGGACAGAGCAACAAAACAGCGGCATGCCGCTGTAAAAGTTCAGAAAAGCAAAAGAAAAGCCCTGAAAACAGCCGTTTTCAGGGCTTTGGCGGAGATGGAGAGATTTGAACTCTCGCGGGTTTTAACACCCCTACCGCTTTTCGAGAGCGGACCCTTCAACCACTTGGGTACATCTCCATGTATGTTCAGCCGGTTTTCCGGCGAGACATCCGATATTCGATTGTTTGGACAACTGTTAGCATTTTGTTAGCGTTGGCCCGAAAAAATCCTCCGGGCAAATCCCGCAAAGCCTTGATATATGCGGATTTGCGGGAACGGAGTGGAGAAGTGACCGTGGGGATTTCGAGTCCGCTGCGTCTAACAGTTTTATAAAAGTCAATTTTAAAAGCGAACATACACAGATTGTAAAGGAGAGTGCGCCTGGCCGTGCTCCCTTGACTTTATCTATTGGGAGGAGAAAAGATGGTTGCAGGACACTTGCAGCAGAAAAAAGGCTATTGGTACATGGTACTCAATTTGCATGACCAGGCCGGGAGACGAAAGACGAAGTGGATTGCCACCCATCTCCCGGTACCGGGCAATCAAAAGCGGGCGGAGGAACTGCTCTTTCAGACCCGGCATCAATACGCGGATTCCAAGGGGGAAAGTGGGCTGCCGTTTGCGGACTATATGCTCCAGTGGCTGGGGACCATGAAAGCAAAAGTATCCCCCACCACCTATACCAGCTATCGAAATCTGGTGGAAAACAGCATCTGCCCTTACTTTTGGGAGAGGCGTATCACACTGGCCGGGCTTCGCGCGTCAGATGTCCAGAGATACTACGACGATCTCCTTGCGTCCGGGGTATCGGGCAATACGATTCTCCACCATCACGCCAATATCCACAAGGCACTGAAAGACGCGGTGCGGCTGGACCTGGTGGACCGGAACGTAGCCGATATTGTGGAGCGGCCAAAGAAAGTACCTTATATCCCGCGGTACTACTCACTGGAGGAGGCAAATGAACTGCTGGACAAGCTCCGGGGGCACTGGCTCTGGCTGCCCGTGATGCTGTGCCTGTTCTACGGCCTGCGCCGCAGCGAGGTGCTGGGGATTCAATGGCGGAGCATTGATTTCTCCGTGGGCACCATTCAGATCCAGCATACCAGGGTCTATCAGGAGGTGGATGACCGAAAGGTCTCCGTGGGGAGAGACACCATGAAGCAGAAAGCCAGCTGCCGCACACTTCCCATGCCGGAGGAGATCGCCGCCATTTTGCAGGAGGAAAGACGAAACCGCTATGGGGAGGAAACTCCGCCGCCGGAGAACTACCTCTGCCTGAATCCGGAGGGAGAGCCCATCGCGTCCAACTACCTCAGCCAAAGCTTCAAACAGTTTCTCCGGGATCACGGCCTGCGGGAGATCCGCCTGCATGACCTCCGGCACACCTGTGCCTCCCTCCTGATCCAGAGGCGGACGCCTCTGATTGAAGTGCAGCAATGGCTGGGACACAGTACGCTGTCCACGACGGCAGACCTGTATGCCCACCTGGAATATGAAACAAAACTGGCCAGCGCACAGACGCTGAAAAAAATTTAGCTGGAGGAATATGCCATGACGATTCAAGGGATTTTGAAAAACCTGTCGGCGGAGGATCTGGAACTCACCAAACAGTATTACAAGAGCATCCAACCCTTTGCGGTCCAGCCCAGCGATACCTGTGAATTTGATGCGGAGTTCCCCGCCGAAGACGGGGAGCGCATCATCGCGGAGATCACATTGGACGAAAACGCAGAGATAGAGGATCTGTACTGCACCTGCCGCGCCGGCGGTCTCTGCGTCCATCTGGCGGCGATGATGTGCGATATGGAGGAACGTAAGACGGTGTTCTTCTCCGGGCGTATGCAGGAGTAAGATGCCAAAAGAAGCTATAAGTCAAGAAAAATATAAAAGCGACATATTTTTCTTGACTTAACTGCAAATTAAAGATATGCTGTACTCGTGAGGTGAGGAATGTGAAGCGCAAGATCGAGGAACAGCTGATTGCCTGGAAACAAAAGACTGCCGACCGCCTGCCGCTGATTGTCAACGGCGCCCGTCAGGTGGGAAAGACCTATATCCTCCGCAAATTCGGAGAGGAGCAGTTCCAGAATGTCGTCTATATCAATCTGGAAACCAATCTGACGATTGCGTCTTACTTCAATGAGAATATCCAGCCGGAGCGACTGCTGCGGTATCTGGAGGCGTCCACTGGGGAGCGCATCATTCCGGGAGAGACGCTGATCATTTTCGATGAGATCCAATCCTGCGAGCGCGCGCTGACCTCCCTGAAGTATTTCTGCGAGGAGACGCCGGAGTTCCATATCGCGGCGGCGGGGAGCCTGCTTGGGGTGGCGATCAACCGTCAGCATTACTCTTTTCCGGTAGGTAAAGTGGAGACCATTACCCTCTATCCGCTGGATTTCGAGGAATATCTCTGGGCCAGGGGAAAGGAACTCCTCAGCGAGGAGATTCGCGCAGCCTATGACGCCATGGAGCCGCTGCCAGATGCCCTGCACCAAGAGGCTGTCGAGCTGTATCGGGAGTATCTGATCATCGGCGGGATGCCCGCCTGCATCAATGTCTTTTTGAAAAGCGGCAGCTTTCTGGATGTTCCGCTGGTACAAAATGAGATCCTGGATAACTATATCGCGGACATGGCAAAGTATGCAAGCAATACGGACAGTGTAAAGATCCGGGCCTGCTATAACTCCATCCCGGCACAGCTAGCCAAGGACAACAAGAAGTTCCAATACAAGGTGGTGCAGAAGGGCGGCAGCGCCACGCTGTTCGGGGCCTCTATCGAGTGGCTGAACCTAGCGGGCGTGGTGCTAAAATGCCAGCGCATCAACCAGGCCTTTGAACCCATCGCTGTCTATGCCGATCTCTCTGCCTTCAAGCTCTACATGGGCGACGTGGGACTGCTGACGATGAAATCCGGCATCTCCCAGCAGACGGTCCTCTCCGGCGAGGGGAATACCTTTGTGGGGGCACTTACCGAGAACTATGTGGCCCAGCAGCTGGCCGCCAAGGGCTATGACCTCTACTACTGGGAGAGCAGCAGTACCGCAGAACTGGATTTTGTGCTGCAAAAGGGCAACCAAATCATCGGTATCGAGGTCAAAAAAGGGGAGCACGTTCGCTCCCGCAGCCTCAGCGTCTTTGTGAGCAACTATAAGCCTGCCTACTCCATCCGGCTGTCGTTGAAGAATTTCGGGGAGAAGGATGGGTTGAAGTCGGTACCATTATATGCTATATTTTGTATTTAAAGAGGGCGTAGTATTTTTCATTTGTTAGTTTTTGCTTTGTCAACATAAACTAATTACTGATTAATTGCTATGTGTTTCGCGATAGTTTAGAAGATATGGTCATGAGTTTCACTAGAGAAACAAGAGACCATTAACTTAATATTTTTAGGATATGACATCCCTCTTAAAAAACAGGAACGGAGAAAATAATATGGCAAATGATTATCTGCCACAAATTGATTGTGAAAAGGTAATAACTGATGTTGCGACATCATTAATTAAAGATGCAACAGGTTCCGCATGGGACAAAATTAAATCTTTTTTTAAGGATTTGGATGTAAAAGATCAGATTCGGTATGGTAGTGCATATAATGAGTATCTTACCAATGTGCAGGCTAAGTATGGAAAGATTAAGACACTCATATATAGACATATTCCTAAAGACCTATATTCTTTTTATGAATGTATAGGTGTAAAATATTCTGGAAAAATTGTAAGTACATCTTCAGTTAATAATTTGCTATCTATCGGACATAAAATTATAATAACAGGTACTGGTGGAATAGGTAAATCAATCCTTTTTAAGCATCTGCTGTTGAATTCGGTGAAAGAAACAAATTTTATTCCTGTACTTATAGAACTTAGAAGTTTTAATTCTCTAGATACAAAAGAGATTTCTATGCACGATGCTATATACAAGATCCTAACAAGTAATGGGTTTTGCCTTGATGAAAAATATTACGATTATAGTTTATCAGAAGGGGGGTATTTGGTCCTGTTAGATGGCTTTGATGAGATTAATCGTGACCGTGTTAAC
>OWIY01000357.1_pt1 | contig 16093 bp, 14 predicted proteins | sample 1732841 | NCBI WGS metagenome assembly OWIY01 (sample SAMN05065760, study PRJEB22554) | human gut metagenome | biome: ENVO:2100002; feature: ENVO:00000062; material: ENVO:00002003 | host: Homo sapiens | place: USA | reverse complement strand
CTACACTTATGCGATCGTCGGCAGCGTCAGATGTGTATAAGAGACAGATATTTCTGTTAAGATACAATATAAATTCAGAAAGCAGAAGGGGCTTAGAGGCCTTGGGGAGGAGGAGAAATTATTCAGTTGTAGAAAAATAGGAAAGTGCAAGAGAAATTTCAAAAGAGTGTAGGATGACGGATAAGAGAAAATGAGCTATTTTAGTATTGTAAAGCGATAATACAAGTGACTGATTTGTATGAATTGACAAAAATGTCATGGAACATAGAAAGGAGAACCGAAGGTGAAAAAGGGTATTAAGTCTGTGGGAGCGTATCTTCCCTACAACTATCTTACCAGAATGGCGCTTGGAAAGGCCTGGGGAGGAAAAGGAGGCAAGGGCGAAAAGAGTATTGCCGATGTGGATGAAGATAGCATCACCATGGCAGTAGAGGCGGCTATGGGCTGCTTCCGGTTTATCAGCCGTGAGGATATTCATGCACTTTATTTTGCAACTACGACCGGTCCTTATGCGGAAAAGGCTCAAAGCACATTGGTAAGTGTAGCCTGTGATTTATCTGACGATACCTTTACCTCTGACTTTACCGCTACCACCCGTGCTGGTACCAACGCTCTAAAGAGTGCTCTGGATGGTGCGGTAGCCAACGAGGGGCAGAACTACCTGGTGACAGCGGCCGATACGAGAAACGGCTATCCCAAGTCCGCTCAGGAAAGTGGCTTTGGAGACGGCGCTGCAGCTGTGGTAGTAGGTACCGGAGATGATTTGATTGCAGAAGTCGATCATTTCACCAGTGTCAGTGAGGAGATTAACGATTACTGGCGTAATGAAGGCGAGAAATATACCCGTCACGCAGAAGGCCGTTTCTGTGATACTGCTGGCTACCTGCAGGAAATGAACCTTGTACTCCGGAAGTTCCAGCAGGAGACTGGGACCAAAGCCTCGGAGTATGACAAGGTTGTCCTGGTAGCCCAGAATGCTAAGCTACAAAACAAAATTGCTTCCAAGTTCGGAATTGGGCCTGAAAAGATGGTGGACACGCTGTTGCTGAATGCGGGAGATACTGGTGTTGCACAAGCTCTGCTGGGTCTGGTCCATGCTCTGGAGTATGCCAGTGCGGGTGAGAAAATCCTGGTAGTGGACTATGGCAATGGAGCCAGCGCATTTTCTCTAACGGTAACAGAGAATATTTCCAAGCTGGCCGGCAAAGCACAGATTCAGCGCTATCTGGAGACCAGAGCGGAGCTGGATTCCTATGCTAGATTCTTGTCCTGGAGGGAGATTGCCGGTGCTGAGCCCGGCGGCGCCTTTAAGCTGCCCGCTTCTACCTCTCAGACCTGGCGTGAGCAGAATATCAATCTTCGGCTGCATGGCAGCAAGTGTAAGAAGTGCGGTGCGACTCTCTATCCCATTGCTCGGGTGTGTGATGCCTGCGGAAGTTTGGATGAGTATGAGGAGGTTCGCCTCTCCGATCACATCAGCAAGCTGTATACCTATTCCATTGACAAGTACGCCGGCCGCAGCGACGCTCCACTAATCGTCCAGGCTGTGGCAGAAGACCCCAACGGCTGCCACGTCTATACCATCATGACCAATGTGAAGCCCGAGGACGTACAGGTTGGAATGGCTCTGGAATATACATTTCGAAAGATGCACGAACTGGGCAACTTCCCCAACTACTTCTGGAAGCTGCGCCCGCTGAGAAGGGAGAGTCTATAATATGTATTTTAAAGATGGATTTCGTGATGAGGTAGCCATTATTGGCATGGGATGTTCCAAGTTCGGCGAACGTTGGGACACCGGTCTGGAGGACCTGATCATTGAGGCAGCCTTTGAGGCTTTTGCCGATGCTGGTATCGGCCCTAAGGATGTGCAGGTGGCCTATTTTGCCAATACTGCCGCACCCAATAACTGCTCCGGTACCCCGGTAGCCGACGCTTTGAAGATGCACGGTATTCCCATTACCCGAAATGAAAACTGGTGTACCGCTGGCCATATCGCCCTGATCAATGCAGTCCTGGCTGTTAAGAGCGGCATGTGCGACATCGCCATGGCCATTGGCGCGGAAAAGCTGAAAGATAAGGGCGCAGGCGGCCTGGGCGTTGGCCGTGGATTGAATCCCGTGCGTGAGACTCGCCGCGATGCTCCCGGCTCCTTCGCACTGATTGCTGAGGCCTACTTTAAGAAATACGGTCTGACTTATGAGCAGGGCAAGACTATGTTGGCCAAGATTGACGTGAAGAACCACTTTAATGGTTCGCTCAGTCCCAAGGCTCACTTCCACAATGTGATCACCATGGAACAGGTGATGAATGCGCCTCTGATTGCTTCCCCGCTGGGCCTGTACGACTGCTGCGGCACCAGCGATGGTGCTGCATGTGCTATTGTGACTCGAGCCGATCTGGCCAAAAAGTTCCGGGATGATCCCATCTATGTAAAGGGCTTTGGCTGCTCCACGGATATGATCACGCCTCACTACCGTTGCCGTGATTTTGACTGGACAAGCTTTGAGGCACTGCGAAATTGTGCCAAGATGGCCTACGATATGGCCGGAATTAAGAATCCCCGTCAGGAACTGGACCTAGCAGAGGTCCATGACTGCTTCTCTATCACAGAAATGTGTATCTATGAAGATTTTGGTTTCTGCGAGCGGGGTACCGCTTACCAGAATGTTATGGACGGCTTCTTTGAGCGGGATGGCGGCCTGCCTGTCAATGTGGACGGCGGCTTGAAGTGCTTTGGGCACCCGGTAGGTGCCAGCGGCATCCGCATGACTTATGAGATTTATAAGCAGCTGCAGTACAAAGTCGATAATCCCGCCCGTCAGCTCAAGGATGTACATCGTGGCTTGTCCCAGACCTTCGGTGGCCCGCCTCAGATTGCGGCCTGTATGATTCTGGGCAATGAAAAAGGATAAAAATTGACCGCAGGAAAGGAGAAGTATCGATAATGGCAGGAGTACTGGAAGGTATCCGCGTATTAGACATGGGCCGCGTGTTGGCTGGGCCCTCTGCCGCTGCGCTGTTTGGTGATATGGGGGCAGAGGTGATCAAGCTGGAGCAGCCTGGGCGCGGCGACGACAGCCGTGGCTTTGCCCCCATGAAAAATGGCGTCAGCTGCTACTATAAAAATTTTAACCGCAGCAAAAAAGGAATCACTTTGGATCTGAAAAAGGGTAAAGAAACATTTTTGGAACTTGTGAAACAGGTGGATGTTCTCATTGAAAATTTCCGCCCTGGTACGATGGAAAAGCTGGGACTTGGTTATGAAGAACTGAAGAAGGTAAATCCTGGCCTGATCTATGGCTGTATCTCCGGCTTTGGTTCCACCGGCCCGTATAAGAACCGTGCGGGATATGATACTATGTCTCAGGCGTGGAGCGGCGTTATGAGTATCACTGGCTGGCCCGAAGACGATCCTGTGCGGTGCGGTGCCTCCTTTGGCGATGTGATAGGCGGTCTGCACCTGGTAATCGGTATCCTGGCGGCTCTTCGGCACCGGGAGCGCACCGGACATGGCCAGATGATTGATGTATCTCTGACGGATGGTTGTGTCGTTGCGGCTGCCAGTATGTTCGAGGTTTATCTGGCCACCGGTAAGGTGCCTACCAAAAACGGCAACCGTTACACTTCTTCCGCTCCTGGCGGAGGTTACCACACCAAAGATGGTTACTGTGTAATCAACGGCAGTGCCCCTAAGTTCTGGGGAATGCTGGTAGAGATTATTGGCCATCCTGAGCTGCTCCATGATCCCCGCTTTGAGACAAACGCACTTCGCGTCAAAAATCGTGAGGAGCTGGATCCCATTGTGGAGGCCTGGACTTTGGAGCACACCACGCAGGAGGTTATTGACATTCTTCTTCCCAAGGGATTTGCCTGTGCACCGATTTTGAAGCTGGACCAGGTGGTGGCCAACGAGCAGATCGGCGGCGCGCGGAATATGTTCCCCGAAGTTGACGACCCTGAGGTTGGACCTACCCGCTTTGTAAACTCAGCCATTAAGATGCAGGAGGGAGGACCTGAGATCCGCTGCCCGGCTCCCACTCTGGGACAGCACAACGAGGAGGTTTATGAAAAGATTCTGGGGTATTCTCAGGAGAAAATTGCTCAGATGAAAGCAGAGGGCATTATTTAAATCGTGAGAAAGAGGTGCGTTGATCCATATGTCTGGAACAGTAAAGTTCAGAGTCTTGGTAACCAACAAGATCAGTCAGTGCGGCATTGATTATATGCAGGAGCACGGATTTGAACTTGTGTGGTCCAGGTCCAATTTGGTGCAGGATGTCAAAGAACTGATTGGAAGTTGCGATGGTATCATCGCACGCATGACCCCAGTCAAAAAAGAACTGATTGAGGCGGCTCCAAATCTTAAGATTATTGGCATGCATGGTGTCGGTTTGGATGGGATTGATGTAGAACTGGCAACCCAAAAGGGAATTGCAGTGACCTATGCTCCGGGAGCCAATGGGGTATCTGTGGCGGAGCATGCGATGTCCATGATTCTAAATCTTTCTAAAAAAAGTATGCAGGCAGATCATGCTTTGCGCATTGATAATCGGTTTCAGGATCGTGACCGCTTCGTTGGCCATGACGTCAACGGTAAGGTACTGGGTATTGTTGGTTTGGGACGCATTGGACGTCAGTTAGCGAAAATGGCGTCCTGCGGATTTGATATGCAGGTGATCGCTTACGATCCCTATGTTTCGGCCGAGGTCATGGGTCAGGTGGGCAACGGCGTGAAAAAAATGGAAAGTGTGGAAAAGCTGATGAGTCAGGCGGACTTTGTCTCCTTCCATACCCAGATGACGCCTGAAATGGTCGGATTTGTCAACTATGAGCGTCTGAAATGTATGAAGCCGACGGCTTATTTGATTAATGAAATGAGAGGCGCACTGGTGAACGAGGCTGACCTATACCGTGCACTGGAAGAGGGAGTGATTGCCGGTGCCGCGCTGGATGTTTTTGGAACCGAGCCCACACCGCCTGATTATCCTCTGCTGAAAGCTCCCAACTTGATTGCAACGCCGCACATTGGTGCGTCGACGTATGAAAGCATGGATCGTACCATCATGTCACTGGCAATGGATTTTGATCGTTTTGTCAACGGTGATGAGCTGTGCTATTTGGCAAACCCGGGTTATCAGAATAACAAACGTTAAAAGGAGCTCAATATGTTTGATAGTGAATTGCTGTTTTCCGGTGCGTTTAAAAATCTGAAAGGGAACATCATTCGGGAATTGTATAAGTATACAACTCAGCCGGGTTTTATCTCCTTTGCAGGAGGCAATCCCTCTCCACAGACATTTCCCAATGAGATTTTGGCTGACCTTTCTGCGGAAGTGCTGCGTAATAACGGGGTATCTTGTCTTCAGTATGGCGTGAGCAATGGTCAGATGCCGTTGCGTCAGTATGTGGCTGAGACTATGACAGCAGAGCAGGTTCCTACTGCAGTTGAAAATGTTGTCATCACCAGCGGTTCTCAGCAGACATTGGATCTGCTGGCAAAGGCAGTGATTAATCCGGGAGACCGGATTCTGGTAGAGAGCCCTACCTATGTGGCAGCACTGAAAATTTTCAGTATTTACGGGGCTGAGGTAGTTGCGGTTGCGTCCGATGACGAAGGCATTATTCCCCAGGCACTAAAGGAAGAGCTGGAAAAAGGACCTGTCAAGCTTATTTACCTGATTCCCAACTTCCAGAATCCTACAGGTATCACGCTACCCCTTGAACGCCGCAAGGAAATTATGGACATTGTGCAACATTATAATGTCATCGTAATTGAGGACAATCCCTATGGAAAGTTGCGTTACAGTGGAGAAGCGGTTCCCCATTTGAAGACTATGGATCCTCAGGGTCAAGTTGTTTATATGGGGTCTTTTTCCAAAATCATTGCGCCTGGTCTGCGCGTGGCTTATGCGGTGTGTGACGAGAAAATCGCGCAGAAGTTGGTGTTGGGCAAGCAGAACAACGATATGCACACGCCTAGCCTGACCCAGTTGATTGTGTATGAGTACTGCAAACGCGGCTATCTGGAACCCCATATTCAGGAGTGCTGTAAGCTTTACACCCAAAAACGCGATACCATGCTGAATATGCTGGATAAATATTTCCCAAAAGAGATGCACTGGATTAAGCCTGATGGTGGACTGTTCCTCTGGTCCAAGCTACCCGAGGGATATTCGGCCATGAAGCTGCTGGATTATGCACTGCCTGCCAAGGTGGCGTATGTGCCGGGTGATAGCTTCTTTGCGGATGAATCCGGCATCAACACAATGCGTCTGAATTTCTCAACTGCGACAGAAGAGGATATGGAAAAGGGTCTTAAACTACTCGGCGAACAGATTGAGAATTATTTAAGAGATAGCAAGTAAGAAGGGAGAAAGAAACATGTCAGAGAAGGGGAATACAACAAGAGAGATTAAAAAACCGAGCTTTGGCTTTGCCTTAATTACAGTTCTGCTTCTGGTATTTCTGATCATTATGGGTACCAAGGGTATCGAAGTAATTGGACTGCACGGATTAAACGTTGACCTGCGGCTGATGTTCTTTATTGCATGGCTTCCTGCAATTGGCGTAAGTTGGTATCTGGGACACAGCTACAAGGATATTGAGAAATCGATCGTTGATACCATCCGTGCGGGAATTCAACCTGCTGTAATCCTGCTGGTAGTCGGTGGTATGACTTCTGCCTGGATTGTCTCGGGCACTGTCCCCACTCTGATTTACTACGGTCTGAAAATCGTAAATCCCCATGCGTTTCTTCCCATTGTTCTGGTGATCAGCTCTGTTACATCTCTGTTTACCGGAACCTCCTGGGGCACTATTGGTACAGTCGGTCTGGCCATGGTTGGCATTGGTATGGGCATGGACATGAATATCGGATTGGTCATTGGTGCAGTGGTCAGTGGTGCCTATTTCGGTGATAAGATGTCTCCCATTTCTGATACCACAGTTATGACCTCTGCTCTGGCTGGTATCCCTGTGATGAAGCATATTCGACACATGCTTTGGACGGTTGTCCCTGGCTATGCTTTAACATTTGTTCTGTTTTTGATTCTTGGAATCCAGAATGCCAATGCGACCATTGACTATACAACCATCAATGAGACTATGGCGACGATGGAGGGAAGCTTCAAGCTTGGGATTGTTCCCATCCTGCCCATGCTGCTCCTGTTCTATCTGCTGGCGACCGGAAAGCCCTCCATTCCTTCCATTCTGACGGCTGGCCTGTTTGGTGTGCTCGTGGCAATCTTCTACCAGGGTGCCGGTGCAGGCGAAGCGCTGAACATTATGTATAGCGGCTATGTCAGCGAGAGCGGCAATGACTTTGTGGATACAATCCTGAGCCGCGGCGGCTTTACCAGCATGCGTGACTTTACAAATGTTATGCTGGGTTCGTTCGGATTTGCTGGGATTTTGAAGGGTGCTGGCATTCTTGATGCGGTTATTCAGCCCATTTGTGCGAAAGTGAAGACTACCTTTGGCGCGACAGTGGCATGCTTGGTTGTTGAGGCATGTGCACTGGCAACCGGATCTACCCAGAGCTTTGCCAATGTTATGACTGGTACACTGGTTTCCCCCATTTACAAGCACCTGCGCCTGAAGCCCGAGAATATGTCTCGTGCAATGGAAGACTTTGGTACACAGGGCGCCATTCTGATTCCCTGGGGCGTCAATGCGCTTTATGTGGCAGGTATGTATGGTGTGGCTCCTATGGTCTTTATTCCTTTCTGCTTCCTGAATATCCTGGTTCCCGTTATTTCGCTGATCTACAGCTTGACTGGGTTCTCCATGACAAAGTACAAGGAAGACGAGGAAATTCCCGAGGATGCCTACCCCATGGCATAAATCACAAACAGGCAGGGGAACAGATCTGGTCCCCTGCCTATTGAAGGTATTTTCATACGGGCAGAATCACTACATCAGCGCTTGCAGATTGTATGGCGCGGATTGCGTTATTGTTATTAGTAGAATAAAGCGGAGGAATCGAATATGACAGATTTGGAACGCCTTGAGAAGTTTAAACATCTTAAGGAAATGATTAATGGCCCCGAAGCAGAGAAATTTAAAAATTATTGGGACGGACGCTTTTTTACCGGAGATATGACCTTTATCTTCGATAAAACTCCATACAATATGTATTTCTACAAGGGGACCATGATTGACGTTCAGATTGGACAGCCTGCAAACGGATACTATGTAGGAATCAAGGGAACACAGGCCCAGTGGGATGAGTTCTTTGACCACCGCAATTTCCAGTTGTCCATATCCGTAAAGCATTGTGAGCATCCCTTTGAACAGCTGGGCAGTGCACTGGCGAACAGACAGAACAACACCATTGTTGCACAGGTCATGCGTCTGACCGCCAAGGCAATCTGCGACTGAGAAAGGAGTGATGTAATATGGCAATTACTGGTGGATATATTACCGTAAATGGGATCAAGACATATTACGAGACCAATAATGGTCCACATAACCCAAAGGGGACCATTGTGGCACTGCACACAGCGGGCAGAGATTGCCGGCAGTACCATGGCATGATGGACCTGTGGGAGGACCAATACAATGTAGTTGCATTTGATATGCCTGCCCATGGTAAGTCTTGGCCCCTGCCTGGCAATGTAGGCATCACAGACTATAAGGAATATGGAAAGTTTGTCTGGGACTTTATTCAGACGATGAACATTACCGATCCCATTGTGATTGGCTGTTCTGTGGCCGGCAACATGGTCTACTATATTGCTGAGCACTACCCGGTGAAGGCAATGGTATCCATGCAGGGCTCTACCTATATCAAGGCTATGGGCAGCTCCTACGGCGCAACGGTGGATCTGCTGGATAATCCTTATGTGAGCTGCCAGCATTCACACTGGGATTTCTCCGAGAGTTTGATTGGCAGTAAGTGTCCGCCCGAAGCCCACGAATTTATTATGTGGGGGGTGTGCCAGGAGTGTGGGCGTACCAAGAAGGCTGACTTGTCCATCTACAATAATTATGACGTCACGGATGATTTGAAGAAGATCACATGTCCTTGTCTCCTCATTCGCGGCGAAGAGGACTGGAATGTACCTGAGCATTATTACCATACCGCCATGGAGGGATTGGTAAACGCGAAAAAAGTTCAGTTTGTACCGGTTCCCGGGCATGGCCACTTTATCGCGGTGGAAGCGCCTGAAGTGATTTGCAAATTAATCGATGAATTTTTGATGGATTGTCAATGATTCAACAAATGAGGGGGTAGTTTTATGAAAATGCTACGCAGATTTTTAGCATTGGCCGTAAGTATGGCTCTGGCCGCTAGTTTAGTAGCCTGCGGTTCCGGCAGCGGGACCGAATCCGGTGGTAGCACAGCTGGCAGCACACCCTCTTCTGGAGAAAAACGTGCGCTTTGTATGGGGACAGGGTCCTCCAGCGGTGCCTGGTACATTATTGGCGGCGGCATTTCCAACGCAGTGAACCTGAATTCCAGCCAGTTTACGATTACAAATGAAGCTTCTTCCGGTGGTGGTGAGAACCTGCGTAACCTCCAGGAGGGTAACGTGGATATCGTAATGCTCAATTGCGATATGGGTTACTTCTACTATACCTCGACTGACTCCTATGAGGGGGCTGGCAGTGATACTCTGCGCAGCATGATTGCCATGCCTTCTTCTCCCATGCACATTGTAGTGAAAGCCGGTTCCGGCATTGACAGCCTGGATGATCTGAAGGGCAAGAGCATTGCCGTCGGTACTGCGGGCAGCGGCTATGAATCGTTTGCCAGCAAAGTGATTGCCTGTGCCGGCATGTCTTATGATGATATGAAGGTGCAGATGATCAATCCGTCCCAGATGCCTGAAGCCATGCAGAACGGCCAGATTGATGCTTTCTTCTATCCGGTTCAGGCACCTGGCAGCGCCATTACTGAGTTGGCTCTGAGCACAGATATTGAGCTGATGAACTTAAGCGAAGAGTTTATTGATAAGTTTATGAGCGAGTATGTAGGCTATATTGAGTATACAATTCCTGCCGGTACTTATAATGGCCAGGATGCGGATATTTCCACTTTGGCGACTGGCCAGTTCATTGCCACGGATCGGGACAACTTTACTGAAGACGAAATGTATGCCCTGATGTGTGACATTTTTGACAACCGTGAGGAGTGGGTGGTGTCTCACAACACTTGTGCCGAGATTACCGAGACCAACATCGGCAGTCTGATTGTTCCTCTGCATGTGGGTGCAGTGAAGTTTTATACCGAGCGAGGCGTGGAAATTCCAGAAGAACTGATTCCTGCTGAGGCACAGTAAGCGGTGCCTCAGAGCAATTAGTGATTCTTGATTATGATACAGAGGGAGCTTATGTAAGCTCCTTCTGTATCTATCACAAAGAAAGGAGATTTTGCATGCCGTCGGGATGTATCATTGACTCTGCTGCATATAAACGTATTGCTACGATTATAGCAATCATAATGGCTGTATTCCAAATCATTGTGGCTGGGTATGGTTTTATCGTGACCAATATGAGGTGCGCGATCCATCTTACCTTTGCCATTACACTGGTAGGAATGTATAAGCCTGTTCGCTTTAAAAGTAATATTCTAACGGATACATATAATATTGCATTTACTTTATTATCAATCGTATGCGGCATTTTCCTAACCTATGAGACGAGAGCTGATTATGCTTTGACCTATACGCTAAATGGTCCGAGCCAAATGGATGTGATTGTCGGTACCATTCTTATTGTTATGATTCTGCTGTGCGCGAGACGGACAACGGGCAATGCGCTTCCGATTATATGTGCCATTTTTATACTCTATGCAATTTTTGGCCATCATCTTCCTGGATTGCTTACGCACAAGGAGTACACCTGGCGCAGTATCGTTGACGTTGTGATTTTTACAAGCGAAGGCTTGTTTGGACAGCCGCTCAGCACGTCGTCTTCTTATGTGGCTTCCTTTGTGATTTTTGGCGCTTTTCTGTCTGCAACGGGTGCCGGGCAGTGGTTTATCGATATGGCATATTCCCTGACGGGGAAATTTAGAAGCGGACCAGCAATGACAGCTGTGGTATCCTCTGCGGCTATGGGAACCATTTCCGGTACGGGCGTGGCGAATGTAGTAACGACAGGCGCCTTTACAATTCCCCTGATGAAGTCCTGTGGCTACTCATCCAAGCTGGCTGGTGCGGTGGAGGCTACGGCCTCAACCGGCGGACAGATCATGCCGCCTGTTATGGGAGCCGGTGCATTTATCCTCGCGGAAATGATTGGCATTTCCTATGCTGAAGTTTCTGTGGCAGCTATTATGCCGGCGCTGATTTACTTTTTGGCCGTTGCGTTCCAGGTAGATTTTGAAGCGGGCAAATTGGGCATGAAAGGCCTGCCTGAAGACAAGCTTTTGCCCAGGATGAAAACCTTGAAAGAGGGATGGCTCTTCCTGATCCCAATCGCAGTTCTGATTTGGGCTTTGTGTATCATGGGCTATTCGGCCAACTATTCCTCTTTATATGCCATTGCAGTTATCTTACTGATTGGATTCCTCTTTCTTCCCAAAGGAAAAAAATTAAATGTTCAAAAGGTATTTGAGGCGCTGGAAGGAAGTGCCAAGGACATGCTGTCTGTTGCTATGGCTTGTTCTGTGGCCGGACTTATGATTGGCGTACTGACCAAGACTGGCCTGGGCTTGAAGTTCACCTCCATCTTGCTGAGCGTTTCCGGCGGGGCTAAGCTGCCTACCATGATTCTGACGATGGTATGCTGCATTATTCTCGGCATGGGCTTGCCCACGACTGCGGCGTTCATCATCACCTCGACTCTGTGTGCACCTGCGCTGATCCAGCTTGGTATTACTCCCATGGGTGCATATATGTTTGCCTTCTACTTTGCCTGCCTGTCTGCTATCACACCTCCTGTGGCGCTGGCCGCTTTCGCTGCGGCCGGACTTTCTGGTGCTAAGCCAATGGAAACCGGATTCTGTGCAACGCGGCTTGGTTTGGCCGGATTTTTGATTCCGTATTTCTTCTGCTTTACTCCGGCCATGCTTATGCAGGGAAGTCCCTTTGAAATTATTCGTGTTTGCGTGACCTCTGTAATCGGAATTTACTTCCTGTCTGGCGGCCTGGAAGGCTTTATGTATCGGAATTTGAATGTTATTGAGCGTATTATTCTCATCGTGGCGGCCTTGCTTTTGGTTGAAGGCGGTGGCTTGACCGACTTGATCGGTATCATCATGGGTGGTTTCATTGTTTTTATTCAACTGCGGTATATGAAAAAAGACGACAAGGAACAAGCGAAAACCGAGGCGAAGAACCTATAAGTAAACTAGCATATTGCCGTTTGAGTTGAAAAATAATCACTCAAACGGCAATATGCTGATGCGTACGTTATTTCAGGCAGAGCATTTGTACGGAGCTACAACCATAAAGCGGCCTGAACGTAAAACATGGTATTCAGTGGATATTATTACAATATGAGAAAAGGAAGTAGATTCTATGGAACGCAAAAAAGGTTCTGCTCTGGCGGGATTAAAGGTGTTAGATTTAGGGCGAGTCATCGCCGGTCCTTTGGCTGCTTCTATGTTGGCAGATATGGGAGCTGATGTCATCAAGGTGGAAACACCCAAAACCGGTGATCTTGCCCGGAACATGCTGCCGAAAAAGGACGGAATCAGTACATACTTTGTGGTGTTCAACCGAGGCCAAAAAGGTGTTACATTAAATCTAAAAAGCGAAGAGGGGAGAGAAATCCTTCTAAACATGGTACGGGATGCAGACGTGTTGATCGAAAATTTCCGGCCAGGTGTTATGAAACGACTTGGGCTTTCTTACGAGGATGTTTCAGCGGTGAATCCTGGAATTATTTATGCCTCTGTGTCCGGATATGGACAGGAGGGAGAATATTCCGGGCGAGCCTGCTTTGACCCTGTGGCACAGGCCATGAGTGGTTTGATGAGTGTTACAGGATCTGTTGACGGGGAATGTGTTCGCTGTGGAGCCTCGATTGCCGATGTGCTGGCAGCACAGAATACGGTGATTTGTATTCTGGCAGCGTTGGAATATAGAAGAGTTTCCGGCAAAGGGCAGAGAATTGACATTGCATTGCTGGATTCGTGCATTACGGCGCTGTCGAGCATCAACCAGATCTATTTTACCAACAATAAAATTCCCAAAAATCTGGGCAATTTCTTTGAGGCCAGCGCCCCAGGAAATACGTACCCCACTAAGAGCGGGGAAATGGTCATGATCAGTGCGGGACAAGCCAATGCATGGCCCCAATTTGCACATATTTTGGGCCATGACGAATGGGTGGAATGGCCTGAATTTAAAAATGTGGAGGACCGAGTTCGTAACCGTAAGCTGTTGGATCCTCTCATTGCGCAGGAGACTGTCCGATTTGACAAGGAGGAACTACTGAATCAGCTGGCGCAGGCCAAGATTGCTGCGGCGCCGGTACAGAATGTGGCGCAGGTGGCCAATGACCCATATTTCCGGGATGAGCGGGAGATGTATACCGAAGTGGAACATCCTCAGCTAGGCGCAGTACGAATCACCAATGCTGCTCTGAAAATGTCTGAAACGAATCCTTATGTGCGCGGATGCGCTCCCCTGTTGGGAGAGCACAACAAGGAAATCTACAGTGCTATGGGATATACACCGGAGCAGCTGCGTGAGTGGGAAGAAAAAGGCGTGATTTAAATTGGAACTGGAAAAGAAGTTATTTCTGCCTTCTTGTGCAGACTGCGGTATGAAGGGGTGTAGGGGGCAAGAAAATCATTATCCCCCTTTTTGCCCTACCAAGGGCGTTTCAGAGTCCCTAAAAGGTGAGACAGTGAGCTGCCTTCAGGGAGAAGACCAGCGTGTGGCTATGGCCTCTGCACTGGTGGAATATGAGGGCTATGGAGCCTGGTGCAGAATCGAAGATACGATTGCATTTGCCCGGCGGATGGATGTAACGCGGATTGGTGTGGCCACTTGTTTGGGGTTGTTGCAAGAGGCGAAGCTTCTCACCCAGGTGCTCCGGGCCAGGGGCTTTGAAGTATATACGGTTTCCTGTAAGGTTGGAGCAGTGAAAAAGACGGAACTGGGCCTGCCGGAGTGCTGTGATATCTGTGGGATGAACATTTGCAATCCGGTTTTGCAGGCCAAGCTGCTGAATCAGCACCAGACTCAGCTGAACATTGTATTTGGTCTGTGCGTGGGACATGACAGCCTTTTTTATAAGTATTCTGACGCGATTTGCACTACTTTAGTGGCCAAAGATCGTGTGACAGGACACAATCCCGTGGTTCCTCTCTATCAGCTGCAATCTTACTACAAGCGTTTGATGGAGGAACCTGTTCCGGTTCGCCGAGTTTCTCAAAAGGAGGAATCGGTTTGATCGACGCGCATGTTCATTGTTTTCCTGGCAATCTGGCACCCCGTGCACTGTCGAAAACAAATATGTACGGGACATATGAAACAGATGGAACAATTGAAGGGCAACTTCGTCTGGCGAAACGATATGCCATCGAAAAAATCATGGTTTTGAACATTGCCAACAAACCTGAACAGCAGGAGCATGTTAATCAATATGCCATATCGATCAACGGGCTGGAAGATAAGGTGGTTTCCCTGGGGTCAGTTCATCCCTTTGCACCCAATGCGGTGGAGACCGTAGAGTGGTTGTATGAGCAGGGAATCAGAGGAATAAAATTTCAGCCGATTCGGCAGAAATTTTATATGGATGATCCGATTTGCCGCCCAATTTTTCGCAAGATTGGAGAGCTTGGAATGCTGACGGTCATTCATGGTGGACGGTCCATCCGCACCGAGCATTTCCATGTCCTTCCTAAAGCGATTGGCCGTTGCATCGATGAATTTCAAGGTGCACCTGTGATTTGCTCTCACATGGCAGGAATGTTTTGCGCCGAGGACGAAATCAAAGAACTTGCCGCTATGCCTGTTTATACTGATACGGCACTGTGTGCCCGGCATCTGGATCAAAAAAAGTTTGATTGGGTGGCAGAGCAGTTTGGCGCAGATCGTATTTTATTTGGTACAGATATGCCCTGGGCGAATATGGAAAAAGAAATGTCCTATATTCAGAAATCGTTCTTCGGGGCAGGAGACCAGGAAAAAATTTTTCGTGGGAACGCGCTTGCCTTGTTCGAGCGCTGTGGGATGATACCGCATCTGTCCATATCAAATTGTTTGGACTGAGAGGAGTCTTTATAAAAATTACATGGTTAGGACATTCGTGTTTTAAGATTGAATCCAAAGGATACCAGATCATCCTAGATCCCTATCAGGATGGCAGCGTACCTGGTTATCGTCCAATTGCTGAGCAGGCCGATCAGGTGTTGTGTAGCCATGAGCACCGGGACCATAACGGCAAGGAGGCAGTTACTCTGCGCCAGGGTATGAATTCCCCGTTTACAGTAAGAACCATCGACACATGGCATGACGATCAGCAGGGAACCCTGCGTGGAAGCAATCTGATTCATATTTTGGATGACGGCCAGTTTACCGTTGCTCATTTGGGAGATTTAGGCTGCGAATTGATGCAGTCACAGATCGAGGAACTAGAAGGCCTTGATGCACTATTGATTCCCGTCGGTGGATACTATACGATTGATGCCGTCCAGGCCCGGGCTGTTGTAGAAAAGCTGCGGCCGAATATAACGGTTCCAATGCACTATCCGGCGAGAACTTTGGCTATGATGTGCTGGAGACAGTCGATGCCTTTGTTACAGTGGAGAATCCTGTAGTGCGCTACGGCAGATCTTGGATGAACTTGGATAAGAATTCCAGTTCTTATATTGCGCTTCTCGAGCCGCAAAATAAGCCGGTGTAGTTTGAAATTCCGGAAGTAAATGGAAAGAAACACATGCCGGGGCGTAAAGCAAAGCCGCCGTTGGAAGCCGTCTGGATTCCAATTTCAATATATAGTATATAGATTTCCCAATCTTTTCTTAGCGGGAAATCAGAACCCACGGCATAGAAAACCAACAGGAAAGGTGCTCCTTGTGAAAAGGGGCACCCTTCCTGTGATAAAGCCAGAAAACCGTCTGTAGTATTTGGCAGTCGCCTGTGAAATCAAAATTGTAAAATTTGCTTCTTACAACATAAAGCAAGAA
>OWIY01000349.1_pt1 | contig 16295 bp, 27 predicted proteins | sample 1732841 | NCBI WGS metagenome assembly OWIY01 (sample SAMN05065760, study PRJEB22554) | human gut metagenome | biome: ENVO:2100002; feature: ENVO:00000062; material: ENVO:00002003 | host: Homo sapiens | place: USA | reverse complement strand
CAGACACAGAAAAGCACCCCACCCTTAGGTGAGGTGCTGTTTTCTTGAGTGTGAGAGTGTGAGTGTGCGCTGTGTGTGTTAAACTTTCTTCTTAGAAATAATAGTGGGAACGCCTTTAGCATTCAAGTCAGCAGCGTACCTTTCAGCATTCTGCTTGCTCTTGAAAGCACCTGTCTGAACTGTGAACAGCTCGCCATCAGGAGCAATCGTGTCTTTGCCGCCCTGCGGCTTAGTGCCCTCTTCATAGAACATCTGTACAACTTTCTTGAACTGCTCCCAGCTGTACGGCTCACCCTTGCGAATGCGGCGCGGACAGTTCTTTCCACTCCAGTGATTATGTTGCACAACGTTCGCGAGTGGAATCTTCCAGTCAGACATGAGCCGCGCGGTAAGCTCGGCAGCGTTGTCCGTAGCCTTTCGCAAATCGCTCTCAGGATTCTCGCAAATTTCAATTGCAATGCTCTGCAAGTTACCGACGCCTTTTGCGCCGTCTCCTGCGTGCCACGCGATTTCGGTATCGGGAATCAGTCGGATAATTTCGGAATCGTCCACAACGTAATGATATGAAACAGTCTTATTCTGACCACCGTTAACCGTCATATAACTGGCATGACTACGCGCGCCCGCTCCTTTACCCGTGTTGGATGTGTTGTGAATCGTGATAAACTTTGGGTTCATTGCCTTTCCCGGACGGGCGGCTGTTCCCTTGCGAATAAAGATTTCAGTGAGTTTTACCATAGTTACCTCCATAGCTTAGGTTGTCGCGTTTTGTATGATGATTGGACAACTTGTTTATATTCGGACTATAAAGACGCTTTCGCGTGTTTACTGATATCAATCTCGAACACGTTGTCGCGCTTCTTTACGCGCGTGACTTCGCACTCAAGAACACTTGCGGGAATCTCACAAGCTCTTGTATAAAAGCGTTCAGCATATCCTATTTCTGTTTCAAGGCTAATCATGAGGGCATCATACCCGGCAAGTACTATTACTAAGTCTTTCAGTTTCATTTCAAATTTCCTCTTTCTTTAATCGTCAAAATCTGAACTTTCCCATTCCACATCATATGGACACCATTCACATTGCATGTGGTCATCTTCTTCATATGGACAACGTATTAATTCACACATGTTATCGCCCCCTAAATCTTCAATGATGCTACGTTAAACAACCCAACTTCCATCGAAACAATGCCGTTGTAATTCGCCCAATACCCAGAATCCCAGATTTCAAAATGGTCTAGTGCTGGGTAATTTGAGCGGTAAAAGCGGCTGTTATTGAAGTAAACCCACCCGCCGCCATCGTTACTTGTGGGGAATATCCTAACTCGTCCATCTGCGAACAGTACAGACGAAAGCACCAGCGTCCATTCGTCTGTCGGTGTAGGATCTGGCGGTGGGCCTCCCCCTCCACCGTAAACCGTTTCATAAGTTCCTACAACATTCGGTATCCCAGTTATTAAAGATGGGTCTTGTAGCGTGCCCCACGGTGTTGACTGATACTCAACATGCACATGTGGCCCAGTGACATTCCCGGTGCTGCCCATGATTCCTATAACGTCTCCGGGCGCTACGGTGTCGCCAACCGCTACGTTTCGACTTGCAAGATGTGCGAACAAGCTGCACGAGCCATCCGAATGCTGAATCTGTACAAAGTTCCCGTAGCTCGCATTACTCCCGCTCCCAAACTCTGACCGTAGCACCGTTCCGGCAACCAAGGCGCGGATATAAGCGGGATTCGTGTACACAACAATATCCTGTCCCCGGTGCGGGCTTCCGTCGCTGTACGATGGCCATGTCGCCGTCACCTTTACGGATGTTCCCGTAGTTAAATAAGTGTTATATGCCATTTCATCACCACTTTACAAAGAATGTTTTCTTAACCATTGCTTCTAGCTCCGCTTCCGTGCGGCTCGTTATCTCTCCGGCATCATGGATAATATTGAGCGCGAATACAAGCTTATTCGCAAGGATGAAGTTATCTTCGGCGTGTACATCGTCTTTCGGAAAGAATCGTTTCAGCATTTCATATTGAAGATACCAAGCGTCTATCACTTTCTTCTTTGCCATGTCAAATTCTCCATTTCATAACTTGCATGATGTTATTTTTAATGTTCATCGTCTCAAATCGTAGGGCGCCTTGCTCGAACGGCTCCACGACCCATCTTTTGAACATTGACTTGTTAGCCGTTACAAGCAGCATGTTTGGTTTGTGGTCTTTCGTTGTTAGTGCGTAGGTGAATGCAGATGGGTCATATTTCTCCGAAATCCACACACGCCCCTCTTGCATGTCAGCCCAGACGCCTAGGTTCTGTCCCATATAAACCAGTGTCATGAATGTGCGTGCGTTCTTGCTTCGCGGCTCTATGAATGTGTTATCATCCAGATAGAAAGCGTTGTTGATGATGTGTTCACCCTCACTTGTTCCCATCACTAATTGACCTAACCGGGTAGCCTGTTTAGTTTTCACGAACTCTGGGTTAACCACATTCTCCACAAGGATGAGATTGTTTTTTCTCCATATCTCGCCCGGCTTAGGCATTTTCAAATCATAGTTGAGAAAATAGGGGTTTGTGATTGAAATCGCGTTCGCCATGCAGAAAACCGTTACATTATCCCGCATTCGGATTATCGTTTCAAGTTGGTTCGTAAACGCGGATATCTCATTCTTCAAGTAGCGGTAACTGCCAACCTCAATCAGAAACTCATCAAAGCCTATCAGTGTAATGTCAGGATAGCTTATCGACTTCTTTCCCGCCGCCGTACTAAGCGCGAATGACTTTCCTGCCACTTCACCATTGATGAGGAAGTAGCCGCCCTTTTCCTGTAACTCCAAGTCGGGGAACGCAGGGGCGATATCGTCAAAGAAAGTCGGGAGCGTGCTGTCTAGTTCCGTCTGGTAACGCCGGATATAAGCGAACTGGCCTTTTCCGTTCATGAATCGCTCAATCGCCATTTTCTTGAAGCCGTATGTTTTGCCGCCGCCACGGTTTCCAACAATGAAGTTTAGAAACCTATTATAGGACATGGTGCGGCGCATATCCCAAAATATATTTGAATCCATCTAATTACCTCCATTGGCACCGAAAGAGGGAAGCGCCAAGTTTGTTAAACCCGCGCCGCATCCGCGCGTTTCATCGCGTAACACCGGAATTATTGGTAACGCTTCTTTCTCTTTCGGGCCTAATACTATTATACCACTACTTTATGGTAAAGTCAACATCTTTTAATATCGCGCCGCCCTCAACGTTTTGATGCAGAAGTTTTCCCCTGAAAGCTTCTCCCGTCCGGAAATTTTCCCATGTAACATATTTATAGCAACCGCTTGACATTCCCGCGCTTGTGACTTTCAGGAACGTTTTCACTCCGTCAAAAATCGTGCAGCGGCTGCGCGTCTCCTCGTCATCAAAAAGGCTTGAATATTCATCATCACTCACAATTTCAGCTTCACAATAGCATTTCTGGTGCAGGAACTTCCCAGCCACAAAGTCGCTTTCGTGTGCCCATTTGCCCAGCTCTGTGTCGGATGTTTCAATTATCGTCTCCACGTCCTCAACAGGGAGCAGCGTGTGTATACTGTCTGTGTCGCTGTAAATATACATGTCTTGCCCGTACTTCTTTATGCTCAAATCCTTGATAGCTTGACTCGCCCGGATGGTAACTTCTCGCGCATATGAAGTGATAAACGCTCCAACCGGCACATATATCGGCTCTCGTTCTTCCTCGGGCCCCAGCTTGTACTTTACGACCTTGTTCACTCGGTCAAAGTACGGAACTTTGCTTTGCACTTTGGGGTTCAAACTGAACTTTCCGTACAGGCTATTTAACATCAGCTTTGCCAGCGACCGCATGGCCGCGTTCTTCGTTTTCGTGCTTTCTATCTTTACTGCTGTCCACTTGTCGATATAATCTTTGAAAAGGTCATAAGCCCCCATGAACTTGAAGCCGTCCAGATATTCAACGTTGTAAACCTCGTACTGCTCAAAGAACAGCTTCAAATCCACGTTAGTCAGCGTCATTTCAACAAACACATTCCCGCTGTCTGAAAGATACTGCGTTGGGATGAAAGACAGATTTCCCTTTATCTGAATAGTGGGTATTTTCCCCGGCTTTAGCTCGAACTGGCATTTTAATCTCTGCACGTAAAGCGGATACAACTCATCATCGTCGTATCTGCCCGTAAATTTCACAGGTACGCCGAACGGCATCATTTTATAATACATTACCGACGGGTACAGGCTGTTGACATCGAACACGTGTCCATCGAATACTTCTTTCTCCGCGAATGCCGGATTCAGATAAGTGAAGCCGCCCTTATATGCATATCGGATTTCTTTGTCATTCTCTGGTACAGGGAACATCTTTTCAAAACGCTTCTTACCGAAAATAGTTTTGAAGTCGTGAAAGGCGTTGCTGCCCGCTGTCATTTTCTTTAATCCCTGCTTGAACAGGACAGCAAGCGCCATTGCGACTATTTGGACGTCGTTTCTTAGATAGTCAACTTCTTCTTGCGTGAGTTCATGCCCGATAGGACGCTCCGCTTTATAGTCTATCTCGCCTTTCATTATCGGAAGCCCGAAACCCTTTGCGATTTGCTTTACGCTGAAATTCAGAATTTTCAGGCTGTCCAGAAACGTGACTTCTTTCTTGTCATCCTTGCCGCCATCCTCAAAGCATACCGTGATACTGTAAAACATGCCCATGTCAGATATTAGCGTCTTAAATTGCCCTTGCTTTAGATTCCTGTTGTCTGTCCACTCGTACCCGTGAGTAAAGAGGTAGAACAGAATAAACTGGCCATCGAAACGCAAGTTGTGGAAATATAGCGTATGGCTTTCTTCGCTTTCAATCAGCCAATCGAAAAGCCAATCTATACTGTTCCCGTATATGAAGTTGTCAGGATTCGCTATTTCACACAACCCAGTTGCCCACACTCTCGCGGGCGCTTCCGTTGTTGTTTCAAAGTCAGCTGTTAGAATCATACCCGTACTGCTCCCACCTTGTGAGTATTCGGTTCAGGAACATAGTAGGCTCATAGTATTGTCCAAAATAAATCGTGTCGATTTGTAAAATAGGGTCTGCGAAAACTGCATCATATACCTCTTGGCCCGTGAAACCTCTGATAGCTTCTTCCAGCTTTCGTGCCGCTTTCTTTCCGAGTTCGTTTTCCGCTGCTTTAATATAATTGCGCTTGTAAAGCTCTGACTTGCTTTCCCTGTCCGCGTCCGTATCAAGACGGTTGATAAGGTTCAGAAACTTCTTGATTTCTTTATTCGACTTGTTCAGAGGTTCATAGCTGATAGGGTCAAGGTTCTGTCTCTTTATCTGTGCCTTAGTGCCGCCGATGTTTCCCTCTTTTCTCGCTTCCTCTGCCCGCTTCGCCCTAGCCATATTTACGCGTTCCACGCCCTCCTGTGCCCGGATAACATCCAGCTTTGTTGTAACTCCGTTCTCCGTAGGAATGAAAGTGAACGCGTCCGGCTCGGAAGCGTGGGCAACCGATTTCATAAAGTTCTCCAAATCGTCCTTGCTTCCGATATTCTTTTTGACTTCTCCAAGCACCAACTTATCGGGCAGGTACTCTGCCAGTTGGGCGGGGGCGGTCTTTGCCGCCCTCTCCACAGCCCTGTTGAACCGCTCTACGGCGTTTCTGACGTCTTTCGCGTCACGTTCTCGCCCTGTAAAGAAACCTCGTTTTGCCATAATATAATGTCCTTTCCCGTGCGGATATAGCATCCGCGCCGCTCAATCTGAAAGTAATACGACAAAAGCCCCATTGTGTCATTGTGCACTTCTACTCCAAGCATGTTGGAAAGTTTTCTATCAATGTTCTCAATGTGCTCTTCAACCCCCAGAAGATACCGCTGCAAGTTGCGCAAGCTGGAGAATCGCAACTCTATTTCCTTGTCAGGGTCTCCAGAATTGAAAATGAAAATGCTTTCTCGCAAGTCGTAGTAGATGCCGTTTCTTGTTGCTCCCATTATAATCCCTCCTTATTTTCTCCTGCCCATTGTTCAGCCATTGCTTTCGCAATGCCGGGGAATGTTTTACTTCTCAGCTTCGCTCTTTCCGGACTAGGCGGGAGATAATGCACTCTCTCACGCTTATTTTTAGGGAGCTTCATCATCGGCTCATAGACATTGTTCGTCGGTTGTAGCAATGGTAACCCTTTCAACCATAAACAGGTCTTTTTCTGCTCCATGTGTCCGTATTCGTAAGGCTGTACTATCTGACTAGGTTTCTTGTAAACGGTAGACATTATCCCGACTGGATTCTCGATAGCAATCCGTTCACAATCTGCATTTACAAACATCATGAAGAAGTCAATAGCCGCCTGTTGCCGGCCATCTTTTCGCTTCTGTTCGAACCATGCCGCCCCGCTGACCGCAAGATGAGTACATGGAGGAAATGCAATAATCATGTCCCATCGTTGCTTTAGCAGCGGTGTTACATCTTCTTGCAAGTGCCATTCCGGGTGGCCGCCGCTGCACGGTTCAATGTCGCAGGAATAGGCTTCATGCCCCAGTCGCCGCAGCTCTTTCGTCACTGCCTGGCTTTCTTCGCAAGCAACTAAAACTCTCATAGTTTAAAAAAGGCCGGGGCATTTTATTTACCCCGGCCGTCTCCTTTCAATTATTTAGCAAAGTACGATTTTGTGAATCTTGCCGCGCTTGGCGGGCTTATCAACGATTTTCAGCTTAAGCGGCTCTGTCCACTCGCTCGGCATGCCAAACGTCATGAAGATACGCTTGAGGTCACCCACAAGGCCCGTACCGGTAATTGCGTAACTCTCACCCTTGTCATCAAAGAAGATAATGCGGGGAATTTCCACGGTCTCGCCCTCTTCACCGTTCTGCGCCTGCACTGTGATTGTCTCTACATAAACGTTCGTAACGGCAATTTCCTTGCCCATGACTTCATCGCGGCTGTACGTGGGGTCTGCTACCGCATTGAACAGAAAAACGGAATCTTCCTTAGACTGCGGGACGTAGGTGCAAAAGCTGTTGTTCTGTTCTTCGTTGTTCATTACCATCAAATCGTTAGCCATGTTAGTTCCTCTTTCTGCCCGTCAAGCCGTTGGCACAGCTGTTAAATTTTGTTTGTTCTGGCTCGACTTATTCGTCGATTTCGGTTGCGATTCCCATGAAGTCCTCAAGACTGCACGCATAGGTTTTGGTCTTGGGCTGTAAGTCCTGCACGGCTACAACGCCTTTCAGTGCAAGCTCACGTTTGATAATACGTGCGGCTTTCGTCTTGTCTTTCATGGCCTTGTCAATGATGAACTCATCCTCTTGAATCAAGACGGGTTCGGGGCCGCTCATGTCCCACTCGATGAAGCGGGCGGTTGTGCCTGTGGTGACGGTACGCGTAAACATTTTGCTCATTGCTTTGTCTCCTTTTATTTTATTTTATTGTGGTGAAAAGACCACCAGAGGGCTTTCGCCCTTTCGCCGGGTGTTACAGGCTCATCGGTGGAGTTCCCGGCCCTTTCACTGTTATTAGTATAGCATGTTTTGGAGGTGCTGTCAAGCATTTTATTCAAATTAATTTTCGGATTTCAGCAAGCTTTTCAATGGGCTGTCCCAGCAAGGCAGCAAGCACTCGCATTATGGTATCGCGGGAAAGCTGGCAGTCCCAATAGTGAAAGCTGTTAACAGGAAAACTGTCCATCTTCAATTGCTCTAAGTCGATCAGCTGGAAGCAAAGTTTAATGTCTGCGTTACTCATTATACTTCACCCCCAGCACGTCAAAGACTTTCTCCAACATGTCGCGTTTGGCTTGCGCAATGCAAAGCCGCTGATTACTCCACTCTTCTTGCTCTGCCCTGTCCACGATTTCCAGCCGGAGTTGGTAAAGGGCTTTCAGGCGTTTCACTTCAAAAGTTGTCATTTTTATTTCTTCCTCCCGTTGTTATTCTGCTCTTTGGCTATGAGCAGCATGATTATGATGTTAATTGTCGTGTACCCCAGGAATACCCAGCCCACGGCTTGGAGCGCTTCTCCTGCTGTCATTGTTGCACCTCAACTTTCGGAATGCTACGGAGCTTCCACAAATCATAGGTATAGTCGGGGCGTTCGATGATGTAACGAAACAGTTTTGAGGGTTTCACCTTCAATGGGTTCACCACGAACCCCCTCTTCCTTAAATCAGCCACAAACTCGGCTTTATTTTGATACAGGTGAAACTCGAAAACATAGGGCGTGCGCCCGACATAAGCTATCGCGCTATACAGTCTCATTGTTCATTCCTCCGTCTAATTTCATGTATCGTCTCGTTATAAGCTATGATGTAAAGCATACGAGAATTTTTTGGTAGCGTGCGGAAAACCGAGCGGCATTCAAAGATTTTAAATGAAAGTCGGTTCGCCATTTCTTCCAGCGTGTAATCGTCGTAATCCTCAAATGTCAGCCGGGATGCATTCTGGATGTATTCGTCAAATGTTGTCATTATCGTCCTCACCTTTCAGGCTGTCAAGCCATTTAATCAAAGCTGTTTCTGTATTCATTTCTTATATCTCCCAAAATGAGGTGCTTTTCATTATTCAAATGTGGTGTCTTTCGGTTCGAGTAAATAATCGTTTGGATTCTCCCAGTAATCGGATTCAACTTTTGCTAAGGCTTCATAGTAGTTTTCTGCATCAATTTCAACAACTGCTGCGTGAACTTCTTTAATTGTGATTTTGAATGTCATTGTTCTTTCCTCCGTTTCTCTTTCACTGTCTATATTATAGCATGTTCTGCGCATGATTGCAAGCCTTTTCTGCATGAATATTGCACAAAGATTGCAAAAGAATTATGTGCAATTGCTTGACACGCTCACTTTTCCATGTTATAATGTATTATAGGGCAGGATAAAATAAGGAAAGGGGCGATAAAATGTCAATGGACGCCATCATCCAGTTGATTAACGGTGTCGGTTTTCCTATCGCGGCGTGTATCGCTATGGGCGCTTACGTGATATACACAAAGAAAGCAGAAATGAAGCGCACAGAAGATGCAGACCAGAAAACGGAAAAGACACTCGGAGAAGTCAAGGCAGCCGTGGAAAACAACACTACGGTGATTAAATTGTTGGTTGACGTTCTCCTGAAAAAGGAAGAGAAAGGAGAAGAAGAAGAATGACACGTGAAGATTTCATGGCGCGCCTTGAAACGATTTCCAGCGGTGGCGAGACTGAAAAGGTGTTCGGTGCTATGAATGAGATTAAGTCTTTCTACGATGAGTACGAAACGCAGACGGCACCCGAAAACGTGGTAGTTGAGGGTAAGACCGCCATCCAATGGAAAGACGAAGCTCTAGCGGCGCAAGCCGCAATGCTTGAGCAGAATGATATGTGGAAGAAAAAGTTTCATGATACGTTTTTTTCGGGCGCAGCTGAAGTGAAAGAGGAAGTCAAGGCCGACGTGAAACGCGACGGCACAGTACAGACTTTCGCACAATTATTTGAAAGAAAAGAGGGCTAATAAATGGCTACTACTCCTAAAACCGGTTTGCAGAATCCCGACGGCGTAGCCGTCATGTCTGCTATCCTTAATGACGAAACGTCCCCCGTATCCGCTGCTTTCCGTGCAGCTATCCCCACCCCGCAGCCGACGAATGAAAGCGTTCGCGCTATCGGGGCCATCATCAATCAGTACCCGGCGTTCCAGAATGAATTTTTAAACGCGCTGGTAAACCGCATCGGGCGTGTCATCATCCTTTCGCGTCTGTATGAAAACCCGTGGGCTATGTTCAAAAAGGGCTTGCTGGAGTACGGCGAGACCATTGAGGAGATTTACGTCAACCTTGCGAAGCCGTTCACGTTTGACCCGCAGAAAGCGGAAACTACGTTGTATAAGCGCGAAATTCCTGACGTGCGGGCAGCGTTCCACATTCTGAACTATCAAAAGTTCTACAAGAGCACTGTTAGTAACGATCAGTTGCGGCAGGCGTTCCTTTCTTGGCAGGGTATTTCCGATTTAATCGGGCGCATCGTAGACGCTATGTACACCGCAGCGAATCAGGATGAGTTCCTGACAATGAAATACATGCTTTGCCGCGCAGCGCTAAACGGCAACATGACGGCGGTTAACACTCCGGCTGTCGCCGCTGCCAACATGCATTCGTTGGCGGCCACGTTCAAGAGCTATTCCAACCAGCTTGAATTTTTGAGTGCTGACTACAACGCGGCCGGCGTTGACAACTATGCTACTAAAGATGAGCAGTATCTCATCCTTTCAGCTGACGCCGACGCCATCATGGATGTTGAAGTTCTGGCTAGCGCGTTCAACATGGGTAAGGCAGAGTTCCTCGGCCACCGCGTCCTGATTAACTCTTTCCGTCCGTCCGCGGGAGAAATCGCCCGTATGAATCTGCTGTTTGCGGATGACACGTCGGGCAACTACACGGCGTTCACTAAGGATGAGCTGACAACCCTCGGTACTATCACTGGTGCTCTGGTGCATCGTGACTGGTTCCAAGTGTATGACAACTTCTTCAACTTTACCGAGCAGTACAACGGTCAGGGCCTGTACTGGAACTACTACTTCCACAAGTGGAGTACATTCTCCACGTCGCCCTATATGCCTGCGATTGCGTTCACGAGCGCAACCAACGGTGTCACCAGCGTGACTGTTAGTCCGGCTACGGCCACTATTGCTCCGGGCAAAAGCTTGCAGCTGAAAGCTGATGTTGAGATTACCGGCTTGGCTTCCACGGCTGTGAAGTGGTCTATCTCTGGTCAGGCAAGTACGAATACGACTATCAGCCCGACCGGCCTGCTGGTTGTTGACACTGCTGAATCTGGCAAAACCATCACTGTGACGGCTACGAGCGTGGTTGACGGCTCAAAGGCTGGCACAGCTACTATCACTGTAGGCGCGTAACATTATAGAGGAAAAAACCCGTCCGGCTTGTGGTGAGCCGGGCGGGGAAATTTCCGGAAAGGAGACGACATGGTTTTTACACCGATGGGTACCGTCAGAGTGTTACGCGGCGTTCCGCTTGACAACACCTATGAGAATACGATGGATTTCGCCAACAAGGAAGCACAGCTTGAGTACTTTATCACAAAAGTAAAGTTCACGTTCACGAATCAGACGTACCAGAGAACAGAAGGAATTTTCAATGCCCCGGATGCAGCTGACCGCTACTACGACTGTAATTATCTCATGTGGCAGAACCCGGATTTCGGGAACAAGTGGTTCTACGCCTTTATTAATAAGGTAGAGTACGATAACCCCAGCAACACGCGGCTGCACTTTCAGCTTGATGTTATGCAAACGTGGCAGTTTGACTGGTCATGGCGGGACAGCTTCATTGAGCGCGAACATGTCTCTGATGATACGTTCGGAAAGAATCAGGTGCCCGAGAATCTGGAGACCGGCGAATACATTTATAATACTGGCGTTGTTGACGGGTACGGGGACATAGCGACACTTACACCCGGAATCGTCATGGGCGTGTCTGAACGGCTTGACGGAGGGAGCGCCATTGCCCTGTTGGATAACACTTTCAACGGCCTCTCTTATTTCTACGCGAAGAAAGAAAACGCAGATGATATGCGCGAGCTAGTGGAAGATTACAGTGAAGCCGGAAAAGGCGCGGCGATTGTTTCGATTTTCATGTATCCTCTTGAGTTGCTTGGCATTCTGGAAGCTTCTCCCGGGAGCGGGTGGTTAAATACGGATACGACACATCATATAGAGGGCGGCAACTTGCTTAATCCATTCGCTCCGATGGACGGTGTTACACCGAAAAACAACAAGACGTACTGCTATCCGTACCGGTCACTTGAGGTTTACGCGAGCGGCATGGGGGCGAAAGAATACAGATACGAGCTTTTTGACCGATACTACGCCATGTTCACAGTATTCAGCACACTCGGCGGTTCTGCTCCTATTGTGGCAGTCCCAAACGGTTATAAAGGACTTGACAAAGCTCTTGATGATGGTTTGCAGATGGCGCCTTATCCCACGTGCTCTTGGATTAACGACACTTACAAGAACTGGTACGCGCAGAACATCCTCGGAATGAACTATCAAGTGTACGCGGGAGCTGCAAAGGGTGCGATTGGTGTTGTGGCGGGGGCTGTGTCAGGAAACATTGCGGGCGCACTGAATAGTGCCGTTTCTGTTCTTGACACCGTGGGGCAGAATCTTGTTGCTATGGAGCAACACAAAATCATCCCGGACAGCGCACAAGGCAGCACGGCAAGCGCTGCAAGCTACTTTGCAAACGGTCAACATTTCCTTTATATGTTCCCACGCACCATTAGGCGCGAGTTCGTGCAGCGCATTGACGATTATTTTACCATGTTTGGTTATCGCGTGAACGAAATGAAACGCCCCAACACAAAGAGCCGGGAACGCTGGAACTATATCAAGGCTGGGACGGCGAACATTTTCGGCAGTATTCCGGTTGAGGACTTGTCAGAGATAAAGAGGATTTTGAAAAATGGAATAACATTCTGGCATGATGACCTTGTAGGGAACTACACCGGCGAAAACAAAATCGTATAGGAGGTGACACGATGCCGAAATACTCAAACCCCAGCTTGCAGCACAAACAGTTTATGGAAAGTGCTCTGATGAATGATGCTACGTTTTGTGACTGGTTTTATCGTTTTCAAGAACTAGCAATTAACATGTTCAAGTGGAATGGGTTGCCAGACACGATTGATGAACGTTTTCTGGAATACACGCTTTTCTGCGATGGAATGGCAGTGTTTTTCAAAGATGAAATCATGGAAGAATATCTGGCGCTTCAATGCATGATAGGTGGTGAACTCAACGTTTACCGGATTCCAAAATATCGCCGAGCCTACGCTGTTAACGGTTACAACAAGGTTCTCAACCCTGATAACAGTGTTATTATTTTCAACAACTATCTCCGGCAACCGTCTTTCCGCACTACCCAGCTTTACGCTCAAAGGGTAGCGGACATTGACCGAACAATAGACGTTAACGTTGCGCAGCAGAAAACGCCGCTGCTCATTCTATGCGAGGAATCGCAGAAGCTGACTATGCTGAACGTTTACAAGAACTACGCGGGTAATATGCCTGTTATCTACGGAAATAAAGGCGGCTTTAAGGTTGAGGACTTCACAGTTTTAAAGACTGACGCGCCTTTCGTGGCTGACAAACTGGAAGAACTGAAACGAATTAAAATAAACGAAGCTATGACATTCTACGGAATCGAGAATGATAGCACACCGAAGAAAGAAAGAAAAGTAGGCGCGGAAGTCACGAGCAACCTCGGAGAAGTCGAAGCGCAGCGCAATATCATGTTGAATGGGCGCAGACAAGCGGCGAGACAGATAAACGAGATGTTCGGACTTAACGTGTCCGTTGAGTTTAACACAAACATGATAAATAACGTTCCTGTTGAAGAGTACAACGGTGAAGAGTACGTTGTAAAGCGTGATGAGCCGCTGGATTTGGGGGTGGAATAATGTCTAGATACACGGTTGAGCTTCATTCATTGGAAGAAGCGGGCTATGACTTAGGCTTGTCCACATACCCAATATTTGATGAGGATTACCGACCAATTTTAAATAATAAAATCATTAAACACTATGCGTTCCGGGAAATAGGTCTTGAAACTCCTGCCCTGTTTGCCAGATTTATGGCTCGGAAAATGGGTGAGATAATGGTTTATTATAATCAGCTCTATAAAAGTGAACTTATCCCCGTTCAAGCACTTACACGGCTCGACTACTCGGAAGATTATGACCGCTCGTCAACTGCTGCAAGCGACAGCACAGCGAAAGCGGACGGAACAGGAACGAGCCGGGACGTGTCGAGCAACACGCCGCAAGGACTTCTTTCGATGCCCAGCATTGAAAACGAAGTTTATGCTACAAATGCAATGATAGGGAAAACGTCCTCCGGCTCAACATCGTCTGCGAATAATAAGACGGACAGCACAGACCGCTATATTAAAAGAATAGTCGGAAATAATGCTGGACGTACAGACGCGCAGATGCTTAAAGAGTTTCGGGAGACTTTTCTCAACATTGACTTGTCAATCATCGAAGAACTAGAGCCTCTGTTCATGCAAATTTGGTAAAGGAGGGTATTAGATGGCTTGTAGAATTAAATACCCTATAATCCCCGCTGCATACGATGCAGATTTAAGCAATGAAGAAAAAATAATTCTTTTAATGGCGCAGGTTCAAGAAGCTGCTGACGTGTTGGCAGATTATTCAGAAGCAACCCCAGAGTGGATAGAAAGTTTTGTGTATTCCGTCCTTTTCCCCTTGAAACAACAGCTTTATGATTTTTCTTTGAGCTGTGATGCACGATTTTCAAATTCTGAATCAGCCATTAGCACATTGGTTACCGATGTTTCAATCTATGTTTCGGCTCTGATGCTATACACCTACACATTGTGCAACGACTACACGGATAAGATGGTGACACGAGTAAACATCCTGTTAGACCACATCGTGATGGAAGATGTCTTGTTACGGAATGTTATAACCGGCGAAATGACACCTGTGCAAGCGATTGTGAACGATTTGGCAGGTTTGCACCAGAACAACCCGACTGCTGGCGCGTTTGATGAACTTGGAAAAACTTGTTCAGAGTTTGACACGCTTAACTTAACCGCGTTTGCCTTTGATTTTACGGGGTTGTAAGGAGGTGTTCTAATGTATTGTATCCCCACTATTCCAGCTATGAATGACAGTTTTGCTTCCGCTTTGACCTATTCCGCTCAACTTTGCGAAATCGCTAAAGAGGTGCAGAGGATTACCGAAGAAGTGAAAAACCTACCAGGGGTAACTGTTCAGTATGTGCAAGACTATGTGAATTCACAAGTTGCCCCGCTGCAAAACCAGTTGACTACCTTAACAGCCAGTGTTGACGCACGATTTGCTGCACAGGCTGCGCTAATACAGCAACGGGTTGATGAGTTAAAGCGCTATGCAGACAGACAGTCAGCGGAAGTGTATGACAACGCAACTGCATACACGGATGAAGCTGAATTGCTTCTTTCCCACAAGATAGAAACAACTTTGCTCCAAGGTGGAACGGTTCGCAGCCCTTTAACGGGCGATGTTGTTTCAGTTCAGCAGGCTCTAAACGAGTTGGCTGGATTGCATCAAGACGGAATGACAGCGGAAGCGTTTGATGCGCTTGAACTAACGGCACAGGAATTTGAAGCAAAAGACCTTTCCGCTTATGAATTTGACTATGCAGGCATACCCGCCTAGCAGATACAAGAAAAGGAGAAGATTATGCCTTTTACAAATAGCACTCCAAACTATGGCTTACCGCAATATATCGCGACAGACAAACCTACCTATCTAGGAGACGCTAACGGCGCGTACGCTGCGATTGACACCAGAATGAAAGCAAACGCAAATGCAGCCGCCGCTAATCAGAACTCGATTTCGCTGCTTTCTGCGCGTGTTCTTGCGAATGAGGGAAATATTGATGCCCGGTACACAAAGACCGAAAGTGATGCACGCTATGCGGGCGAGCCTAACCAGCTCGATAACGCTAATTTGCTAAAACCTGTTAACCAGCGCGGCGCTAATAGCTATACAGGTACAGGAGTTTATTGCATTGACCGCTGGAAGCTGTGGGGTTCTTATAACGTTGTTGCACACACTTTGACGTATGTTTCTGGAAACTCTGTAAGCCACGCGGGGCTTAATGTGTGCGCGCTTGTTCAGCGAAACACACTGTTCGGTGAGGGTGAAACCGTTACAATGAGCGCTAAGGTCAACGGAACTGTTTACAGCCAGACCATTACGCTACAAAGCACGGCGGCTTCATATCCGATGGGAACATTCCACTTTATCGCAGGTGTTGATACAAGCGCGTTCTTTGAGATTGCCATTGAATCCAGCACGGTTGTTATTGATTGGGTAAAATTGGAGAGCGGCAGCGTGGCCACGCCGTATGTGCCCAAGGGCTACGGGGCAGAGCTATCTGAATGCTTGAGGTACTATTACCAAGTGGATTCTGTTAGAACATTCGGGCAACAGCACACTGGTGCAGGAACAACGGTGAATATAATTCTCCCTCAAATTATGAGGGAAACCCCTATTGTGAACGCTCCGGGTGAATGGACTGTGCGTTTTAACAGCGTGGATACAAAAGCAACTGTTTCCTCCGTTAGTTCTCTGGCTGGTAATGTTTTATCTTTAAGCATGAGCACTGTTGCAGGTGGAACATATATTGGTCCTTTGTATGCATTTTATGACGGTAAGCTTGCAGTATCCGCAGAGCTGTAACAGCCACCCTCACACACTCACACTCAAGAAAACAGCACCTCACCTAAGGGTGGGGTGCTTTTCTGTGTCTG
>OWIY01000329.1_pt1 | contig 16599 bp, 13 predicted proteins | sample 1732841 | NCBI WGS metagenome assembly OWIY01 (sample SAMN05065760, study PRJEB22554) | human gut metagenome | biome: ENVO:2100002; feature: ENVO:00000062; material: ENVO:00002003 | host: Homo sapiens | place: USA | reverse complement strand
TAAGAGACAGATGCAGGTCTCCGCCTGACTGCCCAGCCCATCCCGGAGGGCACCAGGCACGTCGTCGCGGGTCAAAAAGCAGCAGGGGGAGATCCCAGGCCCGATGGCGGCCCGGATATGTTCCGGGCGGCAGCCGTAGTCCTCCCGCATCCGGAGGGCGGCCCGGGCTGCGATGCCCAGGGCGGTCCCCCGCCAGCCGGCGTGGACAGCAGCAGCGCAGCGGCGCACCGGGTCCAGCAGCAGCACGGGGATGCAGTCGGCGGAAAAGATGGTCAGGCACAGGCCGGGCTCGTCCGTGATAAGGCCGTCCGCCTCATACACGCCGGGCTCAGCGGAGCTGGACATCACATCTCTCCGGGTGACGGGCCGCACCAGATCCCCGTGGACCTGATGGTTCTTCACCAGGGCGGCGGGGTCGGCCCCCGCCGCAGAGCAGAAGCGGCGGAAATTCTCCGCCACCCGTTCCGGGGCGTCCCCCCGGTTAGCACCCAGGTTCAGGCTGTCCCAGGGAGCGGGAGAGACGCCGCCCAGCCGGGTGGAGAAGCCATGGGCGCAGACGGATGGATCAAAGCCGCCACAGGCGTAAAACGGGACGCTCTGACAGGTGCGCAGGGTGACCTCCATAGGTGTGCCCCTCCTTTGCCGAGATGTAAAGACCTTAGCACTTTATTGTATCCTAAAATCCTCCGTCTGACAACCCGTTACAAGGGAGAAAAGAGGGCACGTTTTCCTGGCGGGGCGGGCGCTTTTCCCAATGGGGCGCTCCGGCGTGCTGCTGCCCGGGACCTGCCCCGCAGCCGGAAGCGGGCGCCCTGCACAGGGGCCGGAAGGAATATCACCCTGCAGGTCCCTGTGCCCCTGTGGGGCGGTCGCCTCCTATGGACCTCTGCAAAGCATCTTTCCGGCGGCCGGCCTGTGCGGCCGCTCAAAAGTACTTGAGCCCCGGCGGTGTCACCGCCGGGGCTCTCTGGCTCACAGGGCGCAGTGGAAGGTGCGCTTGATGACCTCCTCCTGCTGCTCTCGGGACAGGCGGTTGAAGTTGACCGCGTAGCCCGAGACACGGATGGTGAGACTGGGATATTTCTCCGGGTGTTCCATGGCGTCCTCCAGGGTGGCCCGGTCCATCACGTTCACGTTCAGGTGGTGGGCCCCCTGGCAGAAGTAGCCGTCCAGAATGGCCACCAGATTGGCCTCCCGCTCCCCCTGGTCCCTCCCCAGGGCGTGGGGAACGATGGAAAAGGTGTTGGAGACCCCGTCCTGGCACACGTTCCGATAGGGGATCTTGGCCACCGAGTTCAGGCTGGCCAGGGCCCCGTTCTCGTCCCGGCCGTGCATGGGGTTGGCGCCGGGGGCCAGGGGCTCTCCCAGCTTGCGCCCATCGGGGGTGGAGCCTGTCTTTTTCCCGTACATCACGTTGGAGGTGATGGTCAAGGCGGACAGGGTGTGCTTCGCTCCCCGGTAGAGGGGGTGTTTTTTCAGTTCCCGGATGAAGGTCCGCACCACGAACACCGCCTCGTCATCCGCCCGGTCGTCGTCGTTTCCGTATTTTGGGAAATCCCCCTCCGTCTCAAATTCCACCGCCACCCCGGCCTCATTCCGTACCGGCCGGACGGAGGCATAGCGGATGGCGGAAAGGGAGTCGGCGGCCACGGAGAGGCCGGCAATGCCGAAGGCGGTGAGCCGCTCCACCTGAGTGTCATGGAGGGCCATCTGGCTGGCTTCATAGGCGTATTTGTCGTGCATGTAGTGGATGATGTTCACCGTGTCCGCATACAGCTCCGCGGCATAGGAGAGCACCTGCTCATAGTTGGCCCGGACCGCTTCATAGGAGAGCACCTCGTCCAGGATGGGACGGATGCCGGGGACCACCGTCTCACCGGTGCGCTCGTCTACGCCGCCGTTGATGGCGTACATCAGGCATTTGGCGATGTTGCACCGGGCGCCGAAGAACTGCATCTGTTTGCCCACCGCCATGGCGGACACACAGCAGGAGATGGCGTAGTCATCCCCATACACCGGGCGCATCACGTCGTCATTTTCGTATTGGATGGAGTCGGTGAGGATGGACATTTTGGCACAGAAGGCCTTGAAGGGGGCGGGGAGGTGCTCCGACCACAGCACGGTGAGGTTGGGCTCCGGGGCGCTGCCCAGGTTGCCCAGGGTGTGGAGATAGCGGAAGGAGGTTCGGGTCACCAGGGTGCGCCCGTCAATAGACATGCCGCCGATGGCCTCGGTGACCCAGGTGGGGTCCCCGCCGAAGAGCTCGTTGTACTCCGGCGTACGCAGGTGGCGGACCAGCCGCAGCTTGATGATGAACTGGTCGATCAGCTCCTGGGCCTCCTCCTCGGTGATGACCCCTGCCTCCAGGTCCCGCTGGAGGTAGATGTCCAGGAAGGTGGAGGTGCGGCCCAGGGAGGTGGCGGCCCCGTTGTTCTCCTTGATCCCTGCCAGATAGGCCAGGTAGACCGCCTGCACCGCCTCCCGGGCAGTGGCGGAGGGGCGAGACAGGTCCACCCCATACCGTGCGGCCATCTTTTTCATCTCCTCCAGGGCCCGGATCTGCTCCGAGACCTCCTCCCGCAGGCGGATGCGCTCCTCGTCCATGGGGCCGTCCAGGGCGTCCAGGTCCCGTCTTTTTTCCTCCACCAACCGGTCGATGCCGTACAGGGCAACCCGGCGGTAGTCCCCGATGATCCTCCCCCGGCCGTAGGCGTCCGGCAGGCCGGTGAGCAGGCCGGCGTGGCGGGCCTTCCGGGTGCGCTCCGGGTAAGCGTCAAAGACCCCCTCGTTGTGGGTCTTGCGGTACTGGGAGAAGTGGTCCTCGATCTCCGGGTCCAGGCGATAGCCGTACTGCTCCAGGGCGGACCGGGCCATCCGGGTTCCGCCGTACAGGTTGACGATGCGCTTGAGGGGCGCGTCGGTCTGAAGGCCCACGATGACCTCGTTCTCCCGGTCGATATAGCCGGGGGCAAAGCTGTCGATTCCGGAGACGATGTGGGTCTCCACATCCAGCACGCCCTTCCGCAGCTCCTGGCGCAGCAGGTCCTCACACCGCTCCCACACCGCCCGGGTGCGCTGTGTGGGGCCGGTAAGAAAGCTGCCGTCCCCCTCGTAGGGGGTCCAGTTCTTCTGAATAAAGGAGCGCACATCGATGCTGCGCTGCCACTCGCCGCCATGAAAGCCCTTCCATGCCTGATTTTCCATCTTCATACCGCTCTTCCTTTCTCCGCAGTTGTGGTGTAGGGAGCAAAAAATTCCCGCTCCAGCCGCCGGCACAGATCCCGGTCCATTGGAGGTGTACCTGCCAGAGGGTCGGTCCGTTCCAGAGCCTCATACTTGTGGGCCCCCAGCTTGTGGAAGGGCAGCAGCTCTACCCGCTCCACATGGGGCAGGGTGTCCACATAGGCCCGCAGTCCCTCCAGGTGGGCCCGGCTGTCGGTGAGGCCGGGGACCACCACGTGGCGGACCCACATGGGGGTGCCCGCCCGGCGCACTGCTTCTACAAAGTCCAGGGTGGCGGCCATGTCCCCGCCGGTGACTGCCTTGTAGCCCGCCGGCTCATGGTGCTTCACATCATAGAGCACCAGGTCGGTGTGGTCCAGGATCTCCCCATAAATTCCCCTTCCGGCTCCCGAGGTGTCCAGACAGGTGTGGACACCCTCCGCCTTCAGCCGCCTGAGGCACGCCAGCAGAAAGTCCGGCTGGGCCAGAGGCTCGCCGCCGGAGAAGGTCACGCCCCCGCCGGAGCGGTCAAAGTAACTGCGGAAGCGCAGCAGCCTGCGGACCAGCGTGCCGTCCTCCACCGGCCGGCCGCCCCTGCACTGGGTGTCGGGGTTGTGACAGTAGCGGCACCGCAGGGGGCAGCCCTGGAGAAAGACCACTGCGCGCACCCCTGGACCGTCCACCAGCCCCATGCTCTCCATGGAGTGGATATATCCCGTCATCCTGTTTCCTCCTTGCTTTTCTGTGATGGCGGGGCAAAAAAGGGCGCAAAAAAGCCGCCCCTCCGGGCCCCTTCAGCGCCCAGACGGTCGGCATGGTGACGATCATACTCCCTGTGGTTTCACTCCACTTCCGTCAGTCATATGATCCACATCCACAATACAGCAGAGACCCGCCTCCTGTCAAGAGGCGGGTCCCCGTTTCTACTTTTTCCACAAATCAGCTGGGCCGAGGGAAGGAGTTCCTGTATCTTGCGGCCGCCGGCTCACCGGCGCAGGGGGGTGCTGTCCGGGTCCTCCCGCCGGGCCACCCTGACTACCACGCTGGTCAGGGCAAACAGGGCGATGGCGTTGGGAATGACCATCAGGTTGTTGAACATATCGGTCAGCTCCCACACCAGGTCGTTGGACATCGTGGTGCCCAGGAAAATGAAGATGAGGGCGACCACGGTATAAATAGTGGTGCACAGCTTGGGGGACTTCTTTCCAAACAGGTAGATCACGTTGATCTTACCAAACAGGTTCCACCCCAGCACGGTGGAGAAGGCGAAGAAAAACAGGCAGATGGCCACGAACTTGGCGCCCAGCCCGGCCCCCATCACAGTGCCGAAGGCGGTCTGCGCCAGGTTGGTCTTGTCCAGAACCTCAGTCACCCCGCCCACGTAGCCGCCAGCCAGAGGGCCGTCGGCGGTGTAAAGGGTGGAGATGATGACCAGTGCGTTCAGGGTGAGGACCACGAAGGTGTCGATGAACACGCCGACCATGGCCACCACGCCCTGATCGTGGGGGTCGGTCACATTGGCCTGGGCGTGGGCATGGGGGGTGGAGCCCATGCCGGCCTCGTTGGAGAACAGGCCCCGCTTGGCGCCCTGGCTGATAGCGGTCTTCAGGGCGGCGCCGAAGCCGCCGCCGATGATGGCCTGGGGCTGGAAGGCGTACTGGAAGATCATGGCAATGGTGGCAGGGAGGTACTGGATACGGGCGATAAGCACCACCAGGCCGCCCAGCAGGAAGATGGCCGCCATGACAGGGACGATCTTCTCCGTGACAGAGGCCAGACGCTGTACGCCGCCCAGGAAGATGATGGCGCAGATGACCACCAGCACGATGCCCACCACCCAGGATGGGACGCCGAAAGCGGTCTGGAATGTGGAGCCGATGGAGTTGGACTGGACCATGCAGCCCATGAAGCCCAGGGCCAGGGTGATGGCCACGGCGAAGAAACCAGCCAGGAACTTGCCGAAAGCGCCCTGGAAGGCGGTGGTGATGTAGTACACCGGTCCACCGTGAATATTGCCCTCCTGGTCTACCCTGCGGGTCTTGATGGCCAGAGTGGCCTCAGCGTAGATGGTGGCCATGCCGAAGAAGGCGATGATCCACATCCAGAAGATGGCCCCCGGTCCGCCGGTGAGGATGGCTCCGGCGGAGCCCACGATGTTGCCGGTGCCCACCTGGGCGGCGATGGCGGTGGCCAGGGCCTGGAAGGAGCTCATGCCGCTGGCATGCTTTTTGCCCCGCAGGGTCAGGTTGCCGAATACCTTCCGCATGCCCTCGCCGAAGCAGCGCACCTGAACGAAGCGGGTCCGGATGGAGTACCACAGGCCCACCGCAATGAGCAGGAAGACCAGGATGTAGCTGGACAGGTAGTTGTTGATGTTTACAACGATGGGATAGAGCGTGGCTTCTAAGGATTCCAACATAGTGTTTTCTCTCTCCTTTGGGACAAAAAACGGACCGTGGAGCAGGCTCCGCGGTCCGTCGCATAGGGCGAGGAAAAACTCCCTCGCCGCGGTCCGTTCCTGGACTGCGGCAGGGCAGTTCATCGTCTCTGTCCTTTTGCCTGAGAGATTGGCGGAAGCGTCCCCGCTTCCGTCTTGCACCTTCGGCACCCGATCGTCGAGCTTCTCCAGAGTCACATCCACGCGCAGTCCTCGTCCCGGCAGGGACACCTGAGAGTGTTACTCCTTCGGCAAGCCATAGCTGTTTTCCTGCGCGCTTCGTCTGTCCTATTTTGTTTTCGAGCAATACCTTAACACAGCCGCGGTCAAATGTCAACCACTGGCGTACATTTATACATATCCGGCGGATTTTCCCCCGGCACTCCCCCGGATATTGGGCATTTTCGCAGACAAAGTTTACAGTTTGGCCTTTTTTCCGGGAGAAAGGTATGATATACTGAGATGCTACGATCCATCAGGACGCCCTTTTTCCACAATGATTGAGGATCAACATCAACATCCGAGGTGTTTTCCAATGAGTCTATTTACTAAAATCTTCGGGACCTCCTCCCAGCGCGAAGTCAAGGCCATCACGCCGCTGGTGGATAAGATCGAATCTCTGGAGGAGGAGTACAAGGCCCTGACAGACCAGCAGCTGCAGGCCAAGACCCCCGAATTTAAGGAGCGTCTCCAGAACGGTGAGACGTTGGACGATATCCTGCCCGAGGCCTTTGCTGCCTGCCGGGAGGCGGCCTGGCGGGTGCTGGGCATGCGCCCCTACCGGGTCCAGCTCATCGGCGGCATCATCCTTCACCAGGGCCGCATCGCTGAGATGAAGACCGGTGAAGGCAAGACCCTGGTAGCCACCCTGCCCGCTTACCTCAACGCCCTGGCCGGAAAGGGCGTCCACATCGTCACCGTCAACGACTACCTGGCAAAGCGCGACAGCGAGTGGATGGGCAAGGTGTACCGCTTCATGGGCCTGACCGTGGGCCTGGTCATCCACGGGGTCATGGGTCCGGCCAAGAAGGCCGCCTATCAGGCGGATATCACCTACGGCACCAACAACGAGTTCGGCTTCGACTACCTGCGGGACAACATGGCCATCTACTCCAGCGAGCTGGTCCAGCGCGGCCACTCCTTTGCCATCGTGGATGAGGTGGACTCCATCCTCATCGACGAGGCCCGCACCCCCCTTATCATCTCCGGCCAGGGGGAGAAGTCCACCCAGCTCTACACCATCGTGGACCAGTTCGTCTCCCGCCTGAAGTGCCAGCGCATCGCCAAGGTGGACAACAAGGAGGAAGAGGACGTCAACCTGGACGCTGACTACGTGGTGGACGAGAAGGCCCGCACCGCCACCCTTACCGCCCGGGGCATCGCCAAGGCTGAGCAGGCCTTCAACATCGAGAACCTGGCCGACCCGGAGAACACCACCCTCTCCCACCATATCAACCAGGCCATTAAGGCCCACGGCGTGATGAAGAGGGACATTGACTACGTGGTGAAGGACGGACAGGTCATCATCGTGGACGAATTCACCGGGCGCCTCATGTTCGGCCGCCGGTATAACGAGGGGCTCCACCAGGCTATCGAGGCCAAGGAGCACGTGGAGGTTGCCAACGAGTCCAAGACCCTGGCTACCATCACCTTCCAGAACTATTTCCGCCTCTATGACAAGCTCTCCGGTATGACGGGCACCGCCATGACCGAGCAGGAGGAATTCGGCACTATCTATGAGCTGGACATTGTAGAGATCCCCACCAACAAACCCCTGGCCCGGATTGACCGGCCTGACGTAGTCTACAAGACCGAGGCGGGCAAGCTGCGGGCCATTGTGCAGCAGATTGAGGAGTGCCATCAGAAGGGCCAGCCCGTCCTGGTGGGCACGGTGTCCATCGAGAAGTCGGAGCACCTGTCCGAGATGCTCCGGCGCAAGGGCATCGCCCACAGCGTCCTGAACGCCAAGAACCACGAGAAGGAGGCCGAGATCGTCGCCCAGGCGGGCAAGTTCGGCGCCGTCACCGTGGCCACCAACATGGCCGGCCGCGGCACCGACATCATGCTGGGCGGCAACGCCGAGTTCCTCGCTAAGGCTGACCTGCGCAAAGCGGGCATGACCGACGAGCTTATCGCCGAGGCCACCGGATTCGCGGAAACGGACAACGAGGATATCCTCAACGCCCGGAAGATGTTCACCGAGGCGGAGGCCAAGTATAAAGACGAGATCCGGGCGGAGGCGGACAAGGTCCGCACTGTAGGCGGCCTGTTCATCCTGGGCACCGAGCGCCACGAGTCCCGCCGCATCGACAACCAGCTGCGGGGCCGCGCCGGCCGTCAGGGCGACCCTGGTGAGACCCGCTTCTTCCTCTCACTGGAGGATGACATCATGCGCCTGTTCGGCTCTGAGCGAGTCATGGGCATGATGGAGAAGCTGGGGGTGGACGAGGACACCCCCATCGACGCCAAAATGCTGTCCAACGCCATTGAAAACGCACAGAAGCAGGTGGAGTCCCGTAATTTCCAGACCCGGAAAAACGTGCTCCAGTACGATGACGTGATGAACACCCAGCGGGAGGTCATCTACAAGCAGCGCCGCCAAGTGCTGGACGGCGAGGACCTCCAGCAGTCCATCCAGTCCATGCTGCGCAGCACCATTGAGAACGCCATCCGCGGCCACATGGGAGAGCAGAAGCATATGACTGCGGAGGAGTTCCGGGAGGCCACCGCTCTCTTCCACACCATGTTCCTTTTGCCGGACGAACTGCGGCTCACAGACGAGGAGCTGCAAGGCTACACTGCGGACGGGCTGGTAGATCTGGTCATGGAGAAGGCCCAGGCTGTCTATCAACGCAAGGAGCAGGAATTCACACCGCCCCTGATGCGGGAGCTGGAGCGGGTCATCATGCTGCGGGTGGTGGACGAGTACTGGATGGACCAGATCGACGCCATGAATGACCTCAAGCAGGGCATCGGACTGCGGGCCTACGCCCAGACTGACCCCGTTGTAGCCTACAAAAAGGAAGGCTACGAGATGTTCGAGCAGATGATCGCTGCCATCCAGGAGGAGACCCTGCGCCGCCTGTTCCTGGTGCGCATCCAGCGCAAGGCGCCTGATGCCCCCGCCCCGGAGATCAAACGGGAACGGGTGGCCAAGATCACCAGCGAGTCAGGCGCCAGCGACGGCACGGTCAAAAAGCAGCCGGTAAAAAAGGCGGTCAAGATCGGCCGCAACGACCCCTGCCCCTGCGGCAGCGGCCTGAAGTGGAAAAAGTGCACCTGCAAGGAGTATCACAGCGAGCAGCAGTAAGAACCCACACAAAAGCAGTGGACCCGTATCTGGAGCAAGGCGGCATAGGCGCACAGCTTATGCCGCCTTGCTGTGTACCAGCCTTTGACGATCAGGAGGAAAAGGAGAGCACAGATGGAACAGACAGATCTGATCCGCAGGGCCCGCTATGGCCCCAATACGATTTTGGCAGCCGGGATGTCCAGGGCGCTGAACACGGCGCTGAATTCGGCGGAAAGTGAGCTGCTCCTCCTGGTCCTGATCCTGGACCGGGACAGCGGACGCATCCTGGACGCAGAGTGCAACATCATCCTGGGCATCAACAGTGACTACATCGCATCCCTCCTGGTGGGGCGGAACTTTTACCAGGAGCTGGACGAGATCATCCTGTCCATCCAGCAGCAGTATTTCGGCCCGGGTCAGCGGGCGCTGATCGTCTGTCTGAAGGATGCGTACTCCAAGATGAGGGCTCGCAGCCCCCGTTCCCTGCCGCTCCGAAAGTAGGGCCGGCGCTCTCTTGCTCTGTCTGATTGGTAAAAAACGACAGTAGAACGGGAACGGGATTTTGCTTTTTGCACAATTTCTGTTGACAAGAGCGATCTTTTTTATTATAATTCAGGCATATGATCCGTTCCGCTTCCCAGCGGGCCAAGGGGGCTGGAGGGTATATGTCCGATTTCCCTTCGGGGGCCATCTGTGTCGTTGGTCTGGCCAAGGTGGCGAACCAGAACCCGATCCACAGCGTGCACCGCGCCCTGGCCGGCTCTTTTATCGTGGACCCCTCCAGCGGCCTGGTATATGATGTCCAGTTTGACACAGTCTGCCAGATCACCAGCGATTTTCTGGCGTCCCTGCTCATTGGTCTCAGCCTCCACACGGACCTGGAGGAGATGATCTCCCGGGTCCAGAGCCGCTACTTCGGCGACTCCCGCCGGGCTATCACCGTCATCCTACGGGATGTGGCTGCCCGCCTGAGGGAGTGCCAGGGGGGCGGGTACAACTGAATCTTTCTTTATTTATGGTGTTGGAGGTCTCCCCTCCAACAGCCGAATAAATAGGGACCTGTTTGATTGCCTGCTGGCAGCCAAGGGGGTCCCTTTGTTTTTTTAGAAATAGGCCTGGGAAACGCTCCAGGCAGAGGCAGGCCCCAGGAGGTGTATGTTGAAATGTTGCCATGAAAATGTGAGCGATGACCCCATCCCTGTCCCCGCATATCTTGTCTGCCTGTGCCGGTAAAAACAACTGTGTGAATCAAGAAAGGAGAAGCTGCCATGATCTTCAACCTTCCCCCTATCTGCGGTCTGTTTCCGCTGCTGCTGTACATCGTCCTGGCATTTAAAAAAGGGATGCATCCTCTGGTGAACGTGTCCATCTGCGCTGTTGTGGGCGCAATCATGGTGAAACAACCCCTGAACGGCCTGGGCGCGGTGATCTACGAGTCCATGGGCTCCTTCCTGGCCCTGGTGGGATTCATCATCATGCTGGGCTCAGGACTGGGCATGGTGCTGAGAAAGACAGGCGTAGCCGCCGCCATCGTCAATGTGCTGATGCGGAAGATCGGCGTCCGTACCCAGAAGCGGGCTATGATCGCCACCATGGTCTGTTCCGTGGTGCTGGTCACCCTGCTGGGCACTTTGGCAGGTGCCAACGCCGTGATCGCCCCCATCGTGATCCCGCTGGTAGCTGCGGTGGGCATCACTCCCTCCGCGCTGGCCGTCATCTTCCAGGGCGCCGGTCAGACCGGACTGTTCCTCAGCCCCTTCTCCCCGCCTATGGTGACCCTGATGAGCATCACCGGGCTCTCCTATCCCCGCCTTTTGCTGTGTGCGGGACTGCCCGTATCCATCGTCATGTGGGTGGGCACCTTCCTCATCGCCAACAAAGTCCAGAAGGAGACCCAGGGGACGGAGAACTTCGGCCCTGACGGGGAGGCCGCTGCGGAGAACTTCCAGATGGACCCGGCCACCCGCCGCGCCACCATCGCCTTTGCGGTCACTATGGCTCTGATGGTGATCTATGGGATCGCCACCAATGGCGGCGCGTCCTTCGTGATCCTGGTGATGATCGTGGCTGCGATCATCACAGGTCTGTTTGCCAGAATGCCCGTTGGCACCATCTTTGACAGCATGATGGAGGGCTGCGGAAAAATGATGTGGCTGTTCTTCATGTTCCTCATTTTTAACCCCTTCCTGAACTTTGTCACCCAGTCCGGTGCCTTTGATGCCCTTCTCCAGCTGCTGGAGCCTCTGATCGGCCCCACCGGGAAGGTGGGCTTCACCCTGCTGACTGTGCTGGTGGGCATCTTCGGCATCAACGGTGCCGCCGTGGCCCAGGCCATGATGATCGATAGCCTGTTCAGCTCCTTCCTCCCGACCCTGGGCATTTCCATGGAGCTGTGGGGCATGATCGTCCTCATCGGTCATCAGATCACCTCATTTGCCTATCCCGGCGTGGACATGATCGGACAGATGGGACTGGCCCATGCCAGCAACATCAAGCCGATGATGAAGCTCTCGTACTTTGCCATTATACCCGGCACAGTGATCCTCGCTGTGCTGGCGTCGTTCATTCTGTAACTAGCTTTCGGAAATAGGACAGGAGGCATATTCTCATGAAACGTATCCCTCAAAATGAAATCTATCGCATCCTCTCCGGACTGGCCGGGACGGTGGGCCTCTATGTGGAGGACTGTCAGTGCGGCGAGATCTTCACCATCAACCCGGAGCATGTGTTTCCCTCGGCCAGCGTCATCAAGGTCCCTATGCTGGCCCTTCTCATGCGGGACGCACAGCAGGGGCTGGTGGACCTGGACGCCCCCCGCACCATCGACCCCCGCAACCGGGTGGGCGGGACCGGCATCCTGTGCGAGCTGGGCACCGATTACACCCCTTCCCTGCGGGATCTGGCCAAGCTGATGATCGTACTCAGCGACAACATCGCCACCAATGAGATCATGGATGTGATCGGAATGGAGCGGTTCAACAGCTTCTGCCGGGAGATGGGCTATCAGAATATTACCCTGATGCGGAAAATGATGGATTTTGAAGCCATCCAGCAGGGAAAGAACAACTACATGTGCGCCGGGGAGACTGGGCGTCTGCTTTCTGCTATCTCCCGGGGCGAATTCGTCAATCCGGAGATCTCCCAGACCATCTTCGATATCATGGCATCTCAGCAGTGCCGCAACAAGCTGCCCGCCCTTCTGCCGGCAGTTGCCTCCTACTCCGGCTCCAAGTCCGCCATCCCGGAAGGGCAGGTCCTGGTGGCCAACAAGACAGGCGACCTGGTGGGCATCCAGCACGACGTGGGCATCTTTGAGCTGCCTGACGGCCGCCGCTACCTGATTGCCATGTTCACCGGGGATCTGGAGAACGACAGCGCGGGCATCGCCGCCATCTCCCAGGTCTCCCTGGCGGTGTATCAGGCCCTTCGGGACTGACCGCCGCCCTCTGCGCCCTATGCGGAGCGCCGCCCGAAAGGGCGGCGCTCCTGTTCTCTCTGCCGTCCTGAGGCAAAATGGGCTTTACGGCTCCACCCGGCCATGATATGATAAGAAAAACGGTTTTAAAGCGAGGGAATCCCATGGCCGAGGTCAGAAAAAACACAGTGCATCCCCTCCATATCGAGGGCTATACCGCGGAAGGAATGGGGGTGGCCCGTCTGGACGGTCGGGTGGTCTTCATTCCCGGGACTATCCGGGGGGAGGACTGGGAGGTCCAGCTGCTCAAGGTGAACAAGGGGGTGGCCTGGGGCAAAGGGACCCGCCTGATCTCCCCCTCCCCCGTCCGGCAGGAGCCGGACTGCCCTTACAGCGGGCGGTGCGGGGGGTGCCAGTACCGCCACATGTCCTATGAGGAGGAGCTGGCGGCCAAGGGCCAGCGGGTGCGGGACGCCCTGGAGCGGGTGGGCGGCGTCCATCTGGAACTGCCTCCGGTGCTGGGGGCGGAGTCCCCCCTGCGCTACCGCAACAAGGTGCAGTTCCCTGTCTCCCGAGGAAAGTGCGGGCTGTCCATCGGCTTTTACCGCCCCAGGAGCCATGACGTGGTGGACACGGAGGACTGCCTGCTCCAGCCGGAGGCGGATACGGCCCTGCGTCTGGCCTTCAAGGGCTGGATGGAGGACTTTCAGATCCCCGCCTATGATGAGTCCACCGGCCGGGGGCTGATCCGGCACCTGTATATCCGTACCAACCGGGCGGGGGAGGCCCTGTGCTGCGTAGTGGCCAACGGGAGGGAGCTGCCCCACGCCGGAGAGCTGTCCGGTGCCCTGCGCGCCGCTGTCCCCAAGCTGGCCGGGCTGGTCCTCAATGTGAATCTGCGGGACACCAACGTGATCCTGGGCGATGCGTACCGCACCCTCTGGGGCCGGGACTGGCTGGAGGAGGAGCTGTGCGGGCTCACTTTCCGCCTGTCCGTTCCCTCCTTCTTCCAGATCAACCGGGATCAGACGGAGCGGCTGTACCAGCTGGCGCTGGAATTCGCCGGGCTCACCGGGGAGGAGACGGTGCTGGACCTGTACTGCGGCATCGGCACCATCTCCCTGTGCCTGGCCCGCCTGGCCGGGCATGTCATCGGGGCGGAGGTGGTCCCCCAGGCCATCGAGGACGCCAGGGCCAACGCCCTGCGCAACGGTGTCACCAACGCGGAATTCTTCTGCGGGGACGCGGGGGAGGTGGCGGCCCGCCTGGCCGGCCAGGGCGTGCGTCCCCAGGTCATCTGCGTGGACCCGCCCCGCAAAGGGCTCGCCCCGGAGGTGCCGGCGGTGCTGGCCTCCATGGCGCCGGACCGCATCGTCTACGTCTCCTGCGACCCGGCCACCCTGGCCCGGGATGTGAAACGGCTGGAGGAGCTGGGCTACCGGGCCGTCCAGGCCCAGCCGGTGGATCTGTTTCCCAGGACCGCCCATGTGGAGACGGTGCTGCGGATGGAACGAAGGAATCGCTAACACTTGTAGGGAGGACAAGCATGAAGCTCTCTTTTAAACAGAAGTTCAACACTCGTCAGGAAATCAGCGTCCTTTTGGGCGGTGATACTCAAAAGGGGATCGCAGTATCTGCTCAAACAGATACTATTCTTCTATTTATGAACGATGGCGAGATCTATACAGATTATTTTTATCCCACCGGTTCTTATTCCCACTGTATGTACACCGGGATAGGTCGGAGAGGACATCAGGATAGTCCTGACGAAAATAAACATATGTACCATCTAAATATCGAGGTTTTGTCCCATAGAACCAACAAAAAGCATCTTCTTGTTTTTGAAAAGAAAGATAAAGCAATGTATTTTGTGGGAGAGTACCGCCTAACAGAGATGCACCAAAATGTACAGCCAGATGAAAATGGTATGCTACGCCGGGTATTTGTATTTCATTTAACACAAGTGAGCGACTATTTTGAGTGGTAAAAGGCAAAGACCTTTTGCGCGGGAAAATGAAATGATGGACACCGGCGCGCCTCGGAAGCAATGCCTTAAAACAGAAAATGCCCCCTCTGGGCAGGAGGAACTTTTATGACAGACGCTGTTGTGACACTGAAAAAGGGAGAGGGACGGTACCTGCAGAAAGGCGGCCCCTGGATCTATGACAATGAGATCGCGGATATCTCGCCGGGGGCGGAGGACGGCGGCCTGGTCCGGGTCTGCGGCGAGAACGGCTGGCCGCTGGGCCAGGGCTTTCTGAACCGGCGCTCCAAGCTCACCGTTCGGATGCTCACCCGGGACCCGGACGCGGAGATCAACGAGGATTTCTTCCTCATGCGGCTGAAAAATGCCTGGGAGTACCGGAAAAAGGTAGTGGACACCAGCAGCTGCCGCCTGGTTTTCGGGGAGGCGGACTTCCTGCCGGGGCTGGTGGTGGACAAGTTCTCCGACGTGCTGGTGGTGGAGTCCCTGGCTCTGGGCATCGACCGCTTCAAGGTCACCATCGTGGAGCTGCTGAAGGAGCTGCTGGCCCAGGACGGCATCGCCATCCGGGGCGTCTATGAGCGCAGCGACGCCAAGGTCCGCCTCCAGGAGGGGATGGAACGGTACAAGGGCTTCCTGGGGGCTCCCTTTGACACCAAGGTGGAGATCGTGGAGAACGGGGTCCGCTACTTCGTGGATGTGAAGGACGGCCAGAAGACCGGCTTCTTCCTGGACCAGAAGTATAACCGCCAGGCGGTGGGGCGGCTCTGCCGGGGCGCCCGGGTGCTGGACTGCTTCACCCATACGGGCTCCTTCGCCCTCAACGCCGGTATCTGCGGGGCGGAGCACGTCATCGGGGTGGACGCCTCCGAGCTTGGGGTGGCCCAGGCCAGGGAGAACGCGGCTCTCAACGGGCTGGAGGACCGGGTGGAGTTCCTCTGCGCGGATGTGTTCGACCTGCTCCCCCAGCTGGAGCAGCAGGGGGAGCAATTCGATGTGGTGATCCTGGACCCGCCTGCGTTCACAAAGTCCCGCAGCTCGGTGAAAAAGGCGGTCAAGGGATACCGGGAGATCAACCTGCGGGCCATGAAGCTGGTCCGGGACGGGGGCTTTCTGGCCACCTGCTCCTGCTCCCACTTCATGGACTATGAGCTGTTCACCCAGACCATCGGTCAGGCGGCGCGGAACGTCCACAAGCGCCTGCGGCAGGTGGAATACCGCACTCAGTCGCCCGACCATCCCATCCTGTGGGCGGCAGACGACTCCTATTATCTGAAATTTTATATCTTCCAGGTGTGCGACGAAAAGTAACTGTTTTGACAGGGCCCGGTGATGAAGGCGCGGCAGCGCTCCATCACCGGGCTTTTTTGTTCCGTCCAAACAGTGAGGCCGTCGGCCCGGCCTGTTCCAAAAGGCGGCTTCTATGGAAAAGTCCAGGGGACCCTTTCGTCATGTGGTCCCCCCGCCGCAGGCAGGGCGCGGCGCCCCAGTACGGCGTGACAAACGACGGGGTATTTTTCTGCCGGGTCGCTCTCCATATCCCGCGCTCCTCCATAGCCCCAGCTCTCTTCCGAAAGTGTCTTTTTTGGAGGTGGAATTGCGAGGATTTTTGTCGTTTTATGTCTCTTACCATCTGTTTCCCGGAATTTACTTTATGATAGGGGCATATTCCAGGGAAAGGATAGGTCTTTATGACGAAAACAGAAACTGTTATCCGCTCTATTTTCGGGGCCGCCGGGATCGACACCCGCCCCTTGGCCCGTGCTGTGGACATTGCCGCAGAGCTGCTGTTCACCCACAGACAGACCATCGATGAGCTCCACTTCACACGGGACATCTATTCTCCGGTGGCTGTGCTACTCCGTGGCAAAAACGGGGAGCCGCAGTCGGTAAAAACCATCTCGAAAAGCATTGGGCGTCTGTCCAACCAGTGCTGGGACATCCGGATCGGTGATCAAGTACATCGGCGCTGAGATCGGTGACATCCACGCGCCCAGGGATATCATCATCTATCTGGCCTTTTACAGCCATCTCGGCGTCCCCTTCTTCACCGCCATGGGACAGGAGTCCGCCCTGCACGGGTGAAATGGGAGCCGCAGGGAGAAGGAGAAGGCGCGCTGCCGCCATCGGGCCGCCTCTCTCAATACCGGGGCTTCCGCACAGGTGGGGCAGAAATGGGCGCAGTTCCGCTTTGCTTCCATAATTTGTATTGAAACGTCTCACAAAACAGCTTTTCCCTCCGGTTTTGA
>OWIY01000323.1_pt1 | contig 16650 bp, 10 predicted proteins | sample 1732841 | NCBI WGS metagenome assembly OWIY01 (sample SAMN05065760, study PRJEB22554) | human gut metagenome | biome: ENVO:2100002; feature: ENVO:00000062; material: ENVO:00002003 | host: Homo sapiens | place: USA | reverse complement strand
AACCATTGATTTTAAAGGGTTTGCAAAAAAAATCTCAAAAAATTAGCACTCACCTCTTGACAGTGCTAACAATGCGTGCTATAGTACAGATAGAACAAAGGAAGGGGAACAAAAAGAAAGGTTTGCTTTCCAGTGTTCCGAACGTATTATGAGTGTTTGAAAGGAGACAGGACTTATGTTGATGCCTAGTATTTTTAATAATAACTTATTTGATGATGATTGGTTTGGATTTCCATTTTACGGATATGCAGATAAAGCAGAGGACAGAGCAGAAAAGAAGCTCTATGGACATCATGCGAATAATCTGATGAAGACAGATATCAAAGAGATGAAAGATGGATATGAGCTTGAGATTGATCTTCCTGGATTCAAGAAAGATGAAGTTACTGCAGAATTGAAAGATGGTTATCTGACAGTCAGTGCTGCAAAAGGTCTTGATCAGGATGAACAGGAGAAAGAAACCGGAAGATATATCCGTCGCGAACGTTATGCGGGAGCCTGCCAGAGAAGCTACTACGTTGGTGAAGATATCACAGAGGAAGACATCAAAGCAGAATTTAAACATGGTATTCTGAAACTCTTCGTTCCGAAAAAAGAAGCAAAACCGGTTGCAGAAGAGAAGAAGTATATCACAATTGAAGGTTAATATAGAAGATAAGTTTTCCCCGGAGAGTAATCTCCGGGGTGTTTTACAGGCAGGAGGTGACAGGACATGGCAGCAAAGCGGGATTACTACGAGGTGCTTGGAGTAGCGAAGAATGCAGATGAAAAGACGATCAAAAAAGCCTATCGGAAACTGGCAAAGAAATATCATCCGGATACCAATGCCGGGAATCCGGATGCAGAAAAGAAATTTAAAGAGGTAACAGAAGCGTATTCGGTACTGAGTGATCCGGAAAAGAAGAAGATGTATGACCAGTTTGGACACGCCGCATTTGACCAGTCTGCAGGAGGCGGCTATCAGGGAAGCGGATTTGGAAATGGTTTCCAGGGCTTCAAAAGTGGCCCGGGTGGTTATCAGGAGTATCATTTTACCGGAAATGCAGATGATATTTTCGGAGATATGTTTAAAGATATATTCCATGGAAACGGCAGCAAAAGCACAGGTGGTTTCGGAAGCCAGGGCTTTCACAGAAGGAGCTTCTATGACGATGGGTCCGGATTTGGCGGGTTCGGAGGATTTGGTGGCCACGGATCAGCAGGCTTTGATCAGAAAGGTCAGGATCTGAAAGCCAGTGTATCTGTTACATTTGACGAAGCAGCATTTGGCTGCGATAAAAGAATTACTCTGCAGGATCAGAGTGGAAAAGCACAGACGCTGGAGGTACACATTCCGGCAGGAATTGACAGTGGAAAGAGCATAAGGCTTCGTGGAAAAGGAATGCCGGGAACCGGAAAAGGCGGGGCAGGAGACCTTCTCCTGAAAATAACTGTTCAGCCGAAAGCAGGCTATGAACGAAAAGGAATGGATGTTTACACGACAGTCAATATTCCTTATACAACAGCCGTATTTGGTGGAGAGGCAAGAGTGCATACCCTGTATGGCGATGTGATGTGCAAGATCAAAGAAGGAACCCAGTCAGGAAGCAAGATACGTCTGAGAGGAAAAGGAATTGTTTCGATGAAGGATGCAAATGTCCACGGTGACCAGTATGTAACGGTACAGATCCAGGTTCCGAGACATTTGAATGCAGAGGCAAGACAGAAACTGATGGAATATAAAAAAGCCGCTGCCGGAGGAAGATAAAGAATCCGGAGCGTTTTATATAGACAGGACTCAGACAATGAGTCCTATGATTTGACAGAGGAGTAAAAATGTATATAGATTTAGCACTCGGCTCTTGACAGTGCTAACAACACGTGCTATAGTTCGGATAGAACAAAGATAGCAAGGCAAAGGAGGGACTCATGTTATGAATATCAATAAATTTACACAAAGTTCTATGGCAGCAGTGCAGAACCTTGAAAAGATTGCAGCAGATTACGGCAACCAGGAAATTGAGCAGGAACATCTTCTGTATTCTTTGCTTACAATAGATGACAGCCTGATTCTCAAGCTGATTGAGAAGATGGGTATTACAAAAGAGACGATGATGAACCGTGTTGAAGAGCTTTTACGGAAGCGCCCGAAGGTGCAGGGTGGTCAGATGTATATTGGCCAGAACCTGAATAATGTGCTGATCCATGGTGAGGATGAAGCAAAGCAGATGGGTGACGAGTATGTATCCGTTGAGCATCTGTTCCTTGCACTTCTGAAATATGCGAACCGTGAGATAAAAGGTATGATGAAGGAGCTTGGAATTACAAGGGAAAGTTTCCTTCAGGTGCTTTCTTCCGTAAGAGGTAATCAGAGAGTAACCAGTGATAATCCGGAAGCTACTTATGATACTCTGAATAAATACGGGGAAGATCTGGTGGAAAAAGCCAGGGAACAGAAGCTGGATCCGGTCATTGGACGTGATGCAGAGATCCGGAATGTGATCCGTATCCTGTCACGTAAGACCAAGAACAACCCGGTTCTGATCGGTGAACCTGGTGTAGGTAAGACAGCAGCGGTAGAAGGTTTGGCACAGCGTATCGTGCGCGGTGATGTACCGGAAGCTTTGAAAGATAAAAAAGTATTTGCTCTGGATATGGGAGCACTGGTTGCAGGTGCGAAGTATCGGGGTGAATTTGAAGAGCGTCTGAAAGCAGTTCTGGAAGAAGTCAAGAACAGTGATGGAAACATCATCCTGTTTATCGATGAACTGCATACCATTGTAGGTGCCGGAAAGTCAGACGGTGCAATGGACGCCGGAAATATGTTAAAGCCAATGCTTGCCCGTGGTGAGCTGCATTGTATCGGTGCGACAACTCTGGATGAGTATCGCCAGTATATTGAAAAGGATGCCGCTCTGGAACGTCGTTTCCAGCCGGTTATGGTGGATGAGCCTTCAGTTGAGGATGCCATTTCTATCCTTCGTGGATTGAAAGAGCGTTATGAAGTATTCCATGGTGTCAAGATTACAGACAGTGCACTGGTTGCAGCTGTTACTTTGAGTAACCGCTATATTTCAGACCGTTTCCTTCCGGATAAGGCAATCGACCTGGTTGATGAAGCATGTGCATCCATTAAGACAGAGCTGGATTCTATGCCGACAGAGCTGGATGAACTGAACCGTAAGATCATGCAGCTGGAGATTGAAGAGGCAGCTCTGAAAAAAGAGGATGACCGTCTGAGTAAGGAAAGACTGCAGAAACTGCAGGAAGAACTTGCTGAAGAACGGGAAAAATTTGCAAAGCAGAAAGCACAGTGGGATAACGAAAAACATTCTGTTGAACATGTACAGAAGATCCGTGAGCAGATTGAACAGCTGAACCGTGAAATCGAAGCAGCTCAGAGAAGCTATGATCTGAACAAGGCAGCAGAGCTTCAGTACGGACGTCTTCCACAGTTGCAGAAACAGCTGGAAGAAGAGGAAGCAAAGGTAAAAGATGAAGATCTTTCACTGGTTCATGAAAGTGTTACCGATGATGAGATTGCCAAGATCATTTCCCGCTGGACTGGTATTCCGGTTGCAAAATTAAATGAAAGCGAGAGAAGTAAGACACTGCACCTTGCAGATGAACTTCACAAACGTGTCATCGGACAGGACGAAGGCGTTACGAAAGTAACTGATGCAATCATCCGTTCCAAAGCAGGAATCAAAGATCCGACCAAGCCGATCGGTTCCTTCCTCTTCCTTGGACCTACCGGTGTAGGTAAGACAGAGCTTGCAAAAGCACTTGCAGAGAATCTGTTTGATGATGAGAACAATATGGTGCGTATCGATATGAGTGAGTATATGGAGAAATACTCTGTGTCCCGTCTGATCGGAGCGCCTCCGGGATATGTCGGATATGATGAAGGCGGCCAGCTTACCGAGGCTGTTCGTAGAAAACCATACTCTGTTGTGCTTTTCGATGAGGTCGAAAAAGCACATCCGGATGTATTTAACGTACTTCTGCAGGTACTGGATGACGGACGTATCACGGACTCACAGGGACGTACCGTTGATTTCAAGAATACGATCCTGATCATGACATCCAACATCGGATCCTCTTATCTGCTGGATGGTATCGATGAAAATGGCGATATCAAGCCGGATGCAGAGGCAATGGTCATGAATGATCTGAGAGCACATTTCAGACCGGAATTCCTGAACCGTCTGGATGAGACGATCATGTTCCGTCCGCTGACGAAAGATAATGTCTACTCCATCATCAGTCTGCTTGTCAATGACATCAACAAACGGCTTGCTGATAAAGAACTGAGGATCGAGCTTACCGAAGCAGCCAAACAGCTTGTAGTGGAAGGCGGATATGATCCGACCTACGGTGCAAGACCATTGAAGAGATATCTTCAGAAGAATGTTGAAACTGAGGCAGCTAAGCTGATCCTGGAAGGAAATGTCGGCAGCGGAGATACGATCCTGATCGATAATGTGGATGGAAAACTTACTGCAAGGATCAAGCAGCACTTAAGAGAAGTATAAGAGCTGTTTCTATGAGAGGCAAATAATTAATTCAGTTTATTTCTGTAAACACTGGGATTTTCCCCAACATATTTTTTGAATACACGTGAAAAGTGGCTTTGCGAGGAAAATCCCAGATAAGTGCTGATTGCAGAAAGAGATTTAGTTGAGTAATGAAGAAGTTTTTTTGCTTCTTCAATTTTTTTTTGCATAATAAAATCACTTAATGCCATACCTGTTTCGGCTTTAAAACTATGTGACAGGTGTGAACGGCTCATAAACAACTCTTTTGCAATGGCATCGGTTGTAATGGACTCTGACAGATGATGTAAAATATAATTTGAAACATCAATGGGCAGCTTAGAAGTATGTATACCACCACGAAGGGCATTTACCTGTTCTGTGAAATCAAGAACCATATGATATTGCAGATTGACAATTCTGTCTGGAGAGTTTAAGATTTCACATTTTTGAATGTAGGCATCGCTTAACTGCATGGCATCTTCGATTGTCATACCACCACGAATAGCTGCGCGGGATGTAAGAGTTGCACTGACAATAAATGCATTTTTTATCTGTCGTATCTGGTCGGCTGCCAAAATTCCACTTCTAAGAGCCGGAGCATTTGAAAGCCATTCTTTTAATGCAGGGGAATCTCCATGTTCGATCATATGCATAAGCTTCTGTTCTGCATCAAATGTATTATGAGGATTGAAGTAATCGGACGGAAGATCTGTACTGTCTTGCAGATCTGCAATATAGCGGTTATAGTATTCCTGTTCACTATCATATATTGAGATATCTTCGAGGGTCTTTTTCTCACCATTTAGTACATAATTAACTGTGCAAAGCATTTGTAGAATGCTTTCAAGTGGCATATGAAGAATACTCTTCATATTTATTATGAACGAATCGGTATCAGCTGTGTCAATATCAGCCTGAAATGCCATTTCTCTAAGTTCCTGTTCTACATCCGGGATCTGTCTGGTAGGACCTATCACAATCTTATTTTTTCCATAATTTACAATACCATAATAGTAAAAGTGTTCCGTTGCAAAGTAACCAATATGGTCAGTAATTTTAAAAATTTCATTTTCATAGATGGCAATGGGATCTTTCGGCAAATCTACAAGGGAATAGTAAAATGTCATTTTTTTGTCATTATATATCCGGATTGGAATTCCGGACAGATTGCCGACAATCTTGCATAAATAAATTAAATCAATCTCCATAAGTACCTCCGAAATATAATTACAGCACAATTATATAAAAAGAAGAACAAATATGCAAGAAAAAGAAGAGTCGGAATGATATAATCACAAATAAAAAAGTATGTACGTGTCCAATATGCTTTGGGAGGTTTTTATGGGTAAAAAAAATATATTAGAGGCAAAGGTATTGCAAAGTAAAGTTCATGGAGATCAGGTAAAAGTATCTGAAAAGTGGCTTGGATATCTGCTCGGACCGGCAGGAGCACTACTGTTAAATGCGGTGCTTGCGACCTATTTGAATGTGTATTATACGGACGTTTTAAAATTGACGTCAGTATGGGGTGGAATTTTTCTTACAGTCTTTCCGATTATTTCAAAGGTGGTGGATGCAATAACAAATCTTGTGATGGGTTATTTAATTGACCATACTCATACTGTACAGGGAAAAGCAAGACCGTGGCTGTTATTGTCTGCTCCGCTTTTAACGATATCAGGAATTCTGCTGTTTGCAGTACCATCTGCATCAACAACAGTGCAGGCTGTATGGGTGATGTTGTCATATAATTTATTTTATTCATTTGCATATACCATCTTTAATATGAGTCATAATCTTATGGTTCCATTATCAACCAGAGATACAACAGAGCGTGGAGGATTATCGGTATTTAATCAGATTGCTACAATTATGATGAGTGGAATTCTGGTTGCACTCATTTTCCCGATGGTTATTATGCCGGTAATCGGAGTGGACAAAAATAAGTGGATCATGCTTATGAGTGTATTATCAATTATGGCATTACCTCTTACATTACTTGAGTATTATTTTACCAAGGAGCGTGTAACAGAAGAAACACAGGAAGATGCCAATGACTCCGTAAGCTTTAAAACCCAGTTAAAAGCGATATTTACAGACAAATATATGATAATCATTTATGTGTACTTTTTAATTTATACATTTGGATCATCTATCAAGAATATGAGTCTTGTATATTTTTGCAACTATGTTCTGGGTACATATAATGATGGGAAGACTCAGACCTTGTTATCTGTAATTGGTGGAATCCCCATGGGAATAGGCATATTTGCGGTATGGCCAATTGCTAAGAAAATAGGAAAACGCAATGCGACATTGGCAGGTTTTATTCTGTATTCCATTGGAAGTGCCATCTGCTGGATGTTTTCTAAAAATCTTACAGTTATGCTGATAGGTCAGTTTATCAAGAATATAGGTGGTCTGCCATGTGCGTATGTATTTATGGCATTGTTTGCAGATGTCCTGGATCATCTGGAATGGAAAACCGGATTCCGAAGTGATGGAACAGCGATGTCCATTTATAATATTATTGCAGTGACAATGATTGGCGTATGCCAGGGAGTATTCAATGGAATGCTTTCGCATGCTGGCTATATTGCACCTGAGCTTGTAAATGGGCAGACCGTTGCAGCAATACAGCCCGAGACCGTACAGAGTGTGATTACCTTTGGATTTGTAGGATTAGAGGCTGTTACAGGTATCGTAATGGCAATTCTTTTAAGCTTTTTGAATGTAGAAAAAGGGCTGGACAAAAAGCAGCAGGAAATAAAGGAAAGGCACGCTAAAAGGCAGTGATAAGAGGTGACACAAATGTATGCAGTTAGAATGAAAACAGAATATCTGTATGAACCGATAGGAATAGATTATAAGAAGCCAAGATTGTTTTGGAATTGTACTGATGGAAAAAGACAGACGGCATATCAGATTATAGCAGAAACTGATAATGGGGAGCTGCTTTGGGACAGCGGAAAAGTGGAAAGCGCATCCATGAGGACTTTATACGGAGGAAAAGATGTACCTCCTGCAACAAAAGTAATCTGGGGAATCAGCCTTTGGGATGAAAACGACATACAGGGTGAGTGGAAAGAAGCTTCATTTGAGACGGGAATTTTATCCTGGGAGGCAAAGTGGATTACCGGAGACTATAAGGTGGATAAAAACAAAAGATATCCGGTTGATTGTTTCCGGAAGGTATTTCAAACGAAGGATGTTGCAAAAGCAAGGCTGTATATAACGGCGTGTGGACTTTATGAAGCAGTGCTGAATGGTAAAAAAGCAGGAGATATGATTCTGGCACCAGGTATTACGGATTATAAAAAAAGGATACAGTATCAGACCTATGATGTGACAAAGCTTATTCATAGTGGAGAAAATGAGATTTCAGTGCAGCTTGCTGATGGCTGGTATCGCGGAAGCTGTGGGGCATGGGGCCTGAAAAACCAGTATGGAACACAGACAAAGCTCATGGTACAGCTTGAAATCACAGGAAATGATGGAAGTATTACAAGAATCTGTTCAGATGACAGCTGGGAATGGTCAGATGATGGTCCGATCCGTTTCGCTGACAATAAGGACGGAGAGATTGTGGATGCCAGACTAATTCCACGCTACGACAGAAAGGCAAAGGTAACAGCAAATAAGATCATACCGACGGCATCTGATAATGTGGGAGTAAAGGAACATGAAAAGTTTTCTCCTAAATTGCTTATAACACCATCAGGTCAGAAGGTTCTTGATTTCGGACAGAACATAGCCGGATATGTCAGTTTTTCATTATCAGCAGATGATGGGGACAGGATAAAACTGCGGTTTGGAGAAATGCTTGATAAGCAGGGAGAGTTTACCCAGCAGAACATACAATGTGCAAATAAAAAAATAACAACGCCGTTGCAGCAGGTTATTTATACCTGTAAGCAGGGACAGAATCAGTATAAGACGAGATTTGCCATATTTGGATTCCAATATGTGCTTGTAGAAACCGATATAGCCATAAAAGAAGAGGACTTCACTGCAATAGCAGTATATTCAAATATGGAACGCACCGGATATTTTGAAAACTCCAATGCGTTGTTGGATCAGTTTTTTAACTGTACAGTATGGAGTACAAAAAACAATTCCTGCGATCTTCCGACAGACTGCCCGACAAGAGAACGACATGGCTGGACCGGAGATGCCCAGATTTTCTGCTCCACAGCAAGCTATCTGTTTGATTATATGAGCTTTGGACAAAAATATCTGAATGATCTGTACGACTGGCAGAAGCCAAATGGCAAGCTTCCGCAGATTGCGCCGGAGGGCGGAACAAATTCTTATATGAAAGCTATGGATGGCTCTGTCGGCTGGGCGGATGCAGGAGTAATTATTCCATATGAGCTGTGGAAAAAATATGATGATATCGAAATTGTTAAAAAACACCTTGCAGGAATGAGGCTGTATACATCATTTATGCAGAAACGTTGTGGCAGATGGTATCCGACAGCAAAAAGCACCGGCTTAAAAGGAAAAGACAAACGATATTTGTCTAATTTCGGACAGGCATATGGGGAATGGGCGGAGCCGGATGATGTGCATCATATGACATGGAAGGATTGTGCACAGCCTCACCCTGAGGTCGCAACGGCATATACAGCCTATATTTGCACAATTATGGCTGAAATGGAGCAGGCACTCGGAAATTACGAGCAGGCAGAGAAATATCTGGAATTTGCAGATGGATGTAAGCATAGTTATCAGGCTTTGTGTGAAACGAAGAACTTTTCGCTGGATACAGACCGTCAGGCAAGACTGGTAAGACCGCTGGCCTTTGACCTTTTAAGCAAAGACCAGACGCAGTTTGCCAAAAAGAGACTGATACAGGCATTAAATACATATGGATGGCGGATAGGAACCGGATTTTTATCCACACCTCTCATTTTGGATGTGCTTTCAGAGATTGATATTAACTGCGCATACAGGCTGCTTGAAAACGAAGAGATGCCGGGCTGGCTTTATATGGCAAAAAATGGTGCAACCACTGTATGGGAAGCCTGGGAAGGCTGTGAAGCCATAGATGGAGGAATTGGTTCTCTTGATCATTACTCAAAGGGAGCTGTCTGCCGTTGGCTTTTTGATACAATGTGTGGAATTCGTGTTGCGGGTGAAAATCATTTCATAATCGCCCCAAAGCCGGGTGGACATATCACATATGCAAAAGCGGATTATATAAGTGTGTATGGTCAGGTGACAAGTGGATGGAAATGCAAGGATGAAGATATTGAGTACACGATTTCGATTCCGGCAAACTGTACGGCAGAAGTTATTTTACCAGATGGAACACACTGTATACAAAGCGCAGAGAGTAAAATATACAGGATCAAGGCTATGAGATAGTCAGTTATTGTCTGTGTAGCTGTTGCAGCCAGCAAAATATGTGTGAACTAAAGCAGCAGATTAATAGAATGACAGGAGATGTGACAGATGAATATAGAAGAAATTATCAGTAGGATGACTTTGGAGGATAAGATAGCACTCTGTTCCGGTGAATCATTCTGGGAGACAAAAAAATACGAGAAATATGGGATCCCATCGCTTTTTATGTGTGACGGGCCTCATGGACTCAGAAAGCAGGAACGCGGAAATAGCGCAGATATGCTCGGTGTAAATGAATCAAGACAGTCAACATGTTTTCCGGTCGAGGTAACAACTGCGTCAAGCTGGGATGAGAGTCTTTTAACAGAGATTGGTCATGCAATCGGTGAAGAGGCAAAGGATCAGGGTGTTGGACTGGTATTAGGACCCGGTGCGAATATAAAGCGAAATCCATTATGCGGAAGAAACTTTGAATATTTCAGTGAAGATCCGTATCTTGCAGGAAAACTGGCAGCAGGCTTTATTCGTGGAGTTGAGGCAGAGGGGATTGGTACAAGTCTGAAGCATTTTGCTGCAAATTCCCAGGAAAAGAGCAGATTTAATTCAGATAGCATCATGGACGAGCGTACCATGAGAGAAATTTATCTGAGTGCTTTTGAAATTGCCGTAAAAGAAGGAAAGCCATCGACTGTGATGTGTGCATATCCAAAGCTGAATGGCATTCATTGCAGTGACAATAAAAAACTGCTGGACACCATTTTAAGAAAAGAATGGGGATTTGATGGTATGGTCGTGACAGACTGGGGAGCCATGAATGACCGTATAGAAGGCTTTCGTGCAGGCTGCGATCTGAACATGCCGGGAGGCAGTGAATACATGGAAAAGGCGGCTGCAAGAGCAGTGAAGGAGGGTTCTTTACCGGAGGAGAAGATTGATGAGTCGGTTAGACGGATATTAAAGCTGGTATTTCGCGCAAATGAAGTATTAAAGAGTGAGCATACCTGCGATTATGCAAAGCATAATGAAATAGCAAGAAAAGCAGCAGAACAGGGTGCGGTATTATTAAAAAATGAAGATGGTATTCTTCCGTTGAATCACACCCAAAGACTTGCTGTGATTGGTTCAATGGCGAAAAGCATACGCTATCAGGGCGCAGGCTCCAGCCATATTAATCCAAAACAGCTGAGTCAGCCGCTTGAGCATATTAAGGATGCAGATTTTGCGATGGGCTGTGATGAGCACGGTGACACAGATGATGCAATGATAGACGAGGCGGTAAAGGTGGCAGAAACAGCTGATGCAGCCGTAGTTTTTGCAGGGCTTCCAAATCGCTTTGAATCGGAGGGCTTTGACAGGGATAATATGAAATTGCCGCAGGGACACATCCGGATGATTGAGGAAGTGGCCCGTGCAAATAAGAATACAGTTGTAGTATTACTTGCCGGATGTGTGGTTGAGTGTGACTGGGCTGATTCGGTAAAAGCAATTCTATATATGGGACTCCCGGGACAGGCAGGAGGAGAGGCAATTGCAAACCTGCTTTATGGAAAGGCTAATCCGTGTGGAAAGCTGGCAGAGACATGGTGGAACTCTTATGAAGATGTTCCGTCATCAGACATCTATGGAAAAACAAAGGATGCAGTCTATGAGGAAGGCATTTACATAGGTTATCGATATTGTGAAAAAGCAGAAAAAAGAGTACGTTTTCCGTTTGGATATGGATTGAGCTATACAAATTTTTCATATTCCGGGCTGGAGGTAAAAGATAAGATCGTAAATGTAAAGGTGACAAATACCGGAAATATGACAGGTGCAGAGATTGTACAGATGTATATTGCTGCCCCACAGGAGGGAATCCACAGACCACTTCGCGAGCTGAAGGGCTTTAAGAAGGTATGGCTTAAGCCGGGAGAAAGTGCAGATGTATCCTTTGAAATAAATGAGCGTTCATTTGCTATATGGAATGACGGCTGGAAAATACAGGAAGGTGCTTATAAGGTCTGTGTGGGAGGGCTTATGGCACAAATCAATGTAAATGGCGAGAATATACCGGCCAGAGCCTGGCAGAGCAATAGCTTTTATGAGAACTGTAAGGGAAAACCCAGAAGACATGAGTGGGAAGCAATGTCAGGAATTGATTATACTCCGGAAAAACTGATCAAAGGGCAGTTTACAATGGATAATTCTGTAGAAGAAATGAAAGATTTTTCTTTGATCATGAGGATTATGTATAAAGCAGTCGAAAAGACAGTTGCGAAAGGCTTTGGTGGCAAAGCAGATTATGAAAATCCTGATTTCAGGATGATGATGGCATCCAGTGCGGGCAGCCCACTTAGAAGCATGCAGATATCAGGTGGAATGAAGGGTGGTATCATGAGTGGGATCTTAGAGATGGCCAACGGACATTTTTTCCGCGGAATAGGAAAAATGATCAGAGGAGAATGATTTAGTGAGAATAATAAGTAGGCGCAGGACGGTTTATGACCGCTTGCGCCTGTATTCGTTTGGAGTCATACCAAACTGTTTTTTGAAGGCAGTCTGGAAGTGGCTCTGGCTTGAAAAACACAAAAAAGTGCTGATTGTACTGATCGGTTTATTCGTGAACTGAAGCAGACGCCGTCCTTCCTCGAGCTTGCACCGGAGAATAAAATCGCTGACGGTAAATCCAAGATTTTCCTTAAAGTAAGCTGAAAAATAGGATTTGCTGAAGCCTGTATATCTGGCGACATCGCCTACCGTAATGTGCTGATTGGTATTTTGTTGTATGTACCGAATTGCCTTTTGCAGGCGCTCATCTGTGGAAAAAGGGGTCTGTGCCTGGGCAACCTTCTCTGCAAAGGTGTAGGATGTTTTGCCTAATATTTCGTATAGTATATCGGGATTATCCGTCTGTTCTGCAAGCTGGATAAAATGGTCTGAAAGCTCATAGGCGGTATCATATTCAAGACCACCATCTATAGCGGCACGGGTGCAGAGAGTCGTGTTTATAATGATATTGTTTTTCAATTGCCGGATAGCGTTATTACTGGTAACACCTATGTGAAAATTGTCATTGTTAAACTGCAGAGAGTGAAACCCCTCAACATTTCCGGTTCTGACAAGCTTTAAAATAGCTTCTTCGATCACATATGATTTATTGTACACGTAGTTTTCTTTTTTATCGTAGTTCATCTGGACAATCTCAGGAGACAGAGTTTTGGGTGAGAAATTTCCCAGGAGAAAATCAGATGGATTCTTCACTTCTTCATAAATACAGTAATTTAAGAACATCAGTTTTGAAATCAGTGACACCTTGGTAATATGTGGAATCTTTTTTAAAAAATCATGAAATTCATCTTTATTTTCATTCGAAATTACATAATCACGATACATGTTAAGGAGAGTATCCTTTGAATAGGGCACATTAGAAACAGGACCGATTATAAGATACTTAGTAATGTCAAAATCTAACCGCAGGCAGCCAAAATAAATCCCATAAGTTGTGGCACAATATGATATTCTATCGGACTTGGAGATAAGAATATCAACATATTTCTGAGGGGGAAATGTCAGTGAAGTCTGTTGCGGAACACAGGTGTCGAAAGTATGGTCTGCGTAGATATACATGGGAATATTGTGATCAAAATAATACATTTTTAAAAAGTCTTCCATATTGTATTTCAGATTCATGGTATTGTGCTCCTTCCAGTCATTTGTATTTATAGTAATAAAAACAAAGTGATATGTCAATCAAAAACAGTTTAAAAATGAAAAAAATAGTTTAAAAATGAAATATATATATAAAAATAACAGTTATAATTTCATCAAGATCAAACGAGATTGAGATGTGAATGGAGGTAAAGCATGACAAGAGAGGAGATACAAAATCTGATTTTACAAATGACATTAGAAGAAAAAGCCGGAATGTGTTCAGGAGCAGATTTCTGGCATCTTAAGGGTGTCGAACGATTGGGGATTCCGTCTGTTATGGTCACAGACGGACCGCATGGGATTAGAAAACAGGCACAGGGAGCGGATCATCTTGGAATCAACGAGAGCGAAAAAGCAATCTGTTTCCCGGCAGGATGTGCGACAGCATCCAGTTTTGACCGTGATTTGATCCGCAGACAGGGAGAGCTTCTCGGACAGGAATGTCAGGCAATGGATGTCAGCACAATTCTTGGACCTGCAATGAATATTAAACGTTCCCCACTTTGCGGAAGAAACTTTGAATATTATTCCGAAGATCCGTATGTTTCTACAGAGATGGCAGCAGCACTGATCGAAGGGGTACAGAGCAAGAATGTGGGAACAAGTGCAAAGCATTTTCTTGCAAACAACCAGGAAAAACGCCGTATGACAAATTCTTCTGATGTCGATGAGAGAAACCTCAGAGAAATCTATCTTGCATCCTTTGAAGGTGCAGTAAAGAAAGCGAAACCATGGACAATCATGAGTTCCTACAACCGTATCAATGGTGAATTCGTCGGAGACAGCAAGAAGTATCTGACAGATATTTTAAGAAATGAATGGGGATTTGACGGCTATGTTGTTTCTGACTGGGGCGCAGTCAATGACAGAGTATCTTCCCTCTCAGCGGGACTTGACCTGGAGATGCCACCTGGAGATTACGAGAATGACCGACTGATCGTGAAGGCAGTACAGGAAGGAAAACTCGACGAAAGCGTTGTTGATCAGGCTTGCGAGAGAGTACTGGATGTGATCTTCCGCTACACAGAGAACCGTGACACAGAAGTTGTATTTGATTATGAAAAGGATCACGCAGCAGCAGCTGATATCGAAGCAGAGTGTATGGTATTATTGAAAAATGAAAATGATATTCTTCCCTTAACTTCTGATAAGAAGATTGCATTTATCGGAAAATATGCGAAGACACCGAGATATCAGGGTGGCGGAAGTTCTCATATCAACAGCTGGAAAGTGGAATCTGCACTGGAAGTTGCAAAAGCGATTCCGGAGCTTGCAAATATAACTTTCGCAGAAGGCTATCAGGATGAGAAAGATGAAGTTATTGAAGAACTTCAGAAGGAAGCTGTAAAGACAGCGGCGGAAGCTGATGTGGCAGTTCTTTTCCTCGGTCTTCCGGATAATTTTGAATCCGAAGGATATGACAGAAAGCATATGAATCTTTCAAATTGTCAGAACGAACTTGTAGAAAAAGTGCTTGAGGTACAGAAGAACGTTGTGATCGTTCTTCATAACGGTTCACCGGTGATTATGCCATGGAAGGATAGCGTTTCAGGAATCCTGGAAGCATACCTTGGAGGAGAGGCTGTTGGAAGAGCAACTGCAGAGGTACTTGCCGGAATAAAAAATCCATGTGGACGCTTAGCAGAAACATTTCCGCTCCGTCTGGAAGATACACCATGTTATCTGACTTATGGAAAGGGCTTTGATAATGCAGAATATCAGGAAGGTGTGTTTGTAGGATACCGTTACTACACATCCAGAAAAATGGAAACAGCGTTCCCGTTTGGATATGGACTTTCTTATACAACATTTGAGTATAGTGATATTCAGTTAGATAAGAAAGAAATATCTGATAAAGATACTGTAGAAGTAAAGGTTAAAGTAAAGAATACCGGAAATCGTGCAGGTAAGACAGTTGTTCAGCTTTATGTAGAAGCACCGGAGACAGAGGTTGTCCGTCCGGTCAGAGAACTGAGAGGATTTGAAAAGATTTTCTTAGAAGCAGGAGAAGAGAAGACTGTTACATTTACACTGGATGAGAGAGCTTTTGCTTACTGGAATACATTGATCCATGACTGGTATGCAGAGGAAGGCACTTATAAAGTGATGATCGGTGAAAATGCAGATCAGATGTGTGCAGGTGAAGAAATCACAGTACATTCTACAAAAGAACTTCCAAAAACATATTCATTAAATACCTGTCTGGGAGAGCTGATGCGTGATCCAAAGGCACAGGCTGTGATGGGACCTTTCATGCAGGGAATGGCACAGAACAGTGCGGCAGCAGATATGGCAGAAGCACAGGAAAATGATACATCCGGAGCTGTAAATCAGGAAATGATGGCAGCAATGATGGAAGGAATGCCGCTTCGCCAGCTTCTTAGCTTTGTTCCGGGAATCAAGAGAGAGATGCTGGAACAGATGGTAGATGCATTGAATCAATTATAGGATGAGATTGTAACAAAGAGTTGTTATTCACAGTAAGCTGAGAATAACGGGATAAGGAAAAAACAAGAGAGGGACAAAAATGGCTAAAACAAAAAAAGAACTTGGTCTGGACTCAATGGGAGTTCAGAAATCAATGAGACTTACAGATTATCTTGGCGATGGTCTCGGACAGTTACCGCTGAATATTATGAGTTGTCTGGTTGGACAGTTGACTTACTTCTATACAGAGAAGGTTGGACTGGCAGCGGGAATGGTTGCCACTATGCTTCTGATCGCAAAGGTTTTTGATGCATTTTAGACCTTGCAATGGGAAAAATCATGGATAATGGCAAATCACCAAAAGGCAAATGTCGTCCTTGGTTTTCAAGAATGGCAATTCCGGCACTTGTATCTATCGTTTTACTGTTTACAGTACCTAAAAATATGGGTAGTGGCTTACAGGCAGCATATGTACTGATCACGAATATATTGCTCACAGCAATCGTATATACCGCAGTAGCAATTCCATACGGAGCTTTGATGGCAATCCGTACAGAAAGCTCGGAAGAACGTGGTAAAATGGGAATCTTTCGTGCAGCATTTGGATATATCGCAGGAATGGTAATCGCAATCCTTCTGATTCCAATCACAAATATGCTTGGTGGTA
>OWIY01000315.1_pt1 | contig 16815 bp, 16 predicted proteins | sample 1732841 | NCBI WGS metagenome assembly OWIY01 (sample SAMN05065760, study PRJEB22554) | human gut metagenome | biome: ENVO:2100002; feature: ENVO:00000062; material: ENVO:00002003 | host: Homo sapiens | place: USA | reverse complement strand
CCTCCTAAGTTTATACGAAGCAGATCGCGGGGCCTCAGCCCCGCTCTGCCTAAGGTGTGTACTGATTATTTTTTCATCCAGCTCATCATGCCGCGCAGATTTTTACCGACTTCTTCGATCGGATGCTCGGCGCCTTTGCGGCGCATTGCATTGAACGCCGGACGGTTAGCCTGGTTTTCGAGGATCCAGTTCTTGGCAAAGGTGCCGTCCTGGATCTCGGCCAGAACCTGTTTCATAGCAGCTTTGGTTTCGTCTGTGATGATACGTTTGCCGGTCACATAGTCGCCGTATTCGGCAGTATCAGAGATGGAGTGGCGCATTTTAGCCATACCGCCTTCATACATCAGGTCAACGATAAGCTTCATTTCATGCATACATTCAAAATATGCGCTTTCAGGTTTATAGCCTGCTTCTACCAGAGTTTCATAGCCTGCAGTGATCAGTGCGGTGACACCGCCGCAAAGTACAGCCTGTTCGCCGAAAAGGTCTGTTTCAGTTTCTTCACGGAAGGTAGTATCGAGCACGCCGGCACGGGTACCGCCAATACCTTTGGCATAGGCAAGCGCAATGTCGTAAGCTTTGCCGCTGGCATCCTGATGCACAGCTACGAGGCAGGGCACGCCTGCGCCTTCAGTAAATACGCGGCGTACGAGATGACCCGGTCCTTTAGGAGCGACCATGAACACGTCGATGTCAGCCGGAGGTACGATTTGACCAAAATGGATATTGAAACCATGCGCAAAAGCAAGGGCAGCGCCGGCTTTCAGATTAGGCGCGATATCTTTTTTATAAGTGGCAGCCTGTTTTTCGTCAGGGATCAGCATCATAACTACGTCGGCTGCTTTAGCTGCATCAGCCGCAGTCATAACAGTCAGACCTGCCGCTTCTGCCTTGGCCCAGGATTTGGAACCTTCATAAAGACCTACGATAACTTTGGCGCCGCTTTCTTTTAAATTAAGGGCATGTGCATGGCCTTGAGAACCATAGCCGATAATGGCAATAGTTTTACCATTAAGCATTTCCCAGTTTGCGTCTTTGTCATAATACATTTTTACCATTGTGTCTACATCTCCTTTTTGTTTACCAGATTTATTTAAATTTGAGAACTGACATAATCTTAAATAGCTGAAGGTTTACAACTGCTTTCAGGCCAGGAATAACGTGATTTGCTGACATCCATAGCCGCATCGCCCCGTTCCAGCGCCACAAGGCCGGTCTGCACCATTTCCAGGATACCGTAGGGACGCATCACGTCGACAAAAGCATTCAGCTTATCATCGATGCCTGTAGCCAGAAAGATCAGCGATTCCCCGGTCACATCGACAGCGTGGGCCCTGAAAACATCTGCCAGCCGCAGCAGCTCGAGCCGTTTATCACCGGCGTGCACCTTGACCATGACCATACTGCGTTTGGCACTTGCCTTAGGCGGCAGGACTTTCACAGCCTCTACCTCGACCAGCTTGGCCAACTGTTTGCAGACCTGCTTGATAGTTGCATCGTCAGCCTGCATGGTAACAGTCATCCGCGAAAATTCAGGATTCTGCGTAATGCCGACTGCCAGACTGTCGATATTGAAGCCGCGCCGCGAGAACATGCCCGCGACCCGCATCAGAACGCCGGGCTGGTTACGCACTACGATAGATAGGATCTGCTCCATTTTGCCACCTCCCATGGAAAATTGGTATAAAAAAACGCCCCCACCTGCTTAGCAGATAGGGGCGACTTTCACCGCGGTACCACCCTAATTTGACCTCATTGTCTCAGAGCCTTCGCTCTAAACGCCTAACGCTGCGCCGGCGTCGTTTCCTACTGCTGGTTCAGAAACGCGGCTCCCGGGTGAGTCTTATCGCTGTACCGCTACGGCTTTCACCAACCGCCGTCTCTCTAAAATCGGTAACATCAGCAACTTTGTTCCCATTCAATGCCTTTATTATCAAGTTGTACAAACAAAAGCTAATTTGTTCGTGCTATGTTTTACATTATGCCAGCATTTTCTATGCTTGTCAAGATTTTTTTGTATCATTCTTTTGTGATTTTTCTGAATTTTGTTTTTCTTTTACAAAAACACTGGACTAAATGTCAATAATATCATATTCTATAATATTATAAGAAAGTAAAAAGTTCGAGGTGCTTGTCCATGAAACTGCTCAAAGAAAAAATCATGTCCGAAGGCTTGGTCTTAAACGATGCTATTTTAAAAGTCGATTCTTTTTTAAATCACCAGATCGACCCTGAATTGATGATGGAGATCGGCAAAGAATTCCACCGCCGTTTTTCAGGCTGCGGCATTACTAAAATCTTTACGATCGAGTCCTCAGGGATCGCCTGCGCCCTGCCTGCGGGCCTGTGTATGCATGTACCGGTAGTATTCGCACGCAAACAGAAATCGGCGCTTATGAGCAGCGAGGCTTACAGCACCAAAGTATATTCTTTCACTAAAAAAATCACCAGTGATGTGACCGTACTCAAAAAATTTTTACCGGCCGGCGAAAAGATCCTCATCATCGATGATTTTCTGGCGAACGGCGAAGCGGCCCTGGGTCTGGCTAACATCGTCCAGCAGGCCGGCAGCGAAGTAGTAGGTATCGGCATCGTTATCGAAAAATCATTCCAGCCGGGGCGTCAGCGCCTTATCGACGCCGGCTTCCGTGTAGAATCACTGGCCCGTGTCCAGGCCTTTAAGGACGGCAAAGTAATTTTTGCCGAATAATTTATCGGATATAGATACTAAAATATTCGTTTATTTTCAGGAGGATTATGTTTTAATGGATCTAAAAGAAATGAAAAACAACAGATTAGAATATAATAAAAAACTTACCTTGAGTGACGGTTTTTTTGAAAAATTTGGTTTATTAGATGACCAAGCTTACGCAGACGGTGCTATCGATAAAAAACACAAAGAATTGATGGGTTTGGCTATTTCAATAGTAACCCGTTGCAACGAATGTATTAGTTATCATATAGAAGGATGTTTGAAGGCTAATGCTTCATACGAAGAAATTATAGAAACCATTAAAATAGGGGTTATCGGCGGTGGTTCTATTACTTACCCTAATGCTCGTTTTGCAATAAAAGTACTCGAAGAAATCCATATATAAAAATATAATTAAAATATACAGAACCAAGAAAAACAGACATTAAATAAAACCCCCATTTGTAGGATAATAAAAATACTACAAATGGGGGTTTAGTCATGAAAAGAACTTATACACACGTCAAAGCATTTGAAAAAGAAATACTGGAAATGAAAGCACTTGGTAAAACAAACAGACACGAGAACTAATAGATGATTACATTTGGTTTTACAATAATGAACGAATACAACTAAAGACAAATCTGACGCCGCTAGGGAAACGGCGTCAGATTGCGTAATATTTCATTTTTCTACGTATGGGCTTTTTATTCTTGTCCTATTATCATGGAACAGTACTCAATGAGTAACGGGTGTTTTTTAATCGTTACGACGTTTATATTTGATGAACATATGGCAAACAGCAAGTCCCATCACGATATATGCAAGAAGGTTGATATCCTCGTTCAAGTCCTTAAAAGCGACATAACCCATCAAAACGACGATACCAATTTCTCTGTTGAAGCTCGTAATCACAGTTTTACAAGGTTGACCTGCAGGATACCGTCGAGCCCCTGCAGCAGTTTCAGCGTTTCTTTACCTACTTCGCTGTCCACGGTCATAAACATCATGGCGTTACCGTCTTTAAGATTACGGCTGACCTGCATGGTCGCGATATTGACCTTGCTCGCACCTAAAAGCGTGCCGATCTGCCCGATCATACCGGGTTTATCCTGGTTGCGTGCCACCAGCATGAACGGAGCCGGAGTAAGGTCGAACTGGTAACCGTCGATTTCGATGACGCGGATCTCTTTTTCACCAAAGACAGTACCGGCTACGGTAAAGATATTACCTTTAGAATGGATCTTGACCTCTAAAAGATTATGTTTGCCTGCATGTTTGCTCTCTATAACGTCGACTCCGCGGCTTTCTGCAGTCAGCGCGGCATTGACATAATTAACGCGTTCCTTGAGGATGGGTTCAAAAACGCCTTTTAAAACAGCACGCGTCAGCATACCTGTTTCCATTGCTGCAACCTCGCCGGTATAGATGATCTCTACCTTTTCGACAGCTGCTTTTTCCAGCTGATAATAAAGCTTGCCCAGATATTCGCCCAAGGTCAGGTAGCCCTGCATTTCTTTCAGCTCTGTCGGCTGCAAAGTCGGCAGATTGACTGCATTCGGCACCATTTCTCCATGCAAAGCTGCAATGACCTCTTCTGCAATGGCAATACCCACATTATCCTGCGCTTCTGTTGTGTCAGCACCAAGATGCGGCGTTAAGACACATTCCGGCAGATCGATCAGCGGTGAGATCGGCTTCGGCTCGTCTACCAGTACGTCGATACCGGCGCTGGCAACGATGCCTTCCTTGATAGCTGCCGCCAGGTCATTTTCATTGATCAGGCCGCCGCGGGCGCAGTTTACTACACGCACGCCACGTTTGCATTTTGCAAATTCTTTAGCTGTGATCATGTCAAAAGTTTCTTCCGTTTTAGGCGTATGGATACTGATAAAATCAGCTTGTTCCAGCAATTCATCCAGTGTTTCACATTTTTCAGCGCTGTATTTACGGAACCGTGCATCGGCAATATACGGATCATAGGCTACGATCTTCATCCCGAAAGCCTGCAGTCTGGTAGCCACCAAACCGCCGATACGGCCAAGACCGATGATGCCCAGAGTTTTACCAAGCAGCTCGCTGCCTTTTAAACCGGTACGGTCCCAGACCCTGGATTCGATCATTTTATGAGCTTTGACGACATTACGGGCAGAACTCAGCAGCAGGCCGATAGTATGCTCGGCAGCCGATACGATATTAGATTCCGGTGTATTGACAACGATAATACCGCGTTTAGTCGCGCCCTCCATCTCGATATTATCAACACCGTTGCCGGCGCGGCCAACCACCTTTAAATTGGTGGCGTGTTTATAAAATTCTTCATTGATCTTAGTAACGCTGCGAACGACGATCGCATCATATTCAGGAATGATCTTCAGCAGCTCTTCCCTTTCGATATCAAAACGCACGTCTACATCAAAATCCGGCACTGCCTGCAGCAAAGCCACACCTTTGTCGGAAATTTTTTCAGTTACAATAATTTTCATTGTCCATCGCTCCATTCACCTGTAAAATAAAAAACTCCCGGCTTGATCAATTACAATCAAGGACGAGAGTTCTACTCACGTGGTGCCACCTTTTTTCGCCGCACAGCGCGGCCTCATTGCCGATATATCGGTCGGACCCGGACAGGTTGCTACCCCTGTCTCCTCCGGAGCGGAATTCAGTTTTTAGACGTTACGGCTTGCACTGACCGCCGCTTCTCTTTGCCGCCTGCCAACCTACTTTTCTCCATCGTCGGATAAATGAACTATGTAATTTTCAAGCTTGTATCAATTATAGTCCGACCCTTTTGGCTTGTCAAGCAGCACAAAAATGTTTTTGTGTAATACATCTTACAGTTTTTCCAACATTTTTATCAAAGGATAAATACCAACTGTCAAAGCAACAGCCATGCTGACACTGTCAATATCTATTTTGCCAATATACAGGCTGTTCAGCCCCGCAGCAAAGATCATCGTCAGCCAGAACATAGCGTACAATGCTACAAAAATCTGCACCCACCAGGGCTGCTCCTTATAAAGCGGCTGTTCCTGTTCATTATTATTCTCGTTCATGCAAAACCTCCTCCTGCCACTCCAAGGTATCTTCTTCGTCTTTCCTGCCGTCAAGACGTTTATTGATTACACGGCTGCGTCTGGCTGCAGCGTCGATATGCCCGCTGGCTTCCTGCAATTTCTTTTTTGTTTTATCGAGCAATAAGCTGAAAGTCACAAAATCCTGCTTAACGGCAGCGATCGTTCGCCAGACTTCACCGGTACGTTTTTCGATAGCCAAAGTTTTAAAACCCATTTGCAGACTGTTGAGCAGCGCAGCTAAAGTAGTCGGCCCTGCCACGCAAACGCGGTACGTTCTTTGCAGCTCATCCAGCAATCCCGGCAGATTTACCGCTTCGGCAAACAAACCCTCGATCGGCAAATACATGATCGCAAAATCAGTAGTCTGCGGCGGGCACAAATATTTATTCTGGATATCCCTGGCCTCACTTTTCAATCTCCGTTCAAGCTGCTTGAGTGCAATATCGGCAGCAGCTGTATCAGCCTGCTCGCGCGCCTCCAGCAGGCGCTGAAAATCCTCCTGCGGGAATTTAGCATCAATCGGCAGCCACACTGTTTCATCCTTGCTGCCCGGCAGCTTCAGCGCAAATTCTACCCTTTCAGCACTGCCCTGCTTCACGGCAACGTTTTCGGCAAATTGCTCCGGTGCCAGCAAATCACGCAGCAAAACGCCCAGCTGCATTTCACCCCAGATACCACGATTCTTTACATTAGAAAGGATGCGTTTCAAATCGCCGACACCGCCGGCCAGAGTCTGCATTTCACCTAACCCTCGATGAACCTGCTCCAAACGCAGGCTGACCTGCTGAAAGGATTCTCCCAATCGCCGTTCCAAAGTCGACTGCAGTTTTTCATCAACAGTCAGACGGATCTGTTCCAAATTAGCCGCAGTGCTTTCCGTCAGCTTTTCCAGTTTTTTATCCAGCTGCTCGCCCAGACGGTCAGAAGCTGCCTGACTTTCCATTCTGGCCGCACGGGCCAGGGTGTTTTGTTCGCTGCGCAGATCGCGTACATTCTCATAAAAACGTCGTTCCAGGCTTTCCAGCTGACTGTTCACCTCAGCTCCCAGTTCTTGTCCCTGCTGACGCCGGGTCTGCAGAAGCCGCCACAGCATTATGAAAATCACCGCCTGCATTAAAACCAGCAGCAATAATAGTATCGTCTCCACTGTCATAACCAAACTCTCTTTCCTTGATATTTATTAATTTATTATAGCAGATTAGCAAGTATTCTACACTGCCTTTTCTTATTTTTACATATTTACGTTACGATCCGGTTGGTGATATAATTATTAATAATTAATTGTTTAATTAATATCCAAAGGAGTGTTCTATATGAATCCAGTCGAAGCATCTGCCTCTTCAGCAGAAAAAATTCTTTTAGCAGCAACCGATTTATTTGCAGCTAATCACTTTAATGGAGTTTCCATCAAAGAAATCGCAAAAAAATCCGGCGTCAACAGCGCTTTGATCTCTTACTATTTCGGCGGCAAAAAAAATCTTTATCAGGAAGTGCTCAACGAACAGTCAAATTTATTTTTAAACCTGATCGCCCGAGTCAGCAGTAAGGACATAGCCCCGCTGGCTAAGCTGCGCGAATATATCACTGCAATTTCCGAGGTGCAGAAGCTGCATCCTCACCGTATCCATCTCATTTACCGCGAGCTTTTGACCCCCACTTTTTTGTGTGACAGCTTTATTAAAAACCGCTTATACAAAATCCATAAATTTATGTCCGAGCTGGTCACAGAAGCTATAGCTGACGGCAGTATCCATAATAATATGCAGCCTACACATGTAGCTTTTACTTTGGAAAGCATCATCGTTTTCTTTTTTCTCACACATGATCAGATCCGTGATCTGGGACATTTTGAAAATGGTACTGAAAGCACTTATTTGGAAGAAGCTTTAAACACTTATTTGTCTTCCATTACCAATTAATTCAGGAGGGCACTGATATGTCGATCAAAGAAATTTTCAGCAAGCTTCCATTCACCAAACGTCATCTGTATATTTTGGCAGCAGCAGTGGCTGTATTGCTGCTATACCATATAATCAGCAATGTTTTCGCCAAGCCTGATATCGTCAAAGAGGTTCCTTATGTCCGTACTGTAACTGTCGGTAAAGAAACTGTCGATAATACATCTTCCTATCCCGGCGAGGTACGCGGCCGTTATGAAAGCGATCTGGCCTTTCAGGTTGCCGGTAAAATCATCAGCCGCAGCGTCAATTTAGGCGATACAGTAAAAACAGGCGATATCCTGATGCGAATCGACCCCAAAGACATCGAGCAGAGTTTTGAAGCCAGCCAGGCAGCTGTAACAGCCGCCGAAGCCAATTATAAGCTGGCCCGCGACAATGCATCCCGTTACACGGCCTTATACAACAGCGGCGGCGTCAGCAAAGCCATGATGGAGCAATATAATACGCAGATGGAAGCGGCCGCTTCCAGCCTGCGTCAGGCCCAGGCCCAACTGATCACCAACAGTAACCAATTATCCTATACGCAGCTTATTGCAGACCATGACGGCGTAGTAGCCAATGTCAGCGGCGAAGTTGGTCAGGTAGTAGCTGCCGGAACGCCTGTCGTGACAGTTGTCCAAAGCGGCGAACAGGAAATCCAGATCTATGTCCCTGAAAACCATTTGGATAAAATCCATCCTCAGCAGGCAGCCAAGATCAATTTCTGGGCTTTAGAAAACGTTGCGGCAGATGGCTATATCCGCGAAATAGCACCAATGGCTGACAGCGTTACCCGTACCTATAAAGTTCGTGTAGCCGTACCGCAAATGCCTGCAGCAGTCAAACTGGGGATGACTGCCAAAGTACACCTGCAAAACGGTACTGACAGCAGTATCTTACTGCCGGCCACCGCCATTTACCAAACAGGAGGAAAACCTCAGGTCTGGCTCGTTACCAATAACAAAGTACATACCCATGAAGTTTCTATCGGCGGTTATGAAGGCAATAACGTCAGGATCTCTGACGGTCTGCAGCAGGGAGATATCGTCGTTGTCGGCGGCGTCAACAAACTGGCAGAAGACCAAAACGTCCGTCTGGAAGCTGGTGTCAGCCAATGAAAAACAACTGGGCCGCCTGGTCGATCAAACATAAGCAAATAGTTTACTTTTTTATGTTTCTCTGTCTGGTCATGGGCATCTATTCTTATAATTCCTTAGGTCGCAGCGAAGACCCCAGTTTTACTATCAAGCAAATGGTAGTTTCGGCAGCCTGGCCGGGAGCAACCGCTAAAGAGGTAGAAGAACACCTGACAGACAAGATCGAAAAACAATTGCAGACAGTACCTAATATTGACAGGATAACCAGCTATTCCCGTACCGGAACTGCTGTTATCAATGTTTATCTGCAGGATACGGTACCGGTCAAAGAAATCAAACAGCGCTGGCTGGAGTTACGTAATATCGTCAATGATGGCAAAGGTGACTTGCCGGATGGTGCTTTAGGACCGTTTTTCAACGACCGTTTTGACGACGTGTATGGAAATATCTACGCAGTCACCTCTGACAGCTTCTCCTATGAGGAAATGCGTGTAGTCGCCGAAAATATCAAAGATAAATTTTTTCAGATACCTGATGTCAAAAAAGTAGAACTGGTAGGAGTACAGCCTGAAAGAATCTATATCCAGATGTCTAATGCCAAGCTGGCACAGCTGGGTATACCGATCGATACACTGGCTTCTACGATCCAGGCAGAAACAGCTGTCACCCCGTCCGGCATGGCTGAAAGCGACAGTGCCAATACCTATCTGCGTCTGACCGGTTCCCCTGATACACTGGCCAATATCAGCAATATCCCGATCCAGGCTAATGATCGTACCTTCCGTCTGGGTGATATTGCCGAGATCAAACGCGGCTATGCGGAACCGGCTGAACCGAAAATGTACTTTAACGGTCAGCCAGCCGTAGGTATCGCTATTTCTATGGAAGACGGCGGTAATAATATCAAATTGGGCGCAAATCTTGATCAGGCTGTTCGGCAAATCCAACAGGAACTTCCGCTCGGCTTCGAACTTGGACAAGTCGCCAACCAGCCGCAGGTAGTAAAAAACGCCATCGGTGAATTTACCGACAGCCTGCTGGAAGCTATCCTTATCGTGCTGGCAGTCAGTCTGCTCAGTCTGGGGCGACGCTGCGGCTATGTCATTTCGGTCTGCATACCGCTGGTACTTTTAGGAACTTTTATCGGTATGTATGCTATGAACATCGATCTGCACAAAGTATCTCTGGGAGCGCTGATCATTTCTCTGGGCATGCTTGTAGACGACGCGATCGTTGTCGTCGAGCTGATGGAGGTCAAAATGTCAGAAGGCTGGGAACGCACTAAAGCGGCCAGCTATGCCTTTGAAACCTGTGCAATGCCGCTGCTGACAGGTACGCTGATCACCTGCACCGGCTTTATGCCGATATTTTTCGCCAAATCCAGTGCCGCCGAATTTGCTTCTTCACTTTTTCCAGTCATCTCAACAGCACTGCTGCTTTCCTGGGTCATTTCAGCAACCGTAGCGCCTGTTTTGGGACACGCCTGGATCAAGCCTAAACAGCTTATTAACGAAAACGATGTTTACAATACTGCTTTTTATAAAAAGTTTCGCAGCGTCCTTTCCTGGTCGATGCTGCACCAGAAAATAGTTATTCTGGGCACAGTCAGTATCTTTATCGGTTCCCTGTTATTAGTCCCGCTGATCAAGCAGGAATTTTTTCCGGCTTCTGTGCGTCCTGAACTTCTGGTAGAGCTCAACTTGCCTGAAGGCAGCAGCATCAAGGCCACGGATGAAGCCGCCCTAAAGCTGACCAATCTGCTGAAGGATAATCCCGATGTCGAAAGCATCGGCTCTTATGTTGGAAAAAGCGCTCCGCGTTTCGTTCTCGTAATGGACCCTGTCCAACCGCGCAACAATTATGCACAGCTGGTAGTAGTTGCTAAAGATATTGATGCCCGTAAACGTTTAGAACCGCAAATACGCGAGCTTGTAGCAGCTAATCTCCCCAATGTCGTCAGTTATTCACGTTCTATCCCGCTGGGTCCGCCGGCAGCTTATCCTGTAATGCTGCGCGTAACCGGCCCTGATGACAATATTGTTAAAGAATATGCCCAAAAGGTACGCACAGTTATGGCTCAGAATCCAGCCGTGACCATGACCCGCTTTGACTGGATGGAGCAAAACGGAGCTGCTAAGCTTACCATCGACAACGATAAACTGCGGCAGATGGGATTGAGCCGTAAAGAAGTCGCCACTGCTTTGCAGGCCGAAATTTCCGGTTATACCGTAGCTCAATATCTGGAAGGAGATCAGGCTATTGACATGGTTTTCCGTCTGCAGCCTGTTGACCGTTCTACCGTCACTGAGCTTGAGACCTTAACTATTCCGACCTCTGCGGGTGCAGTACCGCTGTCACAGGTAGCCCGTCTCAGTTACGAATCAGAAAACGGTATGATCTGGCGCCGTAACCTGCTGCCGACAATCACAGTCTGCGGCGGTATCGGAGAAGGCTTTACCGGCAACGATATCACGCAGCAGGTTTACGATGACCTGGCAGAGCTGCGGCAAAATCTTCCGAGCGGCGTTACGATCGAAATCGGAGGCAGTTTGGAAGACAGCGCTAAAACTTTAGGCTATCTGTTAGAACCTGTACCTGTGATGCTGCTGCTCATGATGATACTCCTGATGCTGCAGCTGAAAGATATCCGTAAGCTGTTTATCATTCTTTGTACAGCACCGCTTGGCGTAACAGGCGTTATGCTGGGATTGATAATTTTCAACGCACCGCTTGGTTTTATGGCCGAACTTGGCATCCTGGCTCTGACTGGTATCATCATTCGTAATTCCGTCGTGCTGATAGATCAGATCGACCTGCATCTGCAGGCCGGCAGATCTCCCTGGGAATCCGTACTGGAATCAGCTATCGTACGTTTCCGCCCTATTATGCTGGCTGCACTTACAACGATCCTGGGACTGATACCGATGTTTACCAGCCCCTTCTGGAATTCAATGGCCGTAGCCATTGCCTGTGGGCTGTCAGCTGCTACATTGCTGACTTTGATCGTGCTGCCGGTCATCTATGCGGCTGTTTTTAAAATCAAACCCGAATAAATAAAATAAAGCAGACTGCGAGTTGTAGCTCGCAGTCTGCTTTATTATTGCAACAGCTTTAATCCTTTTTCAAAATAACACGTGCCAGTTTGCAAATAACCTTTAATTCTTCCATATCGGCTCTTTCAAGCACTGTTTTCAACTCATCATTAAAAATAACCTGGCTGTTGCTGACAGTATCACTCAAAAATTCATCAACAGAAGTGTTCAAGGCATTAGCTATGGCAACCAGTGTCTCCAGTCCAATTTTAGTATGAGCAGTTTCAATATTGCTCATATGCGGTTTGGAAATACCGATCTTCTCTGCCAGATCTTTCTGCAGAACACCTTGCTTGATCCTCGTCAATTTGATTCTTTTGCCAATGGAACAGTAATCAATCATCATGAATAAGCCTCCCCATATATTTTCCTAATATTCATATTAGCATATAAATTTCACTATCAGGTATGCAAAATTTGCTATGCATAAATTATATAACATAAAATTTAATTTTGTAAAGTTCTTGAACCCTATTTATTGTTTATTTTTGATGTTTATATACTAGAGTATATTGAAATTAACAAAAATTAAAGCACAACCCAGTTGTGCTTTACATCTTTTACTTCTTTTTCAGTTTTTATAAGCTTAACCCTTTTCCGCCAGCGCTCTGAGCGCTAAAGCATAACCCTGGAAACCCAACCCGCAGATCTGCCCCAGGCAGGCAGCAGCCGTTACTGATCTATGCCGAAATTCTTCCCTGGCATGGATATTGCTCAAATGCACTTCTATCGTCGGCAAAGCCACTGCTTTTATAGCATCCAGCAAAGCTACACTGTAATGCGTCAATGCCGCAGGATTGATAACGATACCGTCAAATTTTCCATAAGCCTGCTGGATCAGCGTGACTAATTCACCTTCAAAATTACTTTGCCTTACTTCTACTTCCACATTTAATGCCGCAGCTTCCTGCCCGATATATTCACACAAGGCTGCATAATCCTGTTGACCATAAATATTTTTTTCACGTACGCCCAGCATATTGATATTCGGACCATTCAAAACCAAAATTTTTTTCATCAGCTTTCTCTCCTTGCCAGCTCCAGCAATGCCTGCAACGCAGCTTCCCGCTCACCGTTATTATCGACGATGTGATCATGATACCTACGATACAGTTCGATGCGTTCCGCGTATAAGTCAAAAACTTTCTGCCGTCCTGCCGCTAATAAAGGACGACTTTCTGTATCTATGTCCTGTACAATTTTTTCTGGCAGTCTGTCTATAAAAACGACGATACCGCCGGTTTTTAATATCTCGATATTCTCTGAGCGTTTGACTACACCGCCGCCGGCAGCGATCACACACCCTTCCAATTCTGACAGATGCCTGACTGCCCTGGTTTCAGCATCGCGGAAGCACGCTTCGCTGACTGCGAACAGCTCCTTGATAGTCTTGCCTTCCAGCTTTTCAAGCACATTATCAGCATCATAAAAAGGACGCTTCAGATGCTGCGCCAACAATCTGCCCAAAGTTGATTTCCCGCAGCCCGGCATTCCGATCAAGACGATATTTTTCATAGCTGTTTTTCCATCTCAGCGGCAACTTTTAAAATGACATCGTTTGAAATTTCTCTTTGCAGCCAGATCTCCTCTGCTGCTACAGCCTGAGCTACCAGCATAAGCATCCCGTTCACAGCCTTTTTACCCAGCTGCTCTGCCTGCTGCAAAAACAAAGTTTTAGCGGGATTATAAATCAGATCGACCGCTGTTTCAAAATGCTCGACAGTTTCCAGACCTACCGGCGATACATCGGTCTTGGGATACATCCCAACAGGAGTGCAATTGATCAGTAAATCACCGGTATAACGCTCTAAATGTACGTAGTTGACGAATTGCGTCGGTACACTACTGCACAAGGTTTTCATATACGGAGCTATGCTTTGAGTATTACGGGAAACTAAAAATATCTTAGAAACACCGTGATCGATTAAATATTGAAGTACAGCTCTTGAAGCGCCGCCCGTACCTAAAACAGCCGCGCTTTTGCCCTGTACTTCGATGCCGTTATTTTCCAACAAACGCCCAAAACCTGCATAATCGGTATTATAGCCGCGAATTGCACCGTTATGAAAATGGATCGTATTAACAGCTCCAATAGCCTGCGCTTCCATACTTAAAGTAGTCAAAGCAGCCATTACATTGATCTTGTGCGGGATAGTTACATTGACTCCGCAGTATTTACCACGCAGCTCATGCACTTTCGCATATAATTCTTCAGGAGGTATCTCCAGCAGATCATATGTTCCTTCGACACCCAATTCTTTAAAGATCAGCTGATGTATCTGCGGTGATAAGCTGTGTCCCAAACGCGCTCCAATCAAACCAAAATGAACCATAACGCAGACCTCCTATCTACCATCGGCAGGATAATTGCCTAATATCTTACAATATGCGCAGCTGTCGGAAAGCTGTGCTAATGCCTGACGTACTCTTTCTTCACGCAGGTTGCCTACCAGATCGATATGGAAGAAATATTCCCATGATTTACCTTCGATCGGCCGGGATTCCAAATTCATCATATTTAAACCGCTGTGATAAAAATGTCCTAAAGTCCTGTATAATGACCCCGGTTCATGTTTTACAGCCACTACTACCGTAATTTTATTAGCATTAGGCGCCTGTTCCGCTTCGTTAGAAATAACGATAAACCGGGTATAATTATTGGAATTATAGTTGATATTGGCGGCAAGAATCTGCAGCCCATACATTTCTGCAGCCTGCTTACCAGCCACCGCCGCCAAATGCTTATCCTGCTTTTCCCTTACCGTTTCTGCACTTTTAGATGTGCTGAAATAAGGTACTAACTCCATCTGCGGGTACTGATGAAAAAACTCTTTACTTTGTGCAAAGCCCTGTGGATGTGAATAAACAGTAGTAACATCTTCCAGCTTAGCACCTTGAACGCCCAAGAGATTGTGCTCTATTTTCACGCACTGCTCACCAACAATAGAACAATCGTGATGCCGCAGCAGATCATAGACCTCGGTAATACCTCCGGTCGAAGAATTTTCAATCGGCAAAACACCGTATTTGATCTCACCGTTTTTGACCGCCTGCACTACATCCTCAAACAACGCATAATGATGTCTGTTTATATGCTGTCCTGCAAAATATCTTTCCAAAGCCTGATGACTGTAAGAGCCCGGCATTCCAAAACAGCCAACCTCCATGACCTCCTCCTGCGGCAGGACTCGCGGCTCTGCCAGCAGTATATGCTCCAAAGCCTTACTCTGCTCCATGATCGTCGTCATCATCGCTGTAACAGCCGGCGCATACTCTTTATGCTGTAAACGCATACAGGCCTTTGAGAGCACCTGGGCTTCCCTAGCCGTATCAAGCACCGGCAGCCCCTGCTGTTTTTTATAGGCCGCAACTTCCAGCACTGCCGCCATCCGTTCTTCCAACGCCGCAACCAGTTGGGCGTCGATCTTGTCGATACGGCGGCGGATAGCCTCCAAATCCAATTTTTCCATGCTCACACCTCACCGTTAATATCAGCAGTCAACAGCATATCTAAAACAGTCCAGGCAGTAACACCTTCCACGACAGGTACCGCCCTCTGCACGATACAGGGATCATGACGACCTTTGATTTCCAATACCGTATTCGTATGCTCAGCCACATTTATCGTTTTCTGCGGCAGGGAAATCGAAGGCGTTGGTTTGAACCCTACCTTGAATACAACAGGCATGCCATTGGTGATCCCACCCAAAATGCCGCCGTTATTATTAGTTTCAGTCCGCACGGAATCTCCATCATAATACAGCGGATCATTAGCCTGTGACCCGGTACTGCGGCAGAAACCGAAGCCCATACCAAACTCCAGCCCCTTTACCGCCGGAATAGAAAACAGCACATGTGCCAGACGGCTTTCCAGTGAATCAAAAAATGGTTCACCCAAACCAGCCGGTAAATTAAGCGCCATGCACTCAATACTGCCGCCAATGGAATCCTGACGCTCACGCGCTTCCAAAATCAGCGCCTGCATCTCTGCCCCACGTACATCGTCCAATACGGCAAATTCCTTCTGCCGCAGACTCATCAATAATTCAGCCTCTTCTCCCAATGGGTCAAACTTCCTGTCAAAAATCTCACCCACATTATTGATATGTGCCCCTATAACAATGCCATACCGAGCCAGAGCCTGCTTGGCAACAGCTCCCATAAAAACCAGCGGCGCAGTAAGTCGTCCGGAAAAATGCCCGCCGCCACGGTAATCATTGAAGCCTTTATATTTGATTTTACCGGAATAATCAGCATGCCCCGGTCTCATATTATCTTTTAGAATACTGTAATCCTTAGAATGACTATCGCTGTTAGGGATCAGCGCACACAAAGGTGTCCCCGTCGTCCGCCCTTCAAAAACACCACTCTGGATCAAAAAAGCGTCTTTTTCCTGACGCTGGGTCGAAAGCAGATTGCGGCCCGGAGCCCGCCTTTCCATCTCGCGTTTAATAAAATCAAGATCAATTCCCAGCCCCGGTGGTAACCCGTCAATCACAAGACCAATAGAAGCACCATGGGATTCGCCGAAAATCGTCATTTTTATTTTTCTGCCATAAACACCGCTCATATACTTTCACCCGTTCCCACAGTTTTGATCATTCCGCCTAAGGCTGTAAAATCCTGCCAAAATTCAGGATATGATTTTTGAACACATTCGCTGCCACTAATAATAACCGCCTTTTTGCAAACCAGACTCGCTACCGCTAAACTCATCGCGATGCGGTGATCGTTCCAGGAATCAACGCAGCCGCCCTGCAGACCTTCCGTCCGCCCCTTGATAATCAGCCCGTCAGACAGTTCTGTAACTGCAGCTCCCAGTTTATTCAATTCACTGGTCATCGCTGCCAGACGGTCACACTCTTTAATACGCAGCCGTCCTGCATTGATGATTTCAGTTGTACCTTCACTGACCGC
>OWIY01000291.1_pt1 | contig 17300 bp, 14 predicted proteins | sample 1732841 | NCBI WGS metagenome assembly OWIY01 (sample SAMN05065760, study PRJEB22554) | human gut metagenome | biome: ENVO:2100002; feature: ENVO:00000062; material: ENVO:00002003 | host: Homo sapiens | place: USA | reverse complement strand
ACTTATGCGATCGTCGGCAGCGTCAGATGTGTATAAGAGACAGTCTTTATACTGTTCTGTCTGTTCCTCAACTTTCTCCTCCGAACCTCCCTCCCTTTCTTTCTTAAATAATAAAGTCTTCATCTTATCGAGCAGACTCATCCCGTCGCCACGAGATTCCCTACTGCCATCCTGTTTCTCATTCTTCGACTCTTGACTGGATTCATTAGCATCTAATTTCCTGTCAAAATCCTCATCGTAATTTTCAGGCATTTCAAAAATTTTATTTCTTGACTTTTCTGTAATTTCATTAAAATTTCCCAATGACATTTCTATATCTCCTGAATATTTATCCCAAATTTATGAAATAACATCCTACAGATCATAGCAAGTTTATTATTTCGATGATATTTTATCTGTCCTCCAACACCCGCAATGTAAATAAGGACTAAAATCAATTCTGTTCTCGTTCTATCCGAATCAAGCACAATATAAAAATCAAGAGCTTTGAACACCTTTCCAAACCACACTGAAACAGCCTCCTCATATTCCCTAACAAGTCTGGAAAACTCTTGTGTACCACTTTCACATCTCATAAACTCATCATATGTTGGTATTCCCTCAGTAGGTATTACATCAAACAGATGCTCACATTCAACAATATCCATAATCAAGTGGCCAAATCTCTCCATACTTTTGCTCTGTCTGGCAAAAAGGCCTTCATTGTAGGACGAAATTATCTCATCAATTTCTCTTTTCCTATCTATTGTTAAATCCGAAGACTTTATGATTCCTCGCAATTTCATAGGGGAGAATTTTCCATTATTACGCTGCTCTAAAAGGGCTGAAACCATTTTACCTTTGAATATCCTAAGCAATGACTGATCGGTGTATTCAACATCAGAATTATAACGATTATCCCACTTATCCACCTTCATCAAAACAGGTGATAGCCACCCTTTTTGAAAAACTGCCGCCACACCAACATTCAAGCGAGAAAGCTCTGAAGTCTGTTCCTCATTTAAAGAAAGAGCACTTCCAAGCTCCTCACATGCATCTTTTGCAGGAGTATTCATAATAATTTTGGTTGCCGTATTCTCTATTGCAGATGAATCAACAGCCATAGGAGACTGATCGATTATGATGAATCCCTCTCCATATGTACGCATCTCTTTTATAGAATTACTGATCATCTCTACGGACTTGCCTACCATATTTGCTCCATCTTGACTTTGCTCCTTCGATGTTCTTTTCAACAAATTATGTGCCTCTTCAAGGACAGTTACATGCTTTAACTCAGAATTTGGGGATAAACTTTTATTCTTTTTTCTCTGAGATTTCCTATATTCATTCAATTTCATGATTAGAACGCCCATCACTAATGCTATTGCTTCATCAGATCCCAACTCACTTAAGTCGACAACAACATTTGAATCAAACAAGATTGAATCATCTATGCCCTCACTGTTCTTGAAAATGAGACCATTGATTCCCACTGTCATGGATTGAACTCTAGTGACCAAAGCTCCCTTGTAATCACCTTTTGAATCAGATGAATAATCAGACCGATTTATAATATTTGGTAAAATTTCCAGTACATCAGTAAAAACTGGATATTTCTTTTCGCAAATTCCAGGAATCCATATTGAATTTTGCACATCCCATCCGCATCTAACGTAAGCCTCATGTACTGCCTGCTTGAGAATTGCAGGCATAGCAGCATATAGCGGCCATGACGCATTAAAAATTTGCAACAGCTGTTCAATATGTGATAGAATGTGCATATTGTCCGGAAACTGAAAGGGGTTAATTTTCAGGATTCTATATGCATTAGGATCCGTCGTAAAAATCTTTATTCCTTTCAGTCCACCAAAGACCTGCTTGTATTCTCCCTTCGCCGGCTCTATTACCATCATTTTTATACCTTTATTCAAAAGGCATTCTAAAAGCTGATACGTTGCATAAGATTTTCCCGAACCCGATGAACCAGTAATAAAACAATGCGAAGCAAATAAATCCAGATCCATTTTTATTCTGGTATCCTCTACAACACCCATGTGGTATATACTTCCAAAATCCATATCCTTCTCTGGATACTGGTTCTCATAAACAACAGCTCTTCCAAATTCAGCCATTTCCACAACGGCAAGTCCTGAAACAGATTTTTTGGGAAAACCCATAACAAGTGGAAGTTCATGTCCACTAACAAGATTGGTCGGAGTGACAAGCTGCTTCGCATACCCCCCTTCAAAAGCCGGCATCTCTGCTTGTGGATGTGAAAAATGCAAAATATAATCTACTATCTTGTCAATTGAATCCATTTGATTCATGGACCAAATATTTAAATGAGCACTCTCAACATTCGAATTATCTCCCGTCATGAGTGCTCTATACACGTTTCCAGACAAGGCAGTAGTATGGATATCCTTAGACATGAAATACCCGCAAAATTCCCACATACCAAAAGATTCACATATCTTGAATCTTTCCAGTTCTGCCTGTGCTCGTTCCATCAACGTAGAAACACCTTTGTTTTCATAAGTCAATGTTATTGTTTTTGATGAGCCTTTGGTTTCTGTTGTTCCTCGTGTTCTACTGTCTGTTGCACTAGAACCCTCACTGTCCGAAACCGATTGTGTAAACGAATTACCAGAAGTGTATGAATCAAATGAACCATTTGACCAACCGTCATTGCTGCCCCATCCAGCATTCCATCCACCTGAACCACCTGTGCCAGAAAAACCAATATTTGAGCTTGCTCCGCTACTCCTATTGGAATTAGTCCCACTTGACTGTGATGTACTATTAGTGTTAGAATTACTTACACTTCTGTTCACAGATTTTGAAAAGCTTGCTGAAATACTCTCGTTAACTGCCGAACTTTCATTTTCTCCAAAGGCAATTGACACCTTTGCATGCGGAGAAAGAGAAGAACACAATTCTTCATAACCATGCTTTCTCCTCTCTGTTGTCAACTCATCAAGTGGAGTAGCTAAGCACACCGCAGTATAATTCTTACCATTCATGGTATCTATAAATTTTTCAATTCCTTGAACAAAAGTCTCTGTATCAAAATTTTCCTCTCTCATAGAAGGAACCATAGATACGGATGCAAGGCTTTTTATACCAGTTTTCTTTATGCCACTTAATATAGCATTGGTTTCACTAACAGTCATAGCCTTATAGCTTATTCCGGGAAAGTTCCCTTTCAACGTTGACTCAAGTACATCCCCTGCGATAGCAACATTTGAAGAAGATCTTACACCAATATAAAAACGCACCATTCTCCCATCACTATCAATAATCAACGCAACTGAACTCCCTAAGCTGTGCAAAGCTGAGTATACACTTTTCAACTTATCTGTGAATTTTTCATTCTTGTCAAATACCAATTTCTTTATTTCTATCAAACGAAGATAAGATGGATCAAGCAAAGAACTTGGTGCAGGAACAATCGGTGCAGCGGAAAAAGAATCTAAATAGGTTCTATTCAAGTACACATCTGCAACATTAAACCCCTGAGCGAGCTGTAGTTCCGTATTAACCCTTTTTTCGGATTTATTCCATGCGGATTCATATTCAGAATATCTTTTTTGTTCAGCCATTGCACAAAACCCTTTCCACTATTATTCAAGGTTAAGCAGTCACACCAAAATCGTAAATGCCAATATACTTCAAGTACACACTCTTGCGTACAACATATTTGATTAGTTTAGACGATTGACGTTATCAGCAAATATGCGGAGCAACGGATTGACACCGTTCGTTTAAAATTGCTGAAAAATGCTGCGAAAGTAGTTCGTTCAACAAGATATATCTAGTTGTCCTTATAAGAATGAATTCTATAAGACAGTTTCTAATATCGGTAAGCTAAATGTACAGCTAGAATAGCAACTATTAACGAACCTTGACAGTTTAACAACCGCTCTGAACTCTGCCACAAGTTTTTTATGCTCTTTTGACTGAGTAATTGAGCGATGTTATGACTGCATGGAGCAATTTTCAGTTTCATGGTACAGTTATCAGTTCAGATATTGTTCCGTGAATAATTCAAGTTTACTTATTTAATATCCTACCATGTGCAAGTATATTTCTCAATCAGTGGCATTTTGTTTGGCATTATTCATTAAATCTGTCTGCCAGTATTTTCTATTGGTATGCTTCTTCTCTCTATATTATTTTGCTTCTCTTACAGAAAGTAAATCTTTTTCTAATATGAAAAGATTATCCCGTCATACTTCTATTTAAACGGGTAACATTTCTTCAGGAACTATTTTACTTTCTTTTTTGACTACTAATAACCTGGCATTTTTCCATCTACAATTAAGTTTAAATCGACATATCATTTTTTACCCGCAGCTGCCCTGCGGCTATGAAATACTTTTGAAAAATGTACACAGAAATGAGGTTTTTATACATGAACATCTTGGGACGCATCGATGAATTATGCCAGCTTCACAGCATCAGCAAATACCGCCTTTCACAGATCACCGGGATCTCCCAGTCCGCCTTCTCCAAAATGGCCAGACAGCAGTCCACTCTGTCACTGGAAAATCTCCAGCGCATCTGTGATGCCTTCGGAATCTCCATGGCACAGTTTTTCTCCGATTCCGGCGACTACCCGGATCTGACTCCCCAGCAGAAGGAGCTCCTGCGCTGCTGGTCCCTTTTAAATGAAAAAAAGAGGGACTATGCCCTCCTTCTGATCAGAGAAATGATCGACTTATAAAAAGATCCCCTGTCTTCAGCCTTCTCATCCAGACAGACTTCAGCTTCTGACCGCCTGCTCCCCCATCTCCCGGCCCTGCCGGCTGCCTGGCCCCAGAGCTTTAGGCATATACGGCATTTCTTTTCGGATATACCCAAAATTCCGGGGAAAATCGCCGGATTTTCCCTAAAAATCCAGATTTTTGGGCAGCAGAGCAGAAACTTTCCTTTCTATGCCCAAAATTTCTCGATTTTTTGGGTATTGGAGAAAAAAACACCGTTTTATACCCAAAAATTCCATTTATACCATGTATAGGTATGTGCAGAATAAACTTTCATCCCTGGCAGCCTGTCTGCCCCTTAATCCATCGCCTGGCTCTGGCAGACAGCTGCCGCAGTCCACATTGGAAACGGCGAGGAGCTGCACACAGTATCCGGCCGGTATCCCAGTTAAGGACGGCTTTTCCATGCTGTAAACAAAAAAGAAGCCCGATTGCGGGCTTCTCCGCCTGCGGCGGGACGCTTCTGTGGCATAATTCCCTTCCGCCGCATGGCGATCCCCGCAAAGCGTTTTTATGTCATGGAACGCACTTTCCTATAACATAAAAAAAGCCCTTGACTTGCAAGGGCTTCAGCGGAGACGGTGGGATTCGAACCCACGTGCCGGGTATTAGCCGGCAAACGCATTTCGAGTGCGCCGCGTTACGACCGCTTCGCTACGTCTCCGTATACTTATGGGACAGACGGCCCGGAGTCTCCAGACCGCTGTTCCCTATTATACACGATATTTCTTCTTTTGTGTAGTGGAAAATCGAAATTTTTTCTTTTTTTTAATTCCCAGCTCCGCCGAAATACGAATCCACAGCCGCCGCGATCCCAGCCACCAGCTTATCCTGGTAGCTTTCGTCCTGAAGCCACCGGTCCTCGTCGGGATTGCTTAAAAATCCCGTTTCCACCACAGCCACCGGGATCTGGCTCCAGTTGATCTCGCCGGAATTATCCACCTCCTGGACTCCGCGGTTTTTCGTTCCCGTCTGGGCACAGATGCTGTCGATGATGGACTTGGCCAGCCGGTAGCTCTGGTCGTGGAGCTCTGCGTTATAGGGATTCTGGGCCGTCATGCACATCCCCAGGGCGCCGTATACGCTGGAGTTTTCCATGGAATTGGCATGGAGCCGGATGAAGATCTCCGCCTCGCTGTCGTTGGCCATAGCTGACCGCTGGGAATTGCTTAAGTTTACGTCATGTCCGGTACGGATCATCACCGTATGGTAGCCCCTGGCCTTCAGCTCCTTCTCCAGCTTTTTTGCCAGCGCCAGGGTCAGCTCATATTCCTTTACGCCGGATACGGCCCCCACGCCGCCCTGGGGCATTTTGACCTTCATGGTTTCAGAGCCTGGGCCAATGGGCTCCTTTTCTGCATTGGGTTTGGCCTGGTGTCCGGCGTCAATGGCCACCGTATGGCCATTCCAGGGCACCTCTGCCTGGGCCTCAGCCGCCCGGCCGGATGCATCTGCCGGAACCGCTCCGACTCCATCCACAGCCGGCTGGGGATCTTCCCCGGAGCTTCCGGGTGCGCCCTCCGGCCCCGCCTGGGGTTCCGCAGAACTGTCTTTTGCCGTCTGGGGTTCTGCTTCCGGGGCATCCGTCTCCTCCACCCATACCTCTACCAGATCCGAGGCCACATAGGCGGTCTTGCCGTCATACTCCACCTGGCTCCACTCTTCGTTATAGCCAATCCGCCGGAGCTTTTCCCCATTCTTTAACTGGACGTAGATCCTGGCGTCGGCCCGGTCCTCTTTTCTCACATTTAAAAGGTCCGCCTTTACCACCACGGTCTCATCCACAGGCTGGTACTTTTCCGTCTCCGGTTCTGCTGCTGCCGTTTCCTCCGGGCTGCTCTCCCCGGCCTCTGTCCCGTCCTCTTCTGCCGCTGTCTCTCCCATGGTGATGACGGCCATATCCTCTGTCCCGGAAGCCGCTTCCGTTTCTGTTTCCAGCTCCATGGTCTGGTACCGGTTCATGCCGCCGCAGCCGGAAAGAAGAGCCGTCCCCAGGACACACACCAGAAACAGGCGGAGGAGTTTCCGCCCTTTTATACGTTCTTTCACAGGATGGTCCCTCCTCCGAATATATGATCATTTTCATAAAATACCACGGCCTGTCCCGGGGTGATGGCCCGCTGGGGCGTTTCAAACTGGCATTCCACGGTCCCGTCCTCCCGTTCCCGGATCAGGCAGGGCGCGCCCTTATGGCTGTAACGGATCTTGGCCATGACTCGGCGCTCCTCACCGTGAAGGCCGTCCTCCGCCATCCAGTTGAGCCCGCCGCAGACCAGGAAATCGGAAAACACATCGTCCCCTTCCCCGATGACCACCTCGTTGGTTTCCGGACGGATCCCGGTGACGAATACGGGATGGCCCATGGAAAGGTTCAGTCCCTTTCTCTGGCCCACCGTATAGTGGGTGATCCCCTTGTGTCGTCCCAGGATTTTCCCTTCCTTATCCACAAAGTTTCCGGCTCCCGGCACCTCTCCGGCTGACCGCTGGATGAAGGCCGCGTAGTCGTTATCCGGGATAAAGCAGATCTCCATGCTGTCCTTTTTCTTTGCCACGGGAAGCCCCATGTCCTCTGCCATCTGGCGGATCTCCTCTTTTGTGAAGTCCCCCACCGGCATCAGAGTCCGCGCAAGCTGGTCCTGGGTCAGGTTATAAAGGGCATACGTCTGGTCCTTCTGGGCCGTCACGGAATTCCTCACCGTATACCGGCCGTTGGGCAGCTTAAGGATCCGGGCATAATGGCCCGTGGCGATATAATCCGCCCCGATCTCCAGGCTCCTGGACAAAAGGGCCTCCCATTTCACATACCGATTGCAGGCAATGCATGGATTGGGCGTCCTCCCGTGAAGATACTCATCCACAAAGTAATCCATCACCGCAGCCTTGAATTCCTTCCGGAAATTCATCACATAATACGGGATCCCCAGGCTCCAGGCCACCTTCCGGGCGTCCTCCACGGCGGTCAGGCCGCAGCAGCCCCCGTTTTCCGCTGTCTCCTCCGGATCCTCATCCTGCCAGATCTGCATGGTCACTCCGATCACATCGTAGCCCTGCTTCTTTAAAAGGCAGGCGGCGACCGAAGAATCGACGCCGCCGGACATGCCTACTACTACCTTTTTTCCCATTCCTTAATATTCCTCGTCCTCATCGTGCTCGCTGATATCAGACTTGGGCTTTTCCAGTCCCTGGATCTTGATTCCGTGCTTCTCCGCATAATCCCACAGGGCCGCATGGATTGCCTCCTCCGCCAGCAGAGAGCAGTGTACCTTCACCGGCGGAAGACCGTCCAGAGCCTCCATCACCGCCTTATTGGTCACCTGCATGGCCTCCTCAATGGTCTTTCCCTTTACCATTTCGGTGGCCATGCTGCTGGTGGCCACAGCCGCACCGCAGCCAAAGGTCTTGAATTTGCAGTCCCGGATCATATGGGTCGCATCGTCGATATCTAAGTAGATCCGCATGATATCTCCGCATTTGGCATTTCCCACAGTTCCCACGCCGCTGGCGTTTTCGATCTCTCCCACGTTTCTCGGATGCTCAAAATGGTCCATTACTTTATCTGAATACATATATTTTCTCCTTTTCTCTCCTGTTTTACTGGTTTTCCTTCTTTTCTCTGCTCTTTACAAAGTCCTCGTAAAGGGGCGACATGGAGCGGAGCCGCTCCACGATCCGTTTCAGCTGGTCCACCGTATAGTCGATATCCTCCATGGTGGTCTCTTCCCCTAAGGTCAGACGGAGGGAGCCGTGGGCGATCTCATGGGGCAGTCCGATGGCTAAAAGCACATGGGACGGATCCAGGGACCCGGAGGTGCATGCCGAACCGGAGGAACCGCAGATCCCGGCCATGTCTAACATGATCAGAAGAGATTCTCCTTCAATAAACTGGAACGAGAAGTTGGCATTGTTGGACAGTCTCTGGGACGGGTGGCCGTTGAGCCGTACATAAGGGATCTCCGTCATGACCCTATGGATCAGATGATCCCGGAGCTCTGTCTCTTTTTTCTTATTTTCTTTCATGGAAGCCAGGGAAAGCTCCACAGCCTTTCCAAGCCCCACGATCCCCGGCACGTTTTCCGTACCGGCCCGGCGCTTTCTCTCCTGTGCGCCGCCGTGGATAAAGGATCGAAGCTTCAGCCCCTTCCGGATATAAAGAAAGCCCACGCCCTTGGGGCCGTTGAACTTGTGGGCGCTGGCGCTGAGCATGTCGATATGAAGCTCATCCACGTTGATGGGCTCGTGGCAGTAGGCCTGGACCGCGTCCGTATGAAACAGGATGCCGTGCTCCTTTGCCACTTCGCCGATCTCCCGGATGGGCTCGATGGTACCGATCTCATTATTGGCGAACATCACGGAGATCAGGATCGTATCCGGACGGACCGCCTTTTTTAACGCGTCCACGCTGACAACTCCGTTCTCATCCACCGGAAGATACGTTACCTCATATCCCAGCTTTTCCAGATACTGGCCGGTGTGGAGGACAGCATGGTGCTCGATCTGTGTTGTGATAATGTGTTTCCCCTTGGAAGCGTAGGCCTCAGCCGCCGCCTTTAACGCCCAGTTATCGGCTTCAGTGCCGCCGTTGGTGAAATAGATCTCATTTTCACTGGCACCCAGGGATCCTGCGATCACTTCTCTTGTGTGGGCCATTGCCTTTTTGCACGGTGTGGAAAAATCGTACACCGAAGAGGGATTTCCATAGTGCTCCGTAAAATACGGGAGCATCGCCTCCACGACCTCTGGGCGCACCCGGGTGGTGGCTGCGTTGTCAAGATAAATTACCTTCTTCATAAATCCGCCTTTCCGTAAATACAGGTTAAAAGCCTCATCTACTCTATATTTTTTATTTCTGCCCCCGTTTCCGGAGGCTATCCTACATTATATATGATACTCTCTGGTTTTTTCAACTGATATTGGCAGATTTAAGAAAAAAATAATAATATCGAGAATCATTTTCACATATACTGTGGCAAATCTTCTCCTCGCGGAGCGCCCCATGCACTCTTATTTCAAAAACCATACCCTGGCGGCCGGAGCCCTCCTCCTTACCCTGACCGGCATTGCCTCCAGGATCCTGGGATTCTTTTACCGTATCTTCCTGTCCCGCACCATCGGAGCCGAGGGCCTGGGCGTTTACCAGATGGTCTTTCCCATCTACGGCATCTGTTTTTCCATCTGCGCCGGTTCCATCCAGACGGCCATCTCCCGTTTCACCGCTGCCGACCGGGACCGGGCTGGAAGGACTCTCCTTGCCGGATTTATCATCTCCTTTTCACTGGCCCTGGGACTGGCTGCCGTCATCATCCGCTTCTCCGGCTTCCTGGCGTCCCATGTGCTGATGGAGCCCCGGTGCGCGCCCCTGCTCCCGGCCATGGCCCTGGCCATTCCGTGCACGTCCGTCCATGCCTGCTTATGCGGCTGGTATTACGGAAAAGAAAAGGTACAGGTCCCGGCCCTTTCCCAGATGGTGGAGCAGTGCATCCGCATCTTCACCGTCTTTCTCATTGCCAGGATCTGGGAGGAACAGGGGAGACCGGTGACGGTCCTGGCGGCTGTGGCCGGCCTGGTGGCCGGGGAGGCCGGCTCCGCCCTTTTTACGCTGCTTTCCTTTCTTCTTTTTGGAAACAGGAAAAAAGACGGGCCATCCGTTTCCGGACGCCCCGCCTCCTCTTCTATCCTCACAGCCGCAGCCCCGCTCCTGGCCATGGCCCTGCCCCTCATGGGCAACCGGCTGGTCATGAACCTTCTCCAGAGCCTGGAGGCCATTCTGATCCCCGTCCGCCTGGAGCTTTCCGGCCTTTCCCGGTCCCAGGCCTTAAGCGTCTACGGCGTCCTCACGGGAATGGCCCTGCCCTTTGTCATGTTCCCCTCGGCCATCATAAACTCTCTGGCAGTGGTCCTCCTGCCTTCGGTGGCCCGTCACCAATCCCTGGGAAACCGCTCCGGGATCCTGAAAAATATCGCCCTGTCCTTCCGGTACAGCTCCTATATGGGGATCCTGTGCATCGGGATCTTCACATCCTTTGGAGATTCCCTGGGACTCCAGGTGTTTAAGAGCGCCGAGGCCGGAAGCTTCATCTCCATCCTGGCCTGGCTCTGTCCCTTCCTTTATCTGTCCACCACCATGGGGAGCGTATTAAACGGCCTGGGAAAGACCTCCGTTACCTTTCTCCACAACTTGGTCTCCCTGCTGGTACGTCTGGCCTTTGTGTTTTTCGGGATCCCCCGGGCCGGGATCCGGGCCTGCCTCTGGGGTATGCTGGCCGGAGAGCTGGTCCTCTCCCTCCTTCATCTGTACTCCTTAAGAAGACTGATCCGGTACGCTCCCAATGCCTGGGAGGTGATCGTAAAGCCCTCGTTCTGCCTGGCGTCAGCCCTGGGGATCTTCTCCCTGTTCCCGGACCCACTGCCCCTTCCCGGCAGCCTGCCTCCCTTTTTCAGCACCGTCCTCCAGATCGGGCTGGTCTGCGCCGGATATCTTTTATTTTTGCTGCTGTTCCACAAAAGGCCGGATCATTCGTCAAATTCCACAGTCACATAGAAGCCGCGGTCGTTTTCCACGATCTTTTTTACCACGCCCTGGCGGCTTTTTAACCGCTCATTGAACTTAAAAAGCCCCGACATGGCCACCGCCGGCTCGATCATATAGTTGACGTTCACCGGCGACACCGACTCGCTCACCTCCACGGTCTGGCCCTCCTCCACCAGGCCGGGCCGTTCCATCTTAAAAACGATCTCCCTCATCCTCATCCTTCCTTTCCACGATGTCCCTTATGGGTACAGAATACGGGCCGGGGGCGCTTTCCTTCTGCGCTCCTCCAGCCCGTCCCGCTGCTTTTACACGTTATTTTCCTTCATAGATAATGGCTGATTCCACATCATAGCCAGCCAGCTTTTCCCGGCCCTTGAGGCCCGCTAACTCCATGATGAAGCAGATCTTCACCACCTGGCCGCCCAGCTTTTCCACCAGCTTTGCAATGGCCTCCACCGTGCCTCCGGTGGCGATCAGATCGTCAATGATGACCACCTTCTGGCCGGGTTTAATGGAATCCGCGTGCATCTCAATGGTCCCTGTGCCGTATTCCAGGGCATAATCCATGGATACCGTCTCCCGCGGCAGCTTTCCCGGCTTTCTTGCCAGGATAAAGGGCTTGTATAGCTCATAAGCCACGGGCATCCCGAAAATAAAGCCCCGGGACTCGGCTCCCACGATCACATCAAAATCCACATCCTTTACCATTTCCAGGAGCTGGTCAATGGCCAGATGAAGGCCCTCACCGTCCTGTAAAATGGATGTCACATCCCTGAAAATGATCCCGGGACTGGGAAAATCCGGGATGCTGATCACATAATCTTCCAGTTTTTTCATTGTTCCTTCCGTCCTTTCCGGGAGTCCCGCGTTCCTGCCGTCGGTTCCTCCTGCTACGCCCTATCATAGCACAATTCATTTTTCCTGACAACCGGCATATTCTCCGGCCTGTCCCCATATAATGTCTGCGGGGCGTTCCCTCCCGTTCTGCATCAGGGCCGGGAACTCTGCCCCGCAAATCCCTGGAGGAGAGTGTATGCCATGAAACCGTTCCATATAACAAAAGCGTCTGTCATCATCGTGATACAGCTTCTGGTCCTGTCCTTTCTCACCCTTTCCCTGGGCTTAAAAAGCCGGGAAGCAGCCTCGGAGACGTATTTCCTTTCAGAACAGGACGACAGCGCGCCCCCTGGGGAAGAAAAGGAAAAGGACTTCATCCGCTGGGTGGATTTCACCGTCCCGGCAGAGGTCATGGAAAAGGCCTTCCGCCTGGATATCAACACCTGTCAGGCTCCGGTCCACCTGGACTGGATCCAGCTCCTGGCATTTTTAGGCGCGCGGTACGGCGGCGATTTTTCCAGGTTCCGCCAGGCCGATCTGGACTCCCTGGCCGAAGCCTTAAAAAACGGCACATCCATGGATACGCTGGCAGAGGGCCTGAAATATTATCCCTATTATAAAGAAGCCTACGGCGCAGTCCTGGGCGGCATGGTGGGATATTTTGAGCAGGAGGCAGGACCGGAAGAGGCCGCGCCAGAAACAGCCGGACCGGAGCAGGCTTCCACGGAAGAGACTGGATCCGGGACCTGGGTCACAAAATACGGGCTCAAGGCCTTTTCCCCCATCGCCAGAGACTTCCCATACAGCGACTATGACGACTTCGGCGTTTCCCGCTCCTACGGCTACAAGCGCCGCCATCTGGGCCATGACATGATGGGCCAGGTGGGAACTCCCATCATCGCCGTGGAATCCGGCACCGTGGAGGCCCTGGGCTGGAACCAGTACGGCGGCTGGCGCATCGGCATCCGCAGCTTCGATAAAAAACGGTATTATTACTACGCCCATCTGAGAAAAAATTATCCATACCAGAGCTGTCTCTCAGAGGGCAGCGTGGTCACTGCCGGAGATGTGATCGGCTATCTGGGCCGCACCGGATACAGCTCCACGGAAAACACCAACAATATCGACACGCCCCATCTCCATTTCGGCCTCCAGCTGATCTTTGATGAATCCCAGAAGGAAGGGAACAACGAGATCTGGATCGACTGTTATGAACTGATAAAATTCCTGCGGATGAACCAGAGCCAGGTGGCAAAGGTGGAGGGGACAAAGGAATGGGAACGGGTCTATGACCAGCGGGAGCCGGAGGGATAAAGCCCCTTAGCAGTCTCCCCGCTTAATGGCCTCCACCTGCTCTACCACCAGCTTTACATAATCGCCCAGGGGCAGATCCTGGCAGCCCACCACAAAATGCTGGCACCGGTTCACCGGGATCAGCACCTTTTTCGCCTGGCTCTGGCCCAGGGCCACTGCCATGTCCGGCGTGATCTCCCCCATCAGGGAATCGGCGATGACGATGCCCATGGGCCCGATGATGATATCCGCCCTCCGGCTCCCCACAATGGCCGGGTTCTCTCCTGTGGCTCCGGCGTCCGCCCCGGCCTTCAGCATGGCGGCAGTGGCGATGCTGTTGGTTCCGATGGCCAGGATCTCGTCCTCCGGAAACCGTTTCCGGATCTGCTCCACCACGCTTTTTCCCATGCGGCCGCCCTGGCCGTCCATTACCATGATCGTCATATCCCTGTTCCTCTCTTTCCTGCTTTTAAAATTTTCTGCTCCCGCCTCCATGGCTTCTTCCGCTGGAGGACCGGTGGGTGGTGCTGCGGCCGCCGGAGGAAAGGCTCCTGCCTCCGCCGCTCCTTCCGCTGCTGCGGTGGTCCTGGGAGGCGATGACCTGCTGGGTCACATAGCTTCCGATCAGAAGATCCGTCACCCGGCTCCCCATACGAAAGGCGCTGTCCTTCCGGTAGGAAAGCTTAAAATTGGCCTCCATCCGGCTTTCCTCATCCCGCATATTGTACTCTCTCACAACGCCCAGGACGGCAAAGCCGCCGCAGGCAGCCGCAGCCGCCAGGGCAAACAGGGCCTCATACCAGCGCACCGACCGGTAGCGGCTGATCTTTCCGGTCTCCGAGTCGTAATTATACTGGTCCGCGGCGATCCCGTTGTCGTAGCAGACCTCCAGGTCCTCCACAAACGCTCCGGCTGCCTGGTAATAGTCTCCGGCTGCGGCATAGCCGTACATGTCGTCCAGCACCGCTTCGATCCGGCTGTCCGTCATATACCGCACCATCTTCCCTTCCGTGGAGATACACAGCTCCCGGTTGTCCATGTCGATCAGGAGAAGCGCCCCGTCACGGCCGCTTCCCGTACCAAAGCCGTGGGCCTCATAAAAATCGTCCGCATAGGCCTGGGCAGAACCGGGATTTTCCTCTGCGGTCACCACCGCCGCATCCATATCCATCTTTTCCCGGAGGGCGTCAATGGCCTGTTGGAGCTCTTTTTCCTCTTCCTCCAGAAAAAGGTCCGCCTGGTCAAAGACCCTGACGTTTCCTGCCATCTCCCCGGAGCCCGCGGCCTGGGCGGTCATACTCAGTCCGCTCCCGGCATTCCCAGGGATCCCAACGGCCATAAACGCCGCCAGGCCCAGGACTCCCATCCATTTTTTCATCCTCACAGAAACCACCCTCCGATCATAAGCGCTGCAAACACCGGGAAAAATACGCCGAAGAACAGCCCCGCCAGCTTCCTTTTATCCACTGGGAGCCGTCCCCATATCTTTCCTGTCTGGCCGTTCATGGCAAAATAGTACGTTTTTCCTCCGGCCCTGTGGCCATAGGTCATGACCCACACCGGCAGAAGGGCGTACTGCCACCGGGGATCCCGGATCTCCATGGAGGAATCTTTTATACGCACGCTGCTGTATGTATCCATGGAGGACCGGAGCCGGTCCAGGGTATACTGCTTTACCTCCTGCTCCGCCTCGCCTGCAAAGCTCTCCCCGTCCATGTCCCGCCTTTCCGCCTGGAAACCGGAGAGATAGCCCATCTGGAAGGGCAGGAGCTTTTCCATATCAAAGGGCAGGACTCCCTCCACCAGCTCCTTATTGCTCTTTTTTAAAGCATTTCTTGTTAAATTTTTAACTTCCAGTGTGCCCGCCCGTTCCACCTGGTACCTTTTATGCTCTGTGTACCGGATCCTGCCGGAGACCCAGGTGCGCTGTTCTTCCGCTTCCGCCTCTGCCTGGCCGTCCACCTGGCAGCTGTATATGAGGTAAGGGAAATAGATCCCCGACAGCTTTTCGATCTGGTCCCTGGAGAAAAAATCCCCCGGCACAAACTTCTTTTTTCCGATCCAGCTTAAAAAGCGGGATGTGGCCTCCTTTTTATCAATGGCAAAGGGGATGACAAAGTCCGGCATATGTTCTCCCGAAAGGCGGCCGGAAAAGACCACCGGGTTATGGCAGTAATAGCAGAAGGAGGCTGCCGTGGTGGCGTCCGTGACGATCTGGGCCCCGCAGCTGGGACAGGTGTAAACGGCCGCCTCCCCGGTTTCCGGAGACTGGGACGAGTCCCCTTCCTGGAGAGCCGTCCCTTCCTCTTCCAAAACAGCCTCCTCTTCCTCTGCGGGAGAAGCGGACACCTCCTCCATCCGCTTCATTTCCTCCTCTGTGAACTCTGAAAGGCAGTATTCACATTGGAATTTCTGGGAATCCGGATCAAAGACCAGGCCACCGCCGCAGTTGGGACATTTATAAGACATCAGCGCCATATGCTCTCATCCTCCGTCTCTACTGTCTTGGTCTTCCGCACTCAGAGCAGAATTTCCCCGTGTTCACAGCGCCGCAGGTACAGGTCCAGGCTGCGGGCGCAGGTCTGGGAGAACCGCATTCGGGACAGAACTTTCCTGTATTCACGCTGCCGCAGGCGCAGGTCCAGGTCTGCCCGGCAGGCCCGTTCTGGCCTCCTCCTGCATTGGGCCTTGCTCCCTGGCCGTACATCCCGTTTCTTCCCTGGTTCATCATCTCCATCTGTCTTGTGTTGGCTGCCGAGGCTGCGCCCATGAAGCTTCCACCGCTCTGCATTCCGATCCCCATGCCCATGAATCCGGCCAGACTGCCGTTGGGATTGGAGCCGGCCGCATTTAAGCCCTCAGCGATCTGTCCCTGGACGTATCCCTCCCGGATGGACGGATCGCTTAACATGGCGCCCCGGTTCCTTAAGTTGATCAGCTTCTGGGATTCCTCGTCGTAGGAGATGCTTCCGATGCCCACGGCCTGGATCTCCATGCCGCGCAGCTGGTTCCATTCCTCGTCCAGGACATTGGCCATGTACCGGCCCAGCTCCCGGCCTTTAGAGGCCACAAAGGAGATCCGGATCCCGTCGGCAGACATCTGGTTGATGGCCGTCTGGAAAGCCTCCATATATTCGTTGAGATACTGCTCGTTGATCTCATCCATCTCCACATGATCCGTATTCTTCGGGATCACTTCCCCGTAAAATTTCAAGGGATCTGTGATCTTCACAGAGTACGTCCCATGGGCCCTGAGGAACAGCTCCGCGTTATAAAAGCTGTCGAAATAGTTCACCGGCGTCCTGGTACCGAACTTCAGGCCCTTGATCTCCTGGAGGTTGATATAATAGACCCTCTGCTCCCCATAGGTCTGGCCGCCGAAACGGATCCGGTCAAAGGATTCCTTTAAAGCCTCTCCAAACTGGCCGTTGAACAGGGACGGGGCCATGGAATTGTTGACCGTGTAATAGCCCTCTTCTGCCGTGTAATCCACGACCTGGCCGCCGTCCACCAGCATCATGAACTGGTTGGGGTATACCCGGATCCTGGAGCCGTTGGATACCACTCCCGGCGTCCCCTTTGTATTCTGGCCTCTCCGGGTGGGAACACCAGCAGAAAAAACAGTCTGGTCCCCCATGTTTCCCGGCTCGATGACCTCCAGCCACTGGTCTGCAAAAGCGCCTCTTACGGCATCCGCCGCCGCTTTGATGATTCCCATAGATCCTTTTCCTCCTTACAATGGTTTTTCTGCCGTCAGCCTTCCGTTCTCAGAGAACGCAGAAGCCCGATCTCTCTTTTATATCCCTCCAGATCATTGGGCGTCTCCAGACAGAAGGGAAGATCACGGAGCGCCGGATGATTCACCACCCGCACCAGAGCATCCAGGCCGATGT